>Ga0210388_10003868_pt1 | contig 11696 bp, 11 predicted proteins | sample IncBWC19OmetaG_FD_155485 | JGI IMG/M metagenome (GOLD analysis project Ga0210388, IMG submission 155485) | Forest soil microbial communities from Barre Woods Harvard Forest LTER site, Petersham, Massachusetts, United States - Inc-BW-C-19-O ... | reverse complement strand
CCCGCGCATGCGCTACCCTGACGGCGTGACAGGCCTCTTCCTCCACACGCTGGCCGCCGGAGCGCGGCCGGTCCAGATCCGGTCGGCGTCCGAGCTACGCGCACACCGCGCCGCGGAGGAAGGGTCCCATACCGTCGAGCAAGCGGCCCTCGGGGGGCTCATGTCCGAGGGCATCGGGTGGGCCTACGTCGCCGGCTACCAAGCGGCGCTCGTGAGGCTCGACCCGCAGGGCATGCTCGGGGGTGTCCTCGGGTCGCTCTGCGCCACGGAGGAAGGCGGCGGGCACCCTCGCGCGATCCGGGCGACGCTCACGCCACGCGATGGGGCCTTCGTCCTGTCGGGCCGCAAGTCGTGGGTGACGCTAGGCGACGCAGCCGAAGTGCTCCTGGTCGTGGCGAGCGTGGGCGCGGATCCGCACGGCCGCAATCGCCTGCGCGTCGCTCGCGTGCCCGCCCGGCGCGCGGGCGTCACCGTGAGCGAGGCCCCGCCCCTGCCCTACGTCCCCGAGATCGCCCACGCGAAGGCTGCGTTCGACGACGTGGCGATCGGCGACAACGAGCTCTTGCCGGGCGACGGGTACGACGACGCGCTCAAGCCCTTTCGCACGATCGAGGACATCCACGTGATGGCCGCCGTCCTCGGCTGGGCGATCGGCGTCGGCCGCGCGAGCGAGTGGCCGCGCTCCTGGATCGACGAGGCGCTCGCGCTCGTCCTCACGCTCCACGCCACGAGCGACGGGCCACCGCTCTCGCCGGAGACGCACGTCGTGCTCGCGGGCGCGCAGTCGCTCGCGCGGCGGCTCCTCGACGACGCGGCCTGGTCGCGCTGCGACGAGGGCACGCGCGCCCGCTGGGAGCGCGATCGCCCGCTGCTCGGGGTCGCAAAGGGCGTCCGCGAAGCGCGCCTCGAAGCCGCCTGGCGATCTCTGAAGGGCACCACCCAGTCCGCGTGAGGGAGGGAGCACAGGATCAAGGCCATACGACGACCGGCGCGCCACCGGGCGACGCGCCCGCGCCCGACTCGCGCGAGATCTCGATCGCGTCGGCGCCCTGCGCGAGCCCGGCGTCTTCCACGAGCAGGAGCGAGCCGCCGTCGGGACGTACGGTCAGCTCTCCGAGCGACCGCCAGGCTCGATCGTGGCGGACCCACGCGACGTAGTGTTCGCCCGCGGGGAGCGGCGGCAGGTGGCTGGCCGTGAGCACGGCGATGCTGCCGCCCGGCCTTGCGCGGTAGTTCGCGTGCGCCGACGGCGGGACGCCCGGCGCTGCGGCGAGATGCTGGACGACCACGTCGCTCGACGTGACCATCGTGAGCGCGCGCTCGTCTCGCGCCTCCCGCTCCGCCGCGAGCTCCTTGCGCCTCCAGAGGAGCAGCACCAGTCCCACGCCCAGCAGGGCAGCGACGGCGGGCGCGATGCGGCGCATCGCCGAGCGAATGCGCGTCTTCGTCGTCCCCAGAGGCACCCGCAGCACGGCCGCGACCTGCTCCTGCGTCAGCTCGTCGAAGTACGCGAGCGACAGCGCGCGGCGCTGCGCGTCGGGGAGCGCGTCGATCGCGGCGTGGAGCGCGGACTGGCGATGCGCCGTCCAGAGGGCCTCGTCGGGCTCGAGCGCCTCGTCGGCGATCTCCTCGACGCCATCGCCGGTCTCGCCGCCGCGGCGGCGGCTGCGGAGCACGTTGAGCGCGCGGCGGCGAGCGATCTGGCCCAGCCAGGCCTTGAGCGTGCCGCGCGCGGGGTCGAACGTCTCGTGCTTGCGCCAGAGCGTCATGAAGACGTCCTGCACGATCTCTTCGGCCGCCGCGGCATCGACGACGCGAGACGCCACCGTGAAGACGAGGGAGGCGTAACGACGGTGGAGCGTGCGCAGCGCGCGCTCGTCGCCCCGGCCGATCCGGGCGACGAGCTCGGAGTCGGCGAGGGGTTCGGAGATCTCCTCGTTCTGCGTCTGCGCGGTCATCACGCCTCCAGGGGTCCGAAGAGGTTCACTCGGCCGGATGCGGCAGGTCGCGGTCACGCACCTTGTCGAGGAGCGCGCTCTCCCACCGGCGCCGCGCGAGGAAGGCGTCGATCGACCAGAGCCCCGCGCCGACGGCGACGAGGTACGCGCAGGCGAGCAGCATGGTCCCGTCGAGGCGCGCCTGGTAGGCGAAGGCCCAGAACCCGGTCTTCGGAGGCGCGGCGACGGGCTCGGGCCCGGCGCCGAAGAGGAGCGGGACCTTCGTGGTCACGAGAGCGACGACCATGTCGACGATGAGCGGCACCGCGGCCAGCCGGGTGAGGAGGCCGACCACGAGGAGAGCGCCGCACACGATCTCGACGCCCCCGACGAAGGAGGCCAGCTCGTGCGCCGCAGGGAAGCCGAGCTTTGCAAAGCGCCCCGGGCCCTGGTTGTCGAAGAGGAACTTCGTGGCGCCGGAGACGAGGAAGACGCTGCCGACCGCCCCCCGGAGCAGGACGGCGGCGCGCGACGATGGATCGCCGGGGCTCGGCTCGAAGAAGAACGCCAGAGCTCGACGGGTTGGAGATGTGACGTTGGGTGGTTTCATGACCCGGATACACTCCCAGAGAGCTCCTGGATTTCAACGTCGCACGATTCTTTGCGCGAGATCCGCGCATGGGGCCGGAGCTCCCGCAGAACTTTTCGGACGATGCGAGGGATTGCCTGATCCGGGCAAGCACCCGGGCGACTACAATCGAGCGACATGGTGGCGAGATCGGCGGACCCTGGCGGCGACCGGAACGGCGAGACCGGGAAGTGGATCGCGATCGAAGGCGCGGGTGAGCTCCGGGGGGACGGACCCCACGCGGTGTCCGCCGGCGGGGTCGACCTCGTCCTCCTGCGTGTGGGCGGCGGGCTTCGGGCGTACCAGGGCAGGTGCCCCCACCAGGGCGCGCTGCTGGGCGAGGGTGAGATCGAGGGGAGCACGCTCGTGTGCCGGAATCATCGCTGGCGCTTCGACGTCGAGACCGGCAAGCGCCAGGGTGGCGACCAGTGCCTGCGTGCGTGCCCCGTGCGCCAAGAGGGCGGCGCCGTCCTCGTCGACACGACCGCCCTGACGCGCGCCGAGGCCGCCCCCGCCTCTCCTTTGCGGACGCTGAAGGATCTCCCCGGCCCACGCGGATTGCCCTTCGTGGGCAATGCCCTTCAGCTCGAGGCGGGAAGAAACCACATCAACATGGAGGACTGGGCCGCCGAGTACGGACCGCTGTACACGTTTCGCTTCGGTCCGTTGACCGCTCTCGTCGTCTCGGATCCAGAGCTCGCCGAGCCCCTGTACCGCGCGCGCCCCGACACCTACCGCCGCCCCTCGCGCATCGAGTTGATCTTCCAGGAGCTCGGGCTCGCCGGCGTGTTCTCCGCCGAGGGCGAGGCCTGGCGCGCGCAGCGCCGGCTGGCGATGGAGGCGCTGTCGCAGCGCAATCTGCGTGGCTTCTACCCGACCCTCGAGCGCGTGACCCGCCGGCTGCTGCGCCGCTGGGGAGAGGCGGCCGACACGGGTCGCGAGCTCGACGTGAGCGACGAGCTGAAGCGCTTCACCATCGACGTCACGACGCTGCTCGTCTTCGGGCACGACCTCAACACGCTCGAGAAGGGTAGCGAGGACGTCATCCAGCGCCGCCTCGAGTACCTCTTTCCCGCCATCGAGCGGCGCCTCAACTCGGTGGTCGCGTACTGGCGGTACTTCCGTTTGCCGCAAGATCGGCGCGTCGACGGGGCGGTCCGGGACATCTACGCGTGGCTCTCGTCGATCATCGACCAGGCTCGCGCGACCCTCGCGTCCGATCCGTCCCGCGCGGCCAAGCCCGCGAACTTCATCGAGGCGATGCTGGCGGCGCGCGACGCCGAAGGAAAGCCCTTCTCGAACGACGTGATCTTCGGCAACGGCCTCACGATGCTGCTCGCAGGCGAAGACACCACGGCCTACACGCTGGCCTGGGCAATGCACCACATCTGCGACTGCGCATCGGCCGCCGATGGGCTCCGCCGCGAGGCCGACGAGATCCTCGGCGACGCCCCCGTGCCGGCCGACATCGATCGCGCCAGTCGCCTCACGTACGCCCTTGCCGTCGCGAACGAAGCCATGCGCCTGCGCCCGATCGCGCCGACTGCGCCCTTCGAGCCGGTCCGCGACGTCGTCATCGGCGACGTGGCCGTTCCCAAGGGCACCACGATCTTCGCGCTCTCGCGGGCCGCGACCCGCGACGCCGCCCGCTTCGACTCCCCGATGGAGTTCATGCCCGAGCGCTGGACCCGAGCGGAGGTTGAAGGCAAGCCACACGACGCGGCGGTGCACGTGCCGTTCGGATCGGGCCCGCGCATGTGTCCAGGCCGCGCGCTGGCGCTCCTCGAGATGCGGATCGTGCTGGCGACCGTGTACCGGCACTTCGATGTCCAGCGGGTCGGCGCGAGCGCGGACGTGCGCGAGGTCCTCGCGTTCACCATGGCCCCCGCGGGCCTGCGGGTGAAGCTGCGGCGGCGGCAGGCGCCAAGCGCGACCTGACGCAGACCGGGCGGACAGAGGCCGGAGCGGCGCGACGCACCCTGCCGTAGAATCCCCGGGTGACCGACGACCCGTACCGCCGCCTGGCCCCGACACCTCCGGACCCCTGGCTCGCTGCGTGGAGAGATCTCCAGCAGCGCCGGCGACTCGCGTACCTCGCCGGGGCGCCGTTCCTGCTGCTCCTGGTCGTCGCGCTGGTGCTCCGCTCGCACTGGGAGGCGCTCTGGGCGCTGCTCGCGCTCCTGGCGACGATGGCCGCGAACTTGCGCGCGATCTCGTTTCGCTGCCCCCGGTGCAGCGAACGCTTCACGATGAGGGGGAAGCGCCGGCGCTCGTTCAACACGTTCTGCGATCACTGCGGCCTCGAGATGTGGACGCCACGCCCCTAGAACGGCGCGGTCCGGGGATTTACTCTCCGCCCATGGCCCGCACATCGAAGTCGCCGGTCGACGTGGCGTACGACCGCGTGCGCGAGATCGCCCTGCGCTTCCCCGCGGCCGACGAGAAGCTCTCGCACGGGTGCCCCTCGTTTCACGTGCGCGGCAAGATGTTCCTGATGTTCGTCGGGGATTCGTACGGGCGCGGCGCCGCGGTGTGGTGCAAGGCGACGCTCGAGGAGCAGCGTGCCCGGGTCGCGGGCGACGCGGAGCGCTACTTCGTCCCGCCGTACGTGGGGGTCAAGGGATGGGTCGGCGTGAGCGTCGACCCGAAGAGCGCGGACTGGATCGACCTCTCGATCCTGGTCGAGGACGCGTGGCGATCGGTCGCGCCCCCGCGGGTCGTCCGCGGCGAAGTGGTGCCGGAGCGCCCGCGGGTCGCTCCCGTGACGCGCGTGACGACGGATCCGGAGGTCGCGCGCGAAGCCCTAACTCGGCTGAAGGCCCTCTGCCTCGAGCTCCCCGAGGCCGAGTGCGAGGTCGAGTCGAAGCACGCGACGTTCCGGGTGAAGAAGAAGGTCTTCGCTTACTTTCTCGACAACCACCATGGCGATGGGCTCATCGCGGTCTGCGTTCGCGGCGACAAGCGCGAAAACGCGCGCGCCATCGCCGCCGAGCCGAAGCGCTTTTACCTGCCGCAGTACGTCGGGCCGCGGGGATACCTCGGCGTTCGCCTCGACGCCAAGCGCGTGGACTGGAAAGACGTCGCCCGGCGGGTCCACGACAGCTACCGCAGCGTCGCGCCGAAGAGCCTCCGCGCGATCGCGCCCTGAAGGACCCCGGAAAATTGCGCGATAGCTGGGCGAACGCAGTAGGCTCCTCCACGAGGAGACTTCCCGATGATGCGCTCGTCCATTCGCCGCACCCTCACGTTCCTGGCATTCACGGCATTCGTTCCGGTGCTCGTGATGGGCTGTCCCAAGAAGGAGCCGGTGGTCGAGGATGCTGCGCCGCCCACTCCCGCGACCGTGCCCACGGTCACCGAGCTGGCTCCCCTCACCGACGACGGCGGACCCGACGCGGCGGACGCGGCGCCCGAGGCGGGCAAGAAGCCGAGCGGCGGCGGCCCGAGCTACAACGCCAACCAGATGAAGATCAAGGCGTGCTGCAACGCGATGCGCGCTCAGGCCAAGGCAATGGGCTCCTCGCCCGAGGCCTTCCAGATCAACGCCCTGGCCGCGCAGTGCGACACGTTCGCCACGCAGGTCGGGCCCGCGGGCAACGCGCCCGAGCTGAATCAGCTCCGCCAGATCCTCAAGAGCCTGACGCTCCCCTCGGCCTGCCAGATGTGAAGTGGTCGAAGCCTCGCGGCTCGATCGGGCGCTGCCCGCTGGAGCCGCGGAGCATGACGCCGCGACCCGCGGCGATCTCCCCGAGGCGACGAAAGCCCGGGGCGGGCACGGGGCTCGCGACGACGAGCGCGTAGTCCTCGCCTCCATGCAAGGCGAGGTCGAGCGCGCTCGCGCCGAGGGCAGCGGCGGCTCCCGCGAGATCGGCGTCCGCGAGGAGGACGCTCTCGTCGAGCACGGCGCATACGCCGCTCGCGTCGGCCATGTGTCCCACGTCGCACGCGAGCCCGTCGGACACGTCGACCGCGGCGTGCGCGACGCTCGCCATGGCGCGCCCCGCTGGCACGAGGGCTCGCGGTCTTCGCCACGCGTCGACGGCGGCATGCAGCGAAGGGGCGTCGCCCTTCCCTGCCCCGAGCGCGAGCAGGCCGGCGGCGGCCAGGCCGACGCGGCCCGCCATCCAGAGCCCGTCGCCAGGGAGCGCACCGGCGCGCAGGACCGCGCGATCGCAGGTCCCGAGGAGCGTCGTCGCGATCGACAGCACCGGCCCGCGCGCGAGGTTGCCGCCGACGACGGGCGCGCCCACCGCGTCGGCCGCCGCGCGCTGGCCGAGGGCGATCTGCTCGAGGGCCGCGTCGTCGACGTCGTCGGGGACGACGAGCGCGCTGAGCGCGCACCAGGGCTCGGCCCCCATCGCAGCGACGTCGCTCGCCGCGGCCATGAAGCTGCGCCACCCGACGTCGCGCCATCCGGCGAGGTCGCGCCGGAAGTGCGTGCCCTCGACCTGCTCGTCCACCGTCCACACCAGGCGCCGGCCGCCCCGCGAGCCGAGCGAGGCGAGCGAGAGGACCGCGGCGTCATCGCCGATCCCGACCTCGACGCCGCGCCCCCCGCGCGACCCGGCCGAGAGCACCCGCGTCAGCAGGGCGATCCGGCCGGCCTCGGTCACGGGCCGGCCTGCGGCAACCGCACCACGAAGACCGTGCCGCGAGGCTCGTTGCTCTCGATCCGGATCGAGCCGCCGTGCCCCTCGACCAGGCGCTTCACGATGGAGAGCCCGAGCCCGGTGCCCCCGTACTCGCGCGTGCTCGACGAGTCGACCTGGTAGAACGCGTCGAAGACCCTGTCCCGCTCGCGCGCGGGAATGCCGATGCCCGTGTCGGCCACGCGGACCTGGACGAAGGCGCGCGTCGGCGCGACCAGCGACAGGCCGGCCTCTGCTTCGTCATCGAGATCCGAGTCTTCGATCATCGCGCCGCCCAGGGTCACCGTCCCCTGCGCGGGAGTGAACTTGATCGCGTTCTCGACCAGATTCAAGAAGACTTGACGCAGGCGCTCCGGATCGCCACGCAGCTCGGCGAGGCCAGCGAGGCCCGCCGGCTGATCGAGCTGGAGCTTGATGCCCTTCTTGCGCGCGGTGGGCGTCAGCGTGGAGACGACCTCGGCCAGCACCGGCTCGATGCGCATCGACTGCATCGCGATGCGCATCGTGCCGTTCTCGAGCTTGCTCATGTCGAGCAGGCTCATGATGAGCGAGAGCAGGTGCCCGCCCTTGGAGTGGATCGTCTTCACGAAATCGAGCTGCTCGGGCTTGAGCTCTCCCGCCAGGCCCTCGGTCAGCATCTCGCTGTAGCCGATGATGGACGTCAGCGGCGTGCGCAGCTCGTGGCTCACGGTGGCGAGGAAGTTCGACTTCAGCCGGTCGAGCTCCTTCAGCTTGTCGAACGCCTCCTGCAAGCGCGCCGTCTTGTCTTCGAGCTGCCGGTAGCTCTCGCGCACGCTGAGGAGGTGCATCTGGCTGGTGACGAAGGCCTTGTGTCCGCTGAAGAGAATGAGATCGAGCGACGCCTTCAGGTGCGCGGCGATGCGCGTCACCGTCTCCTGCTTGGCGCGCGGCATCTTGAGGAGCAGCGCCTGCGACCGCTCGCGCTCGATGGCCGGGTCGATGCCGAGAAGCGATGCCGGAGCTTCGGCGACGCTCGTGGGCAGGAAGGGCCCGATGATGAGCCGTCCCACGCGCCGCCCGTCGTACACGAGCGCGATGACGCGGTACGCCGCGCCGGTGAAGCACGGGTGGACGACGTCCCCGGTGTCGCCCGCATCGCGCGCCTTCACGGCGGCGACCGTCGACTCGCACGCCCTGCGTCCGCCCGTCGTGCGGTTCACGTAGGCGCAGAGCTCCTGCTCGATCGCCGCGTCGGCGAGCATCCCGCCCTCGTTCGAGTAGACGCGGACGGGGATCCCGAAGAGCGACACGACGGTCTTGCACAGCTCGTCGAGCGCGCTGCGATCGACCAGGTCCTCGAGCTGGATGCGCCCGTCGAGGACGAGGTCCTCCACGCGAACGTTCGGTGCCTCGGCGTTCACGAGGGCACCTGCACGGTGCGATCGAGCTTTCCGCCGACGCACGAGGAGAGCAGCTTCGAGACCTCCGTCGTGATGCCGAGCTGGCGTGCGGCCATCGGCAGGAGCTCGTTCGAGGCGATGCCGAGCATCTTCCCGAGCTGGTGCTCGCCATCGAGCTTGCACCAGGTCAGGTGCATCAGGCCGAAGAACGTCTCGAGCACGCCGTGCCCGTTGACGGCGCTCGCCCGGAAGACGGGCTCGCGTCCGCGCCGCGCGAGGGCGCCGAGCTCCTCGTCCGAGCGAACGCGATCGAGATCGCGCTTGTTGAACTGGATGACGAGCGGCATCTCCTTGAGGCTCAGGCTCAGGTCCTTGAGGTTCTGACGGAGATCGAAGAACGAGGCCGCGTTGTGCTCGGTCTCGCTGATCTGCGAGTCGGCGACGAAGGCCACGCCGTCGGCGCCCTGGAGCACGAGCTTGCGCGTCGACGAGTGGAGCACCTGCCCGGGCACGGTGAAGATCTTGATCCGCAGCGTCATCCCCGGCGCCTGACCCGGACGGTCACCGCGCTCAATCGGGGGGCCACGGAGGGCGAGCGGCAGCATGTCGAAGAAGAGGGTCCGGTCGTCCTTGGTCTCGAGCGTCATGAGCCGCCCGCGCGATCCCTCGGTGGTGAGCTGATGGAGCGAACGCAGGTTGGTCGTCTTTCCGCTGAGTGCCGGACCGTAATAGACGAGCTTGAGCGCGATCTCGCGACCGCCGAAATTGATCTGCACTGGCCCTCGGATCGCCAATTGTCGCCAATCTTTTCGGACTCCGCCATGGGCAGTACACTGCCCATCCATGACCCTAGATGTGGGCGCGACTGCGCCGGACTTCGATCTCGAGAGCGACGCGGGCGAGCGGATGAGGCTCGGGGACTTCGAGGGCGAGTGGCTCGTCCTCTATTTTTACCCTCGGGACAACACGCCCGGCTGCACGCGGGAGGCGCAGGATTTCACGCGCGCGGCGGCGCGCCTGCACAAACTGGGCGCGCGCGTCGTCGGGGTGTCGCGGGACTCGGTGAAGAGCCACGGCTCGTTCCGTGACAAGATCGCGATTGGCTTTCCGCTTCTCAGCGACCCCGATCTCGAAGCGCACCGCGCCTTCGGCGCCTGGGGCGAGAAGCTGATGTACGGCAAGCGCATCGAGGGCACCTTGCGCACGACGTTCCTCATCGCTCCCAACGGCCGCATCGCGCAGGTCTGGCGCGGCGTCCGGGTCGATGGACACGCCGATGCGGTCGTGGCCGCACTTCTCGCGGCGACGACCGCGACGGAGGGAGCTGGCAACGGGAAGACGGGCACCAAGAAAGCGACGAGACCCGCCAGCGCCCGGACCGCGAAAGCCCCCAGGGCGAAGAGCCCCAAGGCGAAGGGCAAGAGCGTGAAGGCCAAGAAGGCGAAGGTCACGAAGGCGACGGCAAAGAAGGCGAAGAGCCCCAAGAGAGCCCGCCGGACGTGACGGCCGACGCGCCGGCGACGCTCGTCTGGATCGCCCCCGACCCCCCGGACTCGGCGGAATCGCGCGCGATCGCGAGCTGGGCCCGGGCGCACCAGGTCGAGCTCCGGCCTCCGCGAGACGAGCCGCTCCCGACGCTCGTCGTGGATGCCGTGGAGGGTCCCGCCGTCGCCGAGCAGGTCGAGGAGCTCCTCGACCGAGCGCGCGACGCGACGGCCGCGCGCGAGGGGCCGGCGATCGATCGCGCGACGCAGGCCGCGGAGGACTTGCTCCGCGCGCATCCCGAGCTGCCCCAGGCGGCGTGGCTCATGGCGGAGGTGGAGCGCGCCCGATCGACGCGCTGGAGGCGGGTCGACCCGCCCGACCTCGAAGCCGCCGAGCGCGAGTGGATCCGCGCGGAGGCGCTCGACGGCGGACGAATGGCGGGCCTGGGCGAGACGAGCGCCGCCGCTCACCCGGCAGACGCCGAGCTCACCCTCGCCCTCCCCGACCTGGACGGCGCCCAGCTCGACGGAGAAGAGGTGCCTCGAACGGGCGTGGTCATGACCCACGCGGGGCCGCACGCCCTCGTCGTGACCGCGGGCGGCGCGCCGGTATGGGCCGGATGGCTCGAGGTGCAGGCGGGTCGGTCGACCCTCTCGATCGACGCGCCGGGAGCGGCGCCCTGCTCGAGCCCCGACGTAGCTCGCGCGACGATGGAGGGCGATGCGCTCCGGGCCGAGCGGGTCCGGTGCGCGCGCTGGGTCGCGATCGCGCGCGATCCCGCCCCTGGGGCGCTCCGGATTACCCCCTGCGAGGAGAGCCGGTGCGGGCCGGTCGTCGTGTGGCGCGACGTCGCCCCATGGACGGGACCGGCGAGGGACAGCGGCCGGCAGGGCGAGCGTCCCGACGCGAGCCGCGGCCGGCACTGGCCGGTCTGGGCAACGTGGGTCCTCGCGGGCGCGGGCGTGGCCGTGGCGGCGGGGCTGGCGGTCGCTGCGTCGGGCGCTCTGCAAGCGGCGCCGACGGAGACGCGCTTCGTCAGCGGCGGACTGAAGAATCAGTGACGCCGGCGCCGGTTCCTTCCCGCGCCCCCGCGCAAGCGCCCGGCAAACGCCGGCGAATTGCGGATCGGGGCCCTCGTGCTTAGGCTCAACTACGGAGCTCCACATACGACATGGCGCAAGCACCCGAACTCGACTTCGAAGCCTTCGTCGCGCGCAAGAGGTCCGAGCGGGCCAGCGGCGGCGCCGAGACGACCGGCCACGAATACACGTACACGTTCGACCGGCAGTCGCGCATCGCCTTCGAGAACACGAAGCCCGTCGCCCTCGCGGTCGAGGCCAGCGTGCGGCTCTTCAAGCAGCTCGGGAAGCATCAGCTCCTGGGCCACGCGGTGAAGGTCAGCGATCGGCAGTTCTCGCGCATCCACCGCATCACGAAGACGGCGTGCGACACGCTGCAGATCACGATGCCCCAGGTCTTCGTGGTCAACAGCCCGGTCTTCAATGCGGGCACGCTCGGCACCAACGACGACTCGTTCATCATGGTGCACTCGGCGCTCGTCGATCAGTACACCGACGAGGAGCTGCTGACGGTCATCGGCCACGAGTGCGGGCACATCCACAACTCGCACGTCGCC
>Ga0210388_10003867_pt1 | contig 11696 bp, 9 predicted proteins | sample IncBWC19OmetaG_FD_155485 | JGI IMG/M metagenome (GOLD analysis project Ga0210388, IMG submission 155485) | Forest soil microbial communities from Barre Woods Harvard Forest LTER site, Petersham, Massachusetts, United States - Inc-BW-C-19-O ... | reverse complement strand
GCTGGGAAGGAGCGGGTACCAGCCACGTGGACCAGCACCTGCGCGCCAGCCGCGAGCCGATGGAGTTGCGCGACAACGGCAAGTCGCTGGAGGCGGCCATGGCGCCGCTATGCGCCAATCCCCAGATCGGTACCCGCGTCCCCACCAGCTATGTGGTGGCGTCGGCTCTCGACAAGCTGGCGACCTGGGCCGAGGGCGGCAAGCCGCCACCGGGAGCGCCGCGTCTCGCAGTCACCAAGCTATACCCCAGACCGCAGGCGGCGGATGTCGCGCGCAACGCCGACGGCCTGGCTCAAGGGGGCATCCAGCTGTCGGAGTTGGCGGTCCCCACTCAGATCAATGTCGGCGACAACGCCCCGGCCAACCCCTCCTCTGTTCCCGCCGGGGGTGAAGCCATAGGCGCGGGCGCTTGCGTGCGTTGGGGCTATTCCGTCGATATGAGCATCGACCAGCTCGGCGCCCGCTATCCCAGCCATGCCGCCTATGTCGCCCAGGTGAAGAAGGCCGCCGATCAAAATGTAAAGGACGGCTACATCCTGCCATTCGACGCTGACGCTACCGTGCGGGCGGCGGAAGCATCTCGAGTCGGCCGGGGGCCTTGAGCGGCGCCATGCCGCGTGTCTCAGTTCAAGAACTAATGGGCCAATCCTGAGTTTGCGTCCGGGCGTGGCGCTACCGCCAGATGCCGTGCCGCTGCTCCCATCCCGTGATCACCGGTGCCCCCAGCGGCAGGAAATGCATGGCACTCCAGATCCGGTGAATCTTGCCGTCGCGGATCAGGAAGTACTCGGAGACGAGATTGTCCCGGCGGTTGGTTCCGGCATAGCGCACGTACACGCTCGTCCCGAGGATCATGCCAGCCTCCTCGTCAACGACCGTAAACCGACGCAGCGCGTTGTCGGTGGTCATTTTGTCCATCCCGGCAAAGCCGGAAAGGCAACCATTCGCCATGGGCGAAGGCGCCGATCCTGGTGCCGGAGGACGCGGTCCCACACCGTTTTCGACCCGGACGCAACCGGGGTCATTCGGCAACCACGACCCGTCGTGATCCTTATTGGCCTGAAAATAGTTGTTGGCCAACGCGATCATCAAAAACCGGGAGGATCGCTTCTCCTTCGGCAGGAGCTCAGTCGACGGCGGGTATTTCACCAGGCCCTGGGGATCCGCATCGCCCTGGGCGCCCATGCCGAGCTCCCCAGTAATCCACTCGGCTTCCGAGACCTTGTGGTCCGCAACGCGAATGCGCACCGACATGATGGTGTCCTTCCCATCCTGTTTGAGGAGGCCGAGCACCGCCGCGGTTTCGTTCACGGGATCGTAGTAACGGCCCACCGCAGGACCGTAACCGCTGATGTTCTTCCAGAAGCCGTGGCCATTTTGGATCACCGCGGTGTCTTGAGTGGCGTAATGGTCCGCAGACAGCCCAGCCGCAGTCGGATCGTGCTTGAAAACCGCCGTCATGTACGTATCGAGCATCTGGCGAAGACAGGCACGGTCGCACGCCGGCGGCCCATCTTGAGCCTGTGCCGCACAGGAGATCAGCAATAACGCCGCTAACAGGCGGCCGGCGGTGATCAACCGATGAGCCATAAACTGTCTCCGAGAGTAGGGGCTGCGATGAATGGCGCCGTTCCCATTGCTTAGAGCGACAGGCGATATCCCAAAATGAATCGACGCCCGAGAATGTCGTAGACATCGACCGACGTGGGATTGACGGTTCCGCGCCCCACGGTGATCGTCTCCGGTGGGTCTCTGTTGAACAGATTGGTAACCTCAAAATACACATGGCCTTGATTGGCGAAGCCGATCGTATAGTTCACATTGAAATCGGTGTACGCAATCAGCGGCACCGCATTCTGCGTAATCGTGGTGCCCACGACATCCCACGGGTCGGCCCGGCCGCTCGCGATCAACCGCTCCTGAACGAATACACCAAAGCGATCATTCTGGTATTGGCCGGACAAGGCACCCTTCCATCGCGGGTAGCCATTGGCACCCAGGCAGCCGCCGATTGCGCCGACGAGATCGGTGTGGGAGCAGCCCGTAATGGCCGTGGGTAGATTAGCGGTTAACAGATAGTTCGCCACCAAACGCGCGGTGATCGTGCCGCCCAACTGGTGAAGCGTGTAATCAGACTCGAGGTCCACGCCGGAGAGGTCTTCGGTACCGACATTCTCCGTCGGCAGATTGACCACGATGCCCGTAGTGGTAGCGCTGACCCCTGAGGTGGTCTGGAGGGGCACGCCGTTTTCCGCGATCTCGGCACAATATGCAGCATTGCCAGCGGTGCAACCATTGATAACCCCTTGGGATGTCAGCTGCTCGATGGCATGGGCGATATCGATTTTGTAGTAGTCCAGCGAGGTCTGAAGGCCGTCGAGCCATTTCGGTGTCAGCACAAAGCCGGCCGTGTCGGTGTGTGCAATCTCAGGTACCAGATCCGTATTGCCACGGGTTTGATTGAGTCCGCCCACCTGAAACGACGGATTGGCGCTCGAGGACGGGAAGATATTTGCACCAATCGTCGCGGAACCGGGATTGAAGAGCTCCAGTACGTCAGGGGCACGAATATCTTGCGAGATCGTGCCGCGAAACATCATGCCTTCCAGCACAGTCCACTGTAGGCCCAGCTTCCACGTGTCCTCAACACCGCTGATGTTGTAGTCGGTGAGACGGCCTGCCATATCCGCGCTCAGGGATTTTACGCCGGGCAGATCCTTCAACAGCGGCACGCCGATTTCAACGTAGCCTTCCGTGGCGCTGGTGGACCCATAAAAGGGCGCAGGATTATAAAAATAGTACGCGCCATACCGACCCGACAGGGCGGCCGGGCACCCCGCGATGCCGGTGCAGCTGATGTAAGTATCAGACAGCGCATCCACATGCCGATCCGCCGTGTCGTCGCGGTAGGCCATGCCCGTTGCTACGCTGATCGGCCCTGCACTCAAGGCAAACCGGTCCCCCAAATCGCCCCGCAGATTGGCCTCGAACGAGGCCTGTCTGAAGACCGTATCGCCGCGGTTCAACCCGTTGATGTAATTCACCGTGCCGGGGCTTACGGCGCCCGGGCCGAACAAGTTGATCGGGACGCAACCCGGATCCAATCCCAACAGCGTAGAGGCGCAGACGGGCTGCCCAGTGGTCGGACTGATGACGGAGTTGGCTGCTGCATACAAATTGCGTTCTTTTTGTATGTAGACATCCAGGTCATTCACGGTGTACTGATCGGCCACCGACGTGTCGAAACTCCAGCGATCGTTGATGGTTCCACGAGCGCCCACCGATAAACGACCAACCTCCTCCAGCGTCTCCACGGTTTGCGGGCCCAGATCCGCCATGGAGCGACCCAACGTGAACGAAGTCGCCGTCGGATTCGCTGTGAAGAACTGCTGTAGCGCCGTGGGCAGGTAGGCATTGTTCGGGAAGATCGTGAATTGCGTGGTTCCCGAGATGGAAGGCCACTGTCCGGCGAAAGAGGTCTTTGTCCGGTCGAATATCCCTTCCGCAAAGAAGGTCAGATTCGAATTGGCATCCCATTCTGAGTGCAGAAGTGCGTTTTCGCGCTCGATCGAGGGGGCAATGCCATAGCCGATCGTTGCACCCTCCCCGCCGCTGGCGTAGCCGCCATTTACACCATCCGGGTCGGCGCCCTGCACAAATGGTTCCAGTGCGCCGCCGACGCCAAATTGCTGGCCGACAAGGGCATTGCACGCTGCCGTGGAGCACCCTTTGACGCCGGTGATGAGACCCCCGTAGGTGGCATTGTCGGAACGCGCGTTCGGCAGCACCAGGGTCGAGGGCAGCCCACCCGCCACGGGGTTGGGATAGGCCCCGTATTCGTCATCGTGCCAACCGCGTCCGGTGGGCGCCAGTCCAATGCCGCCTTCTTTGAAAAAGTTGACGCCGGCAATGAATCGCAAGTCATTGCCCAGGGCCTTGCCAAAGGCCGCTTCGATATTGCCGTTGGTGCCGTTGCCGTAGGTCGTGGTACCCGCATTGGCATCGATCTTGAAACCCTGGTACTTGGTGTCCAGGATGAAATTGACGACGCCGGCCACGGCATCTGAGCCGTAGCTCGCGGAGGCTCCGCCCGTCACGATATCGACGCTCTTGAGCAGACTCTGCGGAATCATGTTGATGTCGACGGAGTCGGCCACGTTGGTGGTACCCAGTCGTTGTCCATCCAGCAGCACCAGGGTGCGGTTCACGCCAAGGCCGCGTAGGTTCAGGAGACTTTGGCCGTTGGTGCCCGTCGCAGCGGAAGCGCTGGCCGGTTGCGCGCTGAGCTGCGAATCGTTGAGCGCCGGAATCTGCACCAGCGCCGTGGCAATGTCACTGGGCGACACGGCGGACAGCTGAGCGGCCGACATCGAGGTCACCGGTGTCGGGGCGGTGAAGTTCGCAGCCAGTCGGCTGCCCGTCACCACGACCTCCTGCAGCGCCGTGGCATTGTCCTCCGGGGGCGCTGGAGGTGCTTCCTGCGCCAGGCTGGCGGGTGAAAACAAATGCGCGCCGATCAATCCGATCAGGCTCCCCATCCAAGTCCCACTGGGCTTCTTGGCCGCCATATTCTGCTCTCCCTCTGTGCTGACGGACACAATGCCCGTCGGCCCGATTGCGCCGGTCAGCCCGGTGTCACGCAACAGAATGCTGAGAGCCTCATCGGAGGTGTACTTGCCGCGAACGGCATGGGTAGTGGTGTGAGCGATGTCCTGCGATCGAAGTAAGACCGACAGTTTCTGAGTCTTCGTCTGTCGGGCAAATTCGATCAGTCCCTGCTCTGCCGCCTCGCGTGGAATGTCGTAGTCATTGACTCCGACAGAACCTGCGAACGAAGCAGCCCCCCCCTGCGCACAGACAAGTAACACTACGGCCCACATCACCTTTACAAGGCGTCTTGTGTTGGCCCCCGAACCCCGCGCGATGATCTCTCTCCCCATGACAGACTCGAAGCCGAGAGAAATCCCCTAGTCGTTCATTTAAATTTTCAATTGCGGGGAGTACTGGAGAGCAGTAGGTATCCGTTTTCTTTGGTCACCTTGATGCCGACATTTTCTTGTAGGGCTGCTGAAAGACTTTCGAAATCGCCGACCTGAAAATAGCCACTCACCGGGATGCTGGCCAGCTCGGGCGTGGCCATCACGAACCGTTTGGTCGAATAGCGCGCGAGCTCGTTCAGGACCTGCTCCAACGGAGTGGCCTTGAAGACGATAACGCCATGCTGCCAGGAGGTTGCCTCTGCGAGTTGGTCGGGGGTCAGCACATTGATCTGCTCGCTGTGCTCCGCAATGGCGACCGACTTGTTTTCCGCCACTTCCAGGTCTGCCGCCTCTTCGAAGATAGTCGGCGCGCTGCCATCCTTGAAGCTGTTCCGGGCATCGACCGGCGCGTCCCGATGCATTCGCACGCGTCCTTCGGTCACCGTCAAAGCCACTTGCGTGGGAGAGTCGGCCCGAATGTTGAAGGCGGTGCCCACGGCCTTGAATTCGTAGCCCCCGACACGGACCGTGAACACGCGACGCGGGTCCTTGGCCACGTCGAACATCGCCTCGCCAGAGCTCATCGTCAGGGAACGGGCGCTCTGGGAGAAGGTCACCGTCAGTTCCGTATGAGTGTTGAGCTGAACCCGGGAATGGTCCGGCAACTCGATCGTGCGACGCTCGCCGATGAGCGTCGAATAGTGAGCCGTAAACGTTGATGCGCCCGGAGCCACTGCCGTGATCGGCGGCTGGACCGGGTGCGTGGAATGCAAGGGCGAGTACTTGTACAGAGTCAATCCTGCAATGGCCGCCACCACGGTCGCGGCCGCAGCAGCGCGACCCACGCCGGTCCAGATCGATCTCTCGGACTCACGCAAGGGAAACAGTTCCGCAAGTTCCGCCACGACCGACATGCTGTCCCAGTGCTCCGCGAGCCGAAACAACGTCTCGCGGTGTTGCGGGTCACTCAGCCACTGCTTGAGCGCCGCTTGTTCGGCGACTGTCAGACCGCGGTCGATTCGCGCAAGCCATTGACCCGCCTGTTCTTTATCGCGATCGCCTCGGCGCAGAGGAAAAACGTTACCCATGACGGCGTGTCTTGGCTTTCCTGAGCGCGGACTTGAGCGCCTGTCGCGGAAACCCGTGGGCGTCCATGTAGTCGCTGCACTCGACCGCAGCCTTGGCGATATGATTTTCCACGGTCCGTTCGGAGAGTCCGAGTCGGGTCGCCACTTCACGTTGGGACAGACCGTACACGCGTCGCAGGAGAAATACGCGCCGGCATTGGCGCGGCAGGTTGCGAATCGCGCGGCACAGCACACTGAATTCCTGCTCACTCTCCAGCGCCCGCTCGGGGGTGCGTTCATCGCAGAGCGTGCCGAATACCGATTCGTCCCAACCCTCCTCCGGTTCGGCGGCGGGATCGATCGCCGCAATATGGTTCAAGGCATCCGCCCGACGCAATCGATCGAGCGCGAGGTTGCGGATCGTCTTGATCATGAACGCGCGGGGACTGCGGACCGGCTTCCGCTTGGTGGCCTGAAACAGCCTCAGGTACGTCTCTTGCACGACGTCTTCCACGTCGTACGGCTTGACCAACTGGGCAATCTTGCGCGCCAGGAGCTTACGGTAGCACGCGAAAGTATCCGAGTTCAGCTCGGCCGGCGTATCCGGTTCAGCTCGCTCGTCGGTCGTATCGGCCATTGTTGATCGCACACCCGCAGTCTGACGCGCCAGCATGGATGCATTTCCGCGATTGAGCAACTGGCAGTAGAGGCTCGATACGTCATTCATGGCGCGTGGGACGGCATTCCGCACTTTACCGTTGACGCGGCAACCGATTGTGGCGTTGCAACGACAACTCGGTCAGCCGATGTCGCTCACGTCGCGTTGGGTCAGATGGACCTTGGCGGCAGCGATGTCCTCCTGGAGGTGCTCGATGCGAGTGGTTCCGGGAATGGGCAGGATGATCGGGGACAGAGCGAGCTCCCAGGCCAGCACCGCCTGCGCGAGTGTGATGTGACGCTGGTCCGCAATCCTTTGCAGGACATTCACCCTGGCGTCGGTCGGGTCCAATTTACGCCCGGAGCGCATACCGAGCGGGGTGTTCGGAATGAACGCGATGCGCTGACGCTCACAGAGGGCCACGAAGTTATCCGACTTTTTCGCCACCGGATTGAACAGCCCTTGCACGGCCACTATCTTTGCCTCCGATTGCGCTTTCATCAGATCCGCGGGCTCGATATTGCTGAGTCCTATATGGCGAATCTTTCCCACGCGCTGCAGGTTGACCAATTCCCCGACCGAATCCTCGATGGGAACCTTGGGATCGGGAGAATGCAAATAATAGAGGGGAATCTGTTCAAGCCGCAGGCGCTTCAGGCTCTCCTCGCACGCGCTGCGCAGTTTCTCGGGGCGGGCATCGATGGCATTGGGTACTCCGGGGAGATCATGGGTCTGGCCCCCCTTGGTCGCAATGACCAGATCCTTCGGGTAGGGAAATAGCGCCTCATAGATCATCAATTCTGCTGCGCCGGGTCCGTAAACGTCGGCGGTGTCGATCATGTTGATGCCCAACTGCACGGCCCGGCGCAGCAACTCGCGCAGTGCGCGCGGATCGGTGGGGAACCCCCAGCGATTGGGGCCTACGAACTCGGCGGTTCCAAGTCCGATGCGATTGACCTGCAGGTCGCCGCCAATCCACAACGTTCCCGCCTCTCCGGCAGCCGCATGGCGATGCGACGCCGTCAGCCGGTAGCGGCCCGCGCCGGCTGCACTTGCCGCCGCGGCCACGCACGCTGCCGCGGTGCCGCCCAAGAGAAAGCTACGGCGGGAGCGTTTCTGCATCTGAAAATCCTCGGGTGGCCCGGGAAGGCGGGGGGTGTTTTGGCACCGGCAATTTGGGCGTAACGGGTAGCGAGCGCCCATAAAATGAAGGACTCCAAACCGGAGGAAATCCCCTAGCCGAATCCCATCCGGGACGTACAGGCCGTAAGCCCACTGTGGCAAGCCATACCAATCAACGAGTTATCAATTGCCTAGGCGGATGGCACGCAATGGTTCACACATTGGCTGCAGTCGCAGTCGTATCAACACAATTGAAGTGAGGGATTTTTGTTGTCGTGACGTCTTACTGTCAGGGTTCACAGTTGCTACTTGGCGTGAGCACCCGAAAAAGGAGGAGCCATTAATGTTTGATCGGTGGGCGGGGCTCACGAAAGCGCTCGTGCTACTACCATTATTGCTGAGCCTCGGCTCGGTAGCCGCAGCCGATGCTGCAAAGCCGGCAGAGGGCTGCGATCGAGCCTGCTTACGGGAACTGCTTGATGGCTACATGGCGGCGGTCTTCAAGCACGACCCAGGCGCCGCGTCGCTCAGCGCCCATCACGTCGCGACGGACAATACCACCGAGGTCCGTAACGGCGAAGGATTCTGGAAGAACGTCACCGGCTATGGCGAGGTTCAGAATCGGTACCTGGACGCGAAGAACGAGTCCGCGGCGTTTTATGGCTTGGTGAAGCAAGACGGTAAAGACCAGATGATCTCGGTGCGCATCAAGGTGGAGGGACGCAGGATCTCGCAGGCCGAATGGCTGGTCGCAGGCCCGCCAGATGGCGGTAGCAGCGGCGCGGTGGCACCTGAGCCTGAGGCCTTAATCAAGCATCCCCCGCCCACCGGCGTGTCACCAGCGGGCGAGCGCAGCTCGCGATTTATGCTGATATCTATTGCCAACGACTACTTCCAGTCAGTACAGGACCATGACGGCTCATGGATCCCAAGTGATCCTGCGTGTGCACAGAAAAACGGCCCAATTGCATCGGCGCCTCGCCATGCGGACATTTGTCACGACAATTTTGGGATTTTCAGAGGAGTTACGAAGGATCTGGCGTTACGGCGCTTCCCCGTCGTTGATGAGGAAGCGGGTGTGGTCCTTGGCGTTGCAGTCTTTCAGCGATATGCGGGTGTCCCGAGACAAGACAACTTGGTCCACGAATACTTCCTGGTACGCAAGGATCTGATCGAAGATATTTGGACTTCCATGTATTACTTGCCCAAGGGATCGCCGGTGACATCCGGATGGGAGAATAGGTAGCTACGGAGCAGGCAGGTCGCTGTTACCAGGACGCCCGTAGGAGCACCGTCCATCTCATGGCTGCGTCAAATTCCAGCCTCCCGGTGTTGCCAACCGCCCGCGACATGCTGCTCGGGGCGCTCGACCGCCGGTTCAGAACGCCGAGGCATTCGTCTTTCGCATTGCGGTTAACCCACGATGGACCAGGCGTTGGCCAGGATTTTATCGATTACCCGGAGCTCGCAGAACATCACTAACAAGGGGCACCCTTCATGATCAACTCCACCATCCTATTCGACCTCAACTATGGATGGCCGCCGAGCCGGCAGGTACAACTGCAGATCGGGAAGTCCTGGTGATGGCGCGGTGTTTTGAGCGAGAGCGCCGTGGGTCATCGGCTGCTCGCATCGCGGCGGGCGTCAAGATTCTCGGCGTTGCGATGGCTCTTCACGCCCAGGTGCCATCGGCGCCGTCAGCCGGTAGCCACTGGCCGGGGTGGCCCCCCGCCGATATTAAGCGCGGCGAGCCCGCGGCCCGCGGGCCCGCCGCAGCGCTTGCACTCGAGGCGGTCGAGGTGGCGGTGGCGACCTGCAGCACGAACGGCTTTAAAGTCGCGGCGTTAGTCGTCGATTCGGCCGGCGAACCCGTCGCCATGGCCAAGGCAGACGGCGCGCCGCCAATCGATCTTGCCTCGGCGACCCGCAAGGACTTCGTCGTGATTTATACCAAGCTCCCGAGCGCCGATGCCGCCGCTCGGGTCCGTAACGATGAATCCTTCGCGAAGGAGTTGGCGGCAACCGGTAAGGCGCTTCCCGTGCGCGGCGGCCTGCCGATCAAGGTGGGCGATGTGATCATCGGCGCCATCGCGGTGGGCGGCGCGCCACCGCCTGGAGATCAGGATGAGCTGTGCTCTCGCGCCGGCTTGGACAAGATTGTCTCTCGGCTTAAGTAAACCCGGTAAGCGAGCCCGGGACGAGGGCCGGTTGCTGCTGTGACCCATGTAGAAGGAGGTCCAAATGATGTATCCGCTATCGCGACGGACCTTGTTGCGCATTGAACGCGCCTCGGCTTGATCAACACCACTAGTCGATTATGAATCGGGGAGACGGTAGATGGTTCTAAGACACTTCGCACGCGCAGTTCAGATCAGCCTCTATTCGGCAGCGCTGCTACTTTCATCTGGAGCGCCAGCGGCCGATGCCGGCGCTACCGAGGAGTGTGGTCGCGCGTGCCTGACAAAAATGCTCAACGCATACCTCGCTGCGGTCTTCAAACATGACCCCAACGCCGTTGCACTCTCGGACGACTACTACGCGACAGAAAACACTGCTGAAGTCCACAAAGGTGACGGGGCATGGAAGAGCGTGACAGCCTATGGACCTCTGGAACGCCGGTTTTTTGATCCACACCAGGGCACGGCGGCGTTTTTCGGAATCCTAGAGAAGGATGGTCACGATCAGATTACCTCAGTCCGGATCAAAGTCGATGGAGGTAAGGTCTCGGAGGCAGAGTGGATTTTCGGATCCCAGGGTCCCGGGGGGCGTGGGGACGCGAATCCGCCAGGCCTGATCAAATATCCCCCGCCCACCGGGCTTCTCCCGGCCTCAGAGCGCACTTCTAGATTCATTATGATTACACTCCCCAACGACTACTTCCAAGCCGTAGTGGAGCACGATGGCGATTGGGTTCCCAATGACAAGGATTGTATTCGCATAGAGAACGGTGGCGGGACGACCGCCAACTCGCTGCCCGCCGCGGCGGCGGCGGCCGATGGCAAGCCGGCCGACAAAACTGGAATTCCGGTTCCTCGCCGGGGAGCCTGTCTTGAAAACTTTGCCAATTTTAAGAACTTGACCAAGGATCTCGCCTTGCGGCGGTTTCCGCTTGTCGACGAGCAGGCCGGCGTGGTGCTAGGCACGGCGATATATGTTCGCTATCCCAACGTACCCGCCCAGGATAATCTCGTCCACGAGTATTTCTATATTCGCGGCGGCAAGATTGCAGGCCTCTGGACATCAATGTATTTCCTGCCCAAAGGAAGTCCTGTTACGTCCGGCTGGGAGAATCGCAAATAGCGCAACGGCGGAGAGCGATACACACTCTGTAAGTCTCCTGTGTGTACAACCACCATGAGCGGCAGTTGGCGAGCCGGCTGCGAATCCTCCCCCTCGACCTCGCGGCAGCGCGGATCGCAGGAACCCTATGGGATAGGGCACGAGGCGTCGGGCACACGGCAGGGTTCGCAGATTTGGCAATCGGCGCGATCGCCCGGCAACACAACCTCACGATCCTTACACGCAACATCAAGCACTGCATCCCACTCGGGCTCGCAGCACATGATCCCATCGCAGAGCTGCCAGCAGAGTAGAGCATTCGGGTCGATTGGAAGCGTAGTCGCGTCCCGAAGATCTCCCGCCATCTCAATCGGGCCGTGCCATTTAGAGCACCCTACTCCGCAGATGCTTTCCCCGGACCATAGTCCGTCGTCGGCCAGCCTGTCGGCATCGCGTCCGGCATGTTGAACAGCACAGCGTTGATCTCACGGATCCAGCCGTTCTGGATCGCGAAGAACTCTCCCACCAGGCGATCGGCGGCCGTCGCTGTACTCTGGCTCTTCGCGCCATCCTTCAGGCCAAAGCGCAGGA
>Ga0210388_10003866_pt1 | contig 11697 bp, 7 predicted proteins | sample IncBWC19OmetaG_FD_155485 | JGI IMG/M metagenome (GOLD analysis project Ga0210388, IMG submission 155485) | Forest soil microbial communities from Barre Woods Harvard Forest LTER site, Petersham, Massachusetts, United States - Inc-BW-C-19-O ... | reverse complement strand
GTACTTCATCCACCAGCTCACCAACCAGGAAGAGCTGGTCGGCAGCGAGTACAACCGGGCGCCGACCCTGAACAAGTACCTCTACGGGGGATCGCTCAACCTCGGGTACGCGCCGATTTACGGCAAATTCGCCCTCTTCAATCGGTCGATTCTGAGCTGGGAGATCTGGATCTCCGGCGGCGTCGGCGTGACGCTCACGCAGACCATCCCGCGCGACCCGGCCAACGACAACCTGGCGTTCAAGAACACCGACCTGACGCCCAACGTCGGCATCGGGAGTCGATTCTTCCTGCTCAACTGGTTGACGGTGAACTTCGCGCTGCGCGATTACATCACCCCCGACCACTTCGAACCGCTGCCCGACGGGAACCTGGCCACGCCGGCCATCACCACCTCGGCAGAAGCCAAGGACCGCTCGCAGTCCCAGTGGGTCCAAAACCTCGTGTTCTCCGTCGGCGTTGGGTTCTATTTGCCGACCAAATTCCAATACAAGACTCCTCGTTAGGGCGGCGTCCATGAACATGAACGCGGATCTGAACCTGAACGTGACCCGGCGCTCGGAGAAGGACATGCCCATGACCAAGACGACCAAAGCCGGACTTCGGTGGCTCTCGCTGCTCGTCGCTCTGGCGGTGACCGCGGTGCCGCTCGCGGCCCAGGCACAGCGCAAGAGCCCGCTGGCCGACGCACCCGCGATCCGGAAGCGTTTCGAGCTGCGCGCCAGTCGCCTCGAGATCGGCGCCGGGTTCGGATCGACGATCAACCAAGACTTTTATCACACGCTGTTTTTGAACCTGAAGCTCGGCTTTCACCTGACCGACTGGCTGGCCATTTCGGGCTTTGCCGGGTTCGGCGTGGCCAACATCAGCACCGCCTTCCAGTCGGACCTCGTCAATTCCCTCTCGGCCAATGGACCCGCGAATCAACCGCAGGAACCGAGTAAGTCCCAGGCGCTGAGCTCGATGCAGAAGATCAACAACATGTTCGGCGCTCAGGCCGAGTTCACGCCCTTCACCGGGAAGTACTCGCTGGCTGGGTGGCTGTTCGCCAACTACGACTTCTATGCCTTCGGTGGCGCCGGCGTCATCGGCGTCGCGCCGACCGATGCCAGTATCGCCCCCTGTGCCGCCACCAACCCCGCCGCCGCCAACGGCGGAAACAAGACCAGCGACGTGGGCTATTTCTGCGGTGTGAGCGGCTCCAAGTTCGCCTTCACCTTCGGCCTCGGGCTCCACAGCTACTTCAATCATTGGATGGCCCTCAACGTCGAGCTGCGCGACATGCTGGCCCAGCTCAACCCTTCAGGTCGAGACACCAACGCCGATCTGTCCGCCACCACCGCGGACCTGACGTGGACCCACACTTACATCGTGGCTGCGAACCTGGTCTTCTTCCTCCCGTCGACGCCCGGCATCTCGCCCTAGTCAGCCCCCTCGCGAGGACGAATGTCGTCGCCGAAGAAAAAGGTCACGCTCTACTTCAACGCGGCCGTGTTGGGCGAGACGCAGCACGAGGCGATCCGCCAGGACCGCTCGATCTCCTGGATCATCCAGGCGGCCTGGCGAATCGCGCGGGAAGAGGTGCGTCGGCTGCCGGGCTACTCGCAGGCGGGCGGCGAAGCGCCAGCCCCGAGCAAGACGCAGAGCGAGTCGCTGTAGTCGCCGAACGGCGTCTTGTAATAGACCAGCACCTCATCGTTCTGCTTTCCCTGCATCGGTGGCGCAGTGAACGAGCCGTCGTTGCGGGCGGTCGCGATGACGCCGCCTCCGAGCGTACGGTTGAAGACGTAGTAGGTCGCGTTCGCCGCCTCGGAGAGCGCGCCGCCTGAGGCGATCCAGAACGTCTGCGGGGTCCCATCGCTGGCGGTGAGCGTCGTCGACTCGAAGGAGATCTCGTTCGGCGGCGGCACCGTGAGAATCGGGGCGACACACGACCAGAGCAACGCGGAGCCGCCGAGCAGCGTCCCCATCTTCAGCCAGCGTCGGCGACACAGATTCATCGAACGGATTCCCTCGCAAAGGCTGAGTTGCAAGCCTCAAGCCCGCCGAAAGGTGCGAAAAACCGGCGGTCCGACCGCCGGAGCGTCAACAAAGTTGGCAGGAGTCGCAACATGGTTTCGCCGCGGCTATACGACAAAGTTGTAACGCTTGAGCTTCTTCTGCAAGCCGAACCGTGACAGGCCGAGCAGCTCCGCGGCCTTCGTCTGGTTGTTCCCCGAGCGCCCCAGCGCCTCACGAACCAGGGAACGCTCGAGGCGCTCGACGCGCGGCTTCAGCACCAGGTTGTCCTGGTCCTCCGGGGCGATCACCCCCGGGTCGTCGGCTGCGCCGATGCGGGGTGCCAGGTCGGCCGCGGTGATCCGGGCGCCCGAGAGCGCCTCCGCGCGGGTCACCTCGTTCTCGAGCTCACGCACGTTTCCCGGCCAGCGATAGGCCGCGAGGCGCGCCATCGCCGCCGGGTCGATCGGTTTGGGCGTCGGGCGGCCGTCGCGCCGGGCCAGCTTGGCCAAGAAGTGCTCCACCATCAGCGGGATGTCTTCGCGCCGATCGCGCAAGGGCGGCAAGGCGATCCCCGCGACGTTGAGCCGAAAGAAGAGATCGCGGCGAAACTTCCCCTCTTCCACCATGCGCGTCAGATCCTGGTTCGTCGCGGCGACGATCCGGACGTCGACCTTGCGGGTCCGCTCGGCGCCGACGCGGCGGATCTCCCCCTCCTGCAGGACGCGCAGCAGCTTGCCTTGCATGGCCGGGGACATCTCGCCGACCTCGTCGAGGAACAGCGTGCCGCCGTCGGCGATCTCGAACAGGCCCCGGGTGTCGTGCTCGGCGCCCGTGAAGGCGCCGCGGGTGTAGCCGAACAGCGTCGACTCCAGCAGGGTCTCGGGGATCGCGGCGCAGTTTTCGCCGACGAACGGCTGCGCGCGACGCGGCCCGTTCGAATGGAGCGCGCGCGCCACCAGCTCCTTGCCGGTGCCGCTCTCCCCCTGAATCACCACCGGCAGCGTGGTGTCGGTGATCCGGTCGATCAGCCGGAACAGATCCAGCATCCGCGGCGTGCGCCCGACGATGTTGCGGTAGTCGTAGCGGACGGCCAGCGCCTCGCGGTTCTCGCGCAGCTCGACCTTGATGCCGGAGATCTCCTCGCGCCGGGCAGCCAGCTCGGCCTCGAGGCGGCGGTTGAGCGCCTCGACCTGCCTTTCTCGACGACGCAGCTCGCCGAGGAGACGCGCGTTTTCGAGCGCGATGGCCGCCTGCTCGGCGAAGTCGAGCACCAGGCGAACATCCTCCTGATCGAACGCCCCCTTGCGCAGACGGTGGTCGACATAGATCGTTCCCGCCGCGCGCCCCTTGATGACCAGCGGCACGGCCAGCACCGAGCGGAGGTGCAGGTCCGAGACCGAGAGCGCCTCCCGGAAGCGATCGTCGCCCGCGGCGTCGATGGTCACCACCGGCTCCCCCCCCGCCGCGGCCTGGCGGGCGATCGATTTGGAGAGCGCCAGCTCGTCGGTCTCCAGCGTCCGCTGATCGATGTTGCGCGCGACCTTGACGTTCAGCTCCCCGCTCTCGTCCTCCAACAAGAGGAAGCCCCGCTCCGCGTCGGTCAGCTCGATCACCGTGTCGAGGATCATCTCCAGGAGGCGCGGCAGCCGCAGCTCGCTGTTGAGCCGCTTGTTGATGCGCAGGAGCCGCCGCAGGCGGGACTCTGCGGCCTCGGCGCGCGCGCCAGACGCCCCACCCGGTCCAGCGACCCCCTCGGGGTTCAGCCAGGCTGCGTCGGGATGGCTCTCCAGTGCGGCGCGATGATGCTCGGGCGTTGCCATGCGGACCTCCTCGAAAATGGTGCCGGCAAAGTCGAAGGCGGCGCGGGCCTGGGCAGCGGCCCCCGCGCGCGTCGCCAATCGACCGGCCAGGGCGGCCAGGCGCCAGGCCGTCGGTCGGCGGGCCCGCGCCCGGGCCTCGTGGGCCAGCCGGTCGAGCCGCTCGGCGAGCGCCGCGGGCGGCTCGCCGCCGGCGCCGGCATCCCCCGCGGCCAGGGCCAGGATGGCACGGGCCCGGGCGAGATCCGGGTCGTCGGCGAGATCCGGCGCCGGAGCCCGCATCTGCTCCGCCTCGGCCAACGCACGTTTGGCGTCGGGCAGCCGGCCGGCGCCGGCGAGGGTCTCAGCCACGGCGGCAAGCGCGCTCGCCGCCCCCGAAGGCTGCCCAGCTTCCTTGAACAGCCCGGCGCTCCGTCGGTAATGCCCCACGGCCGCGTCGATCTCACCCCGCCGGCGGACCAGATCGCCCTCGACGAAGGAGGCGGTCGCCAGCGCCCGGCGCGCGCGCCCCTCCGTTCCGAGCGCCCGATCGAGGGCCCGGCGCGCCGCCGGCAGATCGCCCAGCTCGACGAAGAGGTTGGCGGCGTTCACCAGGGCCGGGACCAGCTCGGCGGCGGCGCCGAGGCGGCCGAGCTCGCGCACCGCTCGCGCAGAGGCTGTCAGCGCCTCGCCGTAGAGCCCCTCCTCGATCAGCAAACCACCCAGATTGAGCGCCACCGCGGCCACCGTGTGCAGGTCGTTCTGCGTCCCGGCGATCTCGTAGGCGCGCCGGTAGGCTTCGCGCGCTGCCCCTTCGTCTCCGGCGAGCTGTGCGAGCAGACCGTCGAGATACGCCCGCCGGGTCTCGCCGACGCCGTCACCGAAAGCCACCAGGAGCTCGCGCGCGCGCCCGAAATCGCCCAGGTAGGCGTTCCCCAAGAAGGCCGTCTCCCCGGCCAGCGCCAGCACCGCCTTTTCGGTTGCGCCGGCCGGCGTCGCTGTCGTCGCCGCGGCAGCCTGGGCAAGCGCCGGCTCGACGATCGCCAGCGCCTCGGCGAAGCGGCCCGCCGTCACCAACAGCCGACCGAGGCGCGCGCGGAGAGCAGCCGCCGGCAGCCCCGCGGCTTCGCTCTCGGCCAAGCCCCGCTCGAGCGCCCGGCGGGCGCCCTCGAGATCGCCGCGCCGGGCCAGCAGCCACGCCTCGCGCTCGCAACCGGCCGCGATCTCGCCCGGGCCGGACGCTGCCGCACGCGCCCCGGCCAGAACCTGGGCCGCGTCGTCGTACCGGCCGATGGCCCCGAGCCCGGTCGCCAGCGCCAACCGCTCCGAAAACGCCAGCGACCCGGGCGCCAGCGCTGCCACCCGCTCGAGCAGGCTCGCTGCCTGCGCATGATCGCCGGCGGCGGTCGCCGCCGCAGCCACGCCACGAAGAACCGCCGCCGCCTCCCCCGTTTGCCCGCAGATCGCCAGCGCATCGGCGCGCCGGAGCGCATCAGCTCGACCGCCCTCGCCGGCGCCGAGCGCCAGCAGGGCCCGCGCGCCTACGTCAACCGCGGTGGCCGCCGGCACCCCGGCCAGCACCACCCGACGGTGCGCAGCGCTGGGCAGTCGCGGCTCCCCGGTCGCGCCGAGGTCGATCCAGCCGGCGGCCCGGGCCGCGGCCAGGGCCCGCGCCGTCTGCTCCTCGTCGAGCGCGGCCACCTTCGCGGCGTCTTCGTCGATCAAGGCGACGGCCAGCAACAGGCGCTGCGTCTCGCTCGCCAGCGACGCCAACCCGGCCGTCAACAGACCATCGAGGTCGCCGCTGGCATCGATGGGCGTCAGGTCGTCGCCGGCGCGAAGGTTCGCGATGAGGCGGCGCGCGAGCAACGCCGCCAGCGCCGCGTTGCCCCGCGAGGTGGTTGTGACCGCTGCGATCGCGGCGGCCGGCGGCTCCGCGTCGACACCAGCCGCGATCAGCTCTCGGATCTCCGCCGGCGTCAGCGGAGGCAGCGCGATCTCCGTCGCGAACGGGCGCCCGATGGGCGCGCGCATCGGGACGACCAGCAGCGTTCGCCCCGTCGGCGCCGCGCCGGCCATGAAGGCCGCCAGCGACGCGGAGGCGGCCCCCTCGTCGAGGAAGAGGCAGAGCGGGCGGGCACGCGCCTGGATCTCGATCGCCTCGGCCAGCGTCGCCATGCGTGCCTCGACCGCACGGCGCGCGTCGTCGTCGGGCACGCGAGGAACGGCGCCCACGAACTGCTCCAACGCCGCGACGTCGCCCCGCCAAACGTCGATCGCCGCCAGCGTCCCCGCCGCGGCCGCGACCGCCACGTCGCGGGCCGCCGCCTCGAACAGCGTCCGCCGCCCGCTCCCCGGAGGCCCCACCAGCGCCAGCGCCGACGCGGGGGCCGCCCCCTCCGCCAGCCTCTCCAGCGCTGCGCGCAACGCGGCCCGCTCGGCCCGGCGCCCGACGAACATCCCGGCCAGCGGATCCCCCTCCGGATAAGGGATCTGCAGATCGATCTCGGTCGGGGTCGCGTCGCCGGCGCCCAGACGAGTCACCTCGCGCAGGACGAGGCGCGCGTGCGCGGGTCGATCGACCGGATCGGCGGCCAGCAGGCGCTCGAAGAGATGATCCCAGGCAGCGCCGAGCCCGGGCCGCACCGACGACAGGGCCGGCGCCGGCCCTGCCAGCACCCGCTCCGCCGCACGCAGGCCGCGCCCGAACGGCGCGGTGCCGCTCCAGGCTTCGAACAGCGTCGCGCCGAGCCCGAACAGATCGGAGGCGGGGGTGCGCGCGCCGGTCAGCGCCTCCGGCGCCGCGTAACCGAGCGTGCCGCGCGCGGCCCCGTCGCCCGAGAGCGCGGCGCCCGCCAGTCCGAAGTCGATGAGCACGGCGCGGGGCGGGCCACTGCCCACCGCCGACATTCGCACGTTGGCCGGACAGACGTCGCCGTGGACGATGCCGCGCGCGTGCAGATGCGCGAGCGCCGAGGCCAGATCCAGCGCCGCCTGCACGAACAGGGCGCGCCGCTCCGCTTCGTCCGCGATGGTGGCGATCGCCTCGACGCCTGGACCGACGATTCTGTCGGTGACCAGGTAGAGACGCCCGTCTTCGAGCCGGCCGATGTCGCGCAGGCGGACGACGCTCGGATGGGCCAGCGTCTCGAGCCCACGGAACTCGGCGAGGGCGAACCGACGGCCGTGCGGGTCGTCCGCGAACAACTTGATCACGCACGCCGTGTGGGTCGTGGTGTCGATCGCTGCGAACGTTTCGCCCGAAGCGCCCGCGCCCAGGCGCTCGCCAACCTGATAGCGCGCCGGAAGCTGCGCCGTCCCTCGCCGGCTGTCAACTACATTGGCGACCGACACTCAGGCAATGTTATTGCAATCACTGGCAAAAATGTAGATAAATATCTTAGTTGGCGTTTTCAGCCGCTGTTGGACCGGGCGCCGTCACTCGGATCCTGGCGCAACTGCATCGTTTTCTCGCCGCGCCATTCGGGCGCGCGCGGCAGTCGCCGCCGCGCGAATCTCGTCGTCGTCGTGGGTGGCGGCCACGAAGCTGAGGTACTGGTCGGCCTCCTGCCCGCCGAGGATGGCGATCGCCTCGATGATCTTGCGCATCTCGTGCCGATCGCGGAGCGACCGCGTGCGCGTCAGCTCGGTGACCGCGCGCCGATCGCCGAGCGCGATCAAAGAACCCAGGGCCGCGTCGCGGGTCGGCTCGTCGGGATCACTGAGCAGCCTCAGGAGCGTGGGGACCTCGTCACGCAACTTCCGCTCGCCCACGGCCCGGATTGCCTCCTCGCGCAGCTCGCCGCCGTCGGCCTGCAGCGCCGCGTGGACAGCCGGGGGCGGACCTCGATCGAGCTGGCGCCGCGCCACATAGCTGTCGATCAGATCACCGGCGATGCGCAACACCAGCCGGTTCAGGATCACGGCGCGATCTGGCGCCGGTTCGGCGGCAACTCCCTTGCGCGCCGGCTTCGGCAGCGCATAGCGCTCGCTCCCCCGCCCTTCGAGCTTGAACGACACGCCGTCGGGCGTGTCGGAGCGCCCATCGTCGAGCTGCAACCCGACGACGGCCCGAGCTTCGCCGAGCGCGCCCGCTTCCACGAGCTCCGTGCCGACGCTGGCCCCGAGTCTGGCGACCGCCCCCCCGGTGGTCGGCGCAAACAGCCCCGTTGCGAGCAGGTGCGCGCGCAAGGCCTGCTCGAGCGGTCCGGCCTCGAGATGCGGTGTCCGGTCGTCCGGCGGCGCGGTGATCTGGACGTCGACCGCTCCCAGCGCCGGTTTGGGGGCCGGCGGCGGCGCGGCCGCCATATCCCGGTGATGGCAGGCGCCGAAAGCCAGCAGACCGAAAAGAGCGAGCGCGCTAGCCCGAGCGCGCGCCCCGGCGAGCCGGTCGGGTCGACAGGACGGGACGATTGTCGGGACGGGTGCGCGGGACCGTGCGGGTGCGCGCGGTGAAGGGGATCGTGTCGGCATGCGGACGCCTCAACAGGGCCAGGTCGACGATGCGCCGGACGACCTCATCATATCCGAGCCCGGCGGCGCGTGCGGCCCGCGCGAACCCCGCCCCCTCCGACAGATCGCAGTTGGGGTTCACGTCGATGATGTAGGGGGTTCCGTCGGCCGACAGCCGCACATCGAGGCGGGCGTAGTCGCGCAGCTCCATCGCCACGAAGGCGGTCTCGGCGACATCGGCGATCCGGGCCAGCGTCGAGGCGGGCAACCCTTCGCAGGGGACCGGCTTGGTGCCGCGGAACTCGGGCGAGCTCTCCACCCACTTGCCGTCGAAGGAGACGATGCGTGGGCACCCCGCCGGCATCTCCGAAAAGTCGATCTCGTAGAGCGGGAGGATCTGAACGCCGCCATCGGGACGCCCCAACAATGAGACGTAGATCTCGCGCCCCGCGGTGTGGCGCTCGACCAGCGCGGGCTGGCGGTACCGGGCCAGGACGAACGTCACCTGACGCTCGAGCGCCGCGCGATCGTGCACGACCGAGTCGGTGGTGATCCCGACCGAGGCGTCCTCGCGTGCCGGCTTGACGATGAGCGGAAAAGCCAGCGCGACCTTGGAGACGTCCGGTGTGGTCAGCACGACGGCCTCGGGCGTCGGCACGCCGGCGCCACGCAACACATCCTTCGCCTTGTGCTTGTGCACCGCCAGCCCGAGCGTCAGCGGCGACGAGCCGGTGTAGGACAATCCCGCACGCTCGAGCAGCAACGGCAACAGTGGCTCGAGATTGCTCGCGCCGTCGATCGACTCGCAAAGGTTGAAGACCACGTCGGGCGCGAAGTCGGCGATCTCTGCGATGGCGCCGTACAGATCGTTCCCGATGCCGACCGTTCCTGCGTCGTATTCTCCGTCGCTGAGGACCTTCGCCACGCTGTGCGCCGTTCCCAGAACGTCGGCCCGCGCGCGGTTCTCCGGATCGGCCTCGGCACCTTCGTAGTCGCGGTTGTGGACGACCAAAACGCGCGGCTGATCAGCAGACTTCACGCACCGATCATTCTAGTGATCCCATTCCACATTGCAATTGAGTTGGCGTGAAACGTCACGTTCAGTTCTGCGCCGAGCTCGCGCGCGATATGCGCGGCGAGGATCTCGAGCGGCGGCACAGCGACGCCGAGAGGCGCGAGAAGACGCGTGAGCGAGGTAACACGCGAGCCGACGAGACCGCAGGGAACGATCAGGTTGAAGGCGTCGAGATTGGTCGTGACGTTGAGCGCGAAGCCGTGAATCGCAACGCGCGATCGGATATGCACCCCGAATGCACACAGCTTTTCGTCATTTGTCCACAGGCCGGGCGCGTCGCGCCGGAACTCGGCTGCGACGCCGAGCTCGGCGAGGACGCACGCGATCGCCCGCGCCATCGCCGTCATGTGAGCGACCACGCCGCCCCGCAACCGCACCACGGGGTAGCCGACCAGCTGGCCCGGCCCGTGGTAGGTGACGTCACCACCCCGCGACGCCTGCGCGACCGACACGCCGCGCTGCGCGAGCTCCGGTGCCGTCGCCAAGATGTGCGTCGCCCGCGCAGAGCGGCCGCACGTGATGACCGGATCGTGCTCGCAGAAGAGCAGCGTCTCCGGTCCCTCACCCGACAGCACCGCCGCGCGCAGGCGTTCCTGCAGCGCGGTGGTCTCCTCGAACGGGGCGCGCCCCAGCCAACGCCAGATGGCGTCCAGCGCGCCCTCCCTACCCTTCGGCGATCTCCGCGAAGAAGTCGGCATCGACGAAGTCGACGCTGACCATCGCGTTGATGACCCCGACGCCGTGACGGATGCAGGTCTCGGCCAGCGCCGGCCCGTCGGCGATCTCGATCGGTGGTCCCGGCGCCTTCCAGGCCGCGATGGCGTCCTCGGCCAGACGTCCGGCCAACATCAGGAGGCCCTCGTCTTGACCGCGCTTCTCGATCCCGACGCGCAGCTCGCCGATGGCGCGACGCCCTCCCGACGAGGGGCCGAACCGCAGGCCGATGAGGCAGCGCGACGAGCGGCCGCCGCGGCCCCGAAGCGCCTCGACGTAGACCGTCTCCTCGATCCGCTTCACGAAGGTCGCCGGGCCGAACCCCTCGCGCTGCAGCAGGACGCGCGTGAGCGCCTCGAACGCGGAGGCCGGCAGCTCGCTGAGCCGCCGCTCCAGAGAGGCGAGCGTCCGTTCGCGCAGCGCGCGCTTGGCCTCGCCGAACACCTGCTCGGCGCGCTCCAGCTCGGCCTCCGGCGGGCGGCGTGAGAGCGCGAACAGGCCCGCGCCCGCCGCTCGGACGCGCGGTCGCATCCCGGCTCGCAATCGCTCCCGAGGCTCGGCGGCCAGCGCCGTGCGCATGACCCGCCAGGCCTCGTTCGGCTCGCCGTGCACCAGCCGGCGCCGGGTCGCCATGTCGGCGATCTGCCGGACCGCGGTTCCGCGCCCCGGAGCCTGCCCGCGCAGGATCTCCAGCGCGGCGTCGACCGGGGTCATGATCCGACGCGGGCCCTGGCCGTTGTCACCCGAACCGGACAACGCAGGCGCACCGCCAGCTTCACTGGAGGACGCTCCGGCCGAGGGATCGCTCGAGGAAAACGCGGGCGAATCGCCCGCAGGGGCAGCCAGCGCTGGCTCTCCCGCGGGTGGCCGCGGCGAGTCGCCAAACTCTTCCCCCTCACCACGTCCGCCACGACGGCGGCGACGGCGGCGGCGACGGCCTGGCCCCAGCTCCCCCTCGGGGCGGCGCCCTTCGGGACCGGCTTCGGTCCGCTCGCCGCCAGCCTCGGTCGTCCCCTCTCCTTCGTCCCCCTCGTCCCCGTCGTCCCCGTCGTCCCCTTCGTCAGATCGCCCGCCGGCGGGCGCGCCCGCACCGGTGGCGGGCGGCGCAGCCGCGGTCTCGTCGGTCTCGCCGATCTCATCCTGATCCATCGCGCGTGGGGCCTCCTCGTCGCCTTCTGCGTCGTCGTCGCCTTCCAGCACTCCCGTTTCCGCCAGCGCGGCGGCGCGTGCCTCGGCCGAAAGGCCGCCGCCGTGGATCGGCTCGTCGGCCTCGCCCTCGTCACCTTGCGTCGGCGGGTGGCTCACGCCGGTGGCTGCGCCCGGAGCCGGTCGTCGGCCCTCGTCGCGTCCGCCCTCGCGCGCTCCCTCGCGTCCCCGCCCACCCCGGCGCCGTCGCCGGCCCCGGTCGCCCGAAGGCGCCGATTCGTCATCGGTGCGGGCGCGCTCGCGCTTGGGCGGCTCCTCCGCCGGCTTGGCGGCGGCCTTGGCCGCGGCACGCTCCTCGGCGCTCACCTCCGGATAGCGGAGCAGGCCAAAGATCCCCGGCTTCACCCTTACGAACGGGTTGCCCGGCGCCTTCTTGACCGCCGCCGTGAGCTGCGTCTGCATGGTGACTTCGGGCGTGCGGCCCACAAAGGTGAGGAGCTTCTTCCCGATCACA
>Ga0210388_10003865_pt1 | contig 11699 bp, 6 predicted proteins | sample IncBWC19OmetaG_FD_155485 | JGI IMG/M metagenome (GOLD analysis project Ga0210388, IMG submission 155485) | Forest soil microbial communities from Barre Woods Harvard Forest LTER site, Petersham, Massachusetts, United States - Inc-BW-C-19-O ... | reverse complement strand
ACCGCGCCTTACTTGATGGTTGACTTGGGCAGTCCCAGCAGCCGCTTTCACGTCAATTTCGGCGTGCGCCTCGTCGACACCGACTTGACGATCAATGGCGGCGAGACCAACCCGCACGGCTCGACCTACTACGGCACCGCCTCCTGGAACGGCGTGGATTCCAACGTGGTGCCAGTCACGACCAAGCGCAGCTACACGGATGTCTTGCCCTCGTTCAACTTCATACTCGATGTCACCGACGCGCAGAAGGTGCGCTTCAGCGCCGCCCGGGTGGTGGCGCCGCAGGATCTGTATTCGCTGGGGTTGGGCGATTCGTACAACTTTACGCGCGGCGCGAATGTGCCGGGTACGCAGATCGCTCGCTTCCAGTTCGCCGGCGGCGCTTCGGGCAATCCCAATCTCGATCCGTATCGCGCCTCGCAGTTCTTGCTGGGATATGAAAACTACTTCGCGCCGGGCGCCCTGGCGAGCATTGCCGGGTTCTACAAGCAGGTTGACAACTTTGTCGAGACCGAAAACATTCCGACCTTCGTGAAGGACGACTTTGGCGGTACCACGTCCAATGTGTCGCAACCCGTTAACGCCGGCAATGGCCGAATCTACGGGCTCGAGTTCGCGGGTCAATACAACTTCGGCGAATGGGTGGCGTGGTTGAGGGGTTTCGGATTCGCCGCAAATTACACCTACTCGCAATCGCAGTCGGCGCAGCCAACCAGTTTCTCGAGCAGGGGACCCATCCCGGGAGTGTCTTTGAACGCGGCAACGGGAACTCTGTTCTACGAGAACCATGGTTTCTCGATACGCACTTCCTACTCCTGGCGCAGCAAGTCCATCAACGACTCGGCGGTCGGCTCAACCTTCGCGTTTCCGAACCAGTACGGCGTCTCGCAGGTGTACCAAGTGTATGCAGCGCCGTATGGGGCGCTCGACGCGCAGGCAAGCTACGACTTCAACAAGCACGTCGGTATCCTCTTCTCCGTGCAAAACCTTACCGACGAAGCGCAGCATACGTACCTGCAATGGTCGAATCAGCCGTTCACGTATGATGACTGGGGTCGCCGCTTCTACCTCGGCGTAAAGGGCAAACTCTAAGCCTGTACCGCCGCATCCAAGGCAGGTGCGGTGGTGGCCGGCGGCTGTTCGCGCGGCCGCCGACCTCTCCTCGTTGTGGAGAAGTTTGATCATGTCGAGGTTCGGGGGCAATGGCGGATAACTTGCAGATCAAACGTATCGCAATCGTCGGCGGCGGCACGGCCGGCTGGATGGCGGCGAGCATTTTGGCGCGGGCCCTGCCGGGCACCGGTACCGTCATCACTGTGATCGAGTCGCCGGACATCGGCACCGTGGGTGTCGGCGAGGCGACCATTCCTCCCATCATGGACTTGCTGCGCTTTCTCAATATCAATGAAGGCGATTTCGTCCGCCATACTAAATCGACCTACAAACTAGGGATTAAATTTACCGATTGGTCGCGCATAGGCCAGACCTATTGGCATCCCTTCGGGACTTTCGGCGGCATGATCAATTTGCGGCCGTTTTTTCATGCCTGGCACAAGGCCCGGGCCGAGGGCCTCGCACCGCGTTTCAATGATTTCAGTTTGTGCGCCGCATTGGGCGACGCGCGCAAGTTCCGGTTTCCAGACCCTGCGGCTCAGGGACCCGTCTCGGGCCTGCGCTACGCACTGCACTTCGATGCCGGGTTGGTTGCGAAATACTTGCGCGCCTATTCCGAACGCCTGGGCGTCGCGCGCCTGGAGCAAACGGTCGCGGACGCCACCCTGCGAACAGATGGGTTCCTGGATGAACTGGTTTTTAAGGATGGATCACGCCTGCAGGCGGATTTATTCATCGATTGCAGCGGCTTTCGCGGCGTGCTGATCGAGCAAATTCTCAAAACCGGCTACTTGGACTGGAGCGATGTGTTGCCCTGCGACCGGGCGGTGGCGATGCCGACCGAATCGACCATGGCCCGGCCGCCCTATACCGAGGCCAGTGCGCGCGACGCCGGCTGGCGCTGGCGCATCCCATTACAGCACCGTGTCGGCAACGGATATGTCTATTGCAGCAGGTATATCGAGGACAGTGCCGCGCTCGATGATCTTACGCGCGCGGTTGGCGAGAAGCCCCTGGCCGAACCGCGCTTTCTGCGCTTTGTAACCGGTCGGCGCAAGCTGTTTTGGAATCGCAACTGCGTTGCGTTGGGGTTGGCCTCGGGGTTCTTGGAGCCGCTCGAATCCACGAGTATTCACCTGGTGATGAGCGGTGTGTACAAACTGCTCGAGCATTTCCCCAATCGTGGATTCGCGCAATCCAACATCGATTCATATAACGCCGAGACCATTCAAGAGATGGAACGGATCCGGGATTTCATCGTGCTGCATTACTGCTTGACCGAGCGCACCGACACCCCGCTCTGGGCGTACTGCCGATCGATGAAACTGCCGGAGAGCCTGGTGCAGCGGATCGAATTGTACCGGCGCAGCGGCCGAGTACGCGTCAAGGCCGGCGAGTTGTTCAGCGATCTTAGCTGGTTTTACATCTTCGATGGGCTGGGAGTCCGGCCAGATTCCTACGACCCGTTGATGGACGTGGTCACGCTAGCGCAACTGCGCGACCTTCTCTCCAGCTACGCGCAAGCGACTGACGTGGCGGCGCGCGCCGCGCCCTCGCACGATAGTTATTTTGCCGATGGGCTTGCATGAAAATGACGGCAGCCAAGCCATTGCTCGGCGGCGTCGATCGCTATGTCGTGCCGCCGGGTCTGGGGTCGCTGGCAGGCCCATTGGGCGCACTGGCTCTCGAGGCGGATGTGCTGTAGCGTGTCGCCGCGAAAAAAAATTATTCATGACGGTGCGCCCGAGTCGAATCCGGGGGCGCTGTATCTTTCCGGAACCAATCTGGCGCGCGCCGGCGATCACAATCAACGGGTCACGCTGCACGCCGTGCGCCTCAACGGGCCGGTCACGCGCACCGATCTCACGCGCAAGACGGGGCTGACCCCTGCCGCCATTGCCAATATCACCAATCGGCTGTTGAAGCATCAACTCATCCTGAACGCCGGCCGCTTGCGCGGCGCCCGCGGTCAGCCGGCGTCGAAATTCGTGATCAATCCCGACAGCCGGTTTTCGGTCGGGCTCAATGTCGACCGCGATCATGTAACACTCGTGGTGCTGGATTTCGTGGGCAAAGTTCGCGCGCGCGCCTCGCGTGAAATTCATTTTGCCAATCCCGCGGCTGTACGCATTTTTTTTCAGCGCTCGATTGGGCAGCTGCTCGCCAAGGCCGGGATTGCACGCGAGCGCCTGGTCGGGGTCGGCGTGGCATTTCCAGACGACATCACGCGGGCCCACCTGCCGGACCAACCGGCCGACTATGCTGCCTGGGCCTCGGTGCGCATCGACGATCTGATTCGCGATGTTCTGGGAATTCCCGTCTTCATCGAGAACGATGCGGCGGCCGCCGCGATCGGCGAGATGCAATTCGGCTCTGGCCATCGCTACCGAAGCTTTTTCTACCTGCTGCTGACCGCAGCGCTCGGCGGCGGCGTGGTCGCCGACGGCAACTATGTGCGTGGTGCTCAGGGGCGCAGCGGCGAAATCGGCTGGCTGCGCGCCCGCAACGAGGCGGGCGAGGAGAATCAGCTGCAGAACATCGTCTCACTGTCCAATTTGTACAGCCGCCTTGCCGAGCGGGGATTTCAGGTCGCAACGCCGCGCGGCCTCACCCGGCTCAACGCCCCTGCGCGCCTGATCGTGGCGCGCTGGATTCACGAATCGACCGAAGCACTGGTGGACGCGTTTCTTGCCATCAACTGCCTCATCAATCCGGAGGCTATACTGATCGGCGGCCGCCTTCCGGCACCTCTGGTTGATCAATTGGCTAAATCGTTAAACGACAGAATGGGGGTTCACAAAGCGCAATTTCCGGCCATCGCACCGGTTGCACGGGCACTGACCTCCGATGACGCGCCTGCGGTGGGCGCCGCGATCCTGCCGTTCAGCTACCGGCTGCTGCCCACACGCTTCGCGCTGCTCAAGACTCGTGACCCGTGAGCGCCATCGAACCTAGCAGTGAATCAATGCCGCCACCGGGGTCGGCGCAACCTGGCGCCGTCCCTGCCTATCGCGGTCCGTTTGCCGTAATGACGGTGCTGTTCTTCATGTGGGGATTCATGACGGTCTTCAACGACATCTTGATTCCGCGCTTCAAGGAAGCGTTTACCCTGGACTATTTCCAGGCAATGCTCGTGCAGTTTGCCTTCTTTGGCGCCTACTTCATCGGCGCACTTTTGTATTTTCTGATCTCGGCAACGGCGGGCGACCCCATCGCCCGCATTGGCTACAAAAACGGGCTGGTCATTGGACTTCTCATATCTGCCGCCGGCAGCGCGCTTTTTTGGCCGGCGGCGACCGTGCTTTCATATCCCTTGTTTCTGATTGCACTGTTCGTGGTTGGACTTGGCTTTGCCGTGCTGCAGATCGCCGCCAATCCTTACGTAACGATACTCGGACCTGAACGAACCGCGTCGAGCCGGCTGAATTTCGCGCAAGCCTTCAATTCAATGGGAACGACCATCGGGCCTCTGATCGGCGGATATCTGATTTTCCAATACTTCGCCAGCACCGCCGCGCACGGTGCGGCGTCCGTCAAGGTGCCGTACATCGCATTCTGTGCGGTATTCCTGGTGCTCGCCGTTATTTTTTACCTGATCCGTCTGCCGCACGTCGGCGAAGGAGAAATCAAGCGCGGCGCAGGAGCGCTGAAACATCCTCACGTCGTGCTCGGCGTTGTGGCGATCTTCATGTATGTCGGCGGCGAAGTCTCGATCGGCAGCTCCATTATCAGTTTTCTCGGCCAGCGATCCGTCGCTGGATTAGACCCGGTCGCGGCCAGCAAATACGTTTCGCTCTTTTGGGGCGGTATGCTCATCGGCCGATTCATGGGCGCGGTCGAATTGAGCGAGATGAAAAAAACCCACAAGCAGATTCTGCTATTGGCCATTCCGATTGTCGCGTTCGGCGTTGTTGGCGTCTTGCGCGGCTGGACCGTCGTAAGGAATTATTTGCCCTTGCTGGTGCTGTGCTGGGTACTGTTTCAGTTTGGCAAAGCACTCGCCGGACGCACGCTGCTGATATTCTCCGCGGCGATCGTCGTATTGCTCCTGATGGCCATCGTCTTTGGCGGCACACTTGCGATGTGGTGCGTCGTCGGAGCCGGTTTGTTCACGTCCATCGGCTGGCCGAACATTTTTTCGCTGGCGCTCGACGGCACCGGCATTTACAAGAGCCAGGTGTCCTCGCTGCTCGTCATGGCGATTCTCGGCGGCGCGCTGCTGCCGCCCCTGCAAGGACACATTGCGGACATCGCCGGACTGCAGATTTCATACATCATTCCACTGATTGCGTACAGCTACGTCGGTTTTTACGGCTGGATCGGCCACAAGATCGGCAAGCGCGGCGGGCGCGCGCTCGCCTAGCCATTCGCGGGCTGGGCGAGCGGGGCTAGCTGCCGCCCGCAGCCAATTCCCTGAGCTTGAGCAGCGGACCGATGAATTTTTCGTAGTTGCGCCAGCGGTCAACGGATGATGCGCTGATTTTCTGCCGCACTTGCCATTTGCTGGCCGTGATCACCGTGCGGTTAGTGAGGTGAAAATCGACGCAGCGGGCGTCCCAGGACAAACCGGTGAATGCCAACATTTTGCGAGTCCACGCCTCTTGGTTCTCAACCAGGCCCTCGTAAGGTACATCGAGAATCGAGTCAGCGGGCAAGATCGATCGCCAGTGCATTATGAGTCGCAAATACTGAATATAGTAGTGCACCAGATCGTCCAGATCATTCGCGTAGGAGACTCCGGTCTCGAAGCGCTGAAAGTAGATCGAAAGACAGGTGTCGATGGGATTGCGGCGCATGTGAATGATGCGCGCGTTGGGCAGCGCCGCGTGAATCAAACCCAGCACCCAAAAGTTGGCGGGCATCTTGTCGATCACGCGCAGCGCATCGGCCGACAAACCTTGCAGCAGCCGCAGGTATTCATTGGCCAGCCTGCGTACCAGAGCCGCGCTGGCCTCGGTATCGGCCGCGGGCGACTTATGTGCGGCGAATGCGTTGGTCCAGAACGGCAGCTCGCCAGCCCCGTGCACTGCGGGGTGCGAGGCCAGAATTTGTTCTGCGAGCGTCGTGCCCGATCGCAGCATCCCGATGATGAACACGGGGCGCGCCGATGCCATCGTGATGGCGCCCGCCTTGCTCAGCCAGTTGCGATCATACACCCGGGTGATTTGATCGACGGCTTGCTCCACATCGCGCCGGTCATGCTTGGCTCCGTATCGCTTCGCAAGATCGTTGGCGCGCCGAAAGTTGTTGAATGCCCGCTCGAAATTGCGCACATCGTCGAAGTATTTCCCAATCGCATAGCGCAGCTGAATCTCCTTTCGCGGCGGCAGATGCATCGCGGCAATTCTCTGTGCTGATGCCAACCAAGCCGTGTCGCTGGCGCACATTTTGCGCACGCGGCAGATACCGGACCAGCCTTCCGGAGTTTCCGGATCAATCGCGATGGCTCGCTTGAACAACCGCTCCGCCTCGGCAAATTGTCCCGTATCCGCGTGAATTTCTGCGAGCGCCACAACGGCCGCGGCTGAATCCGGACTGATTTCCAGCGCTCTCAAGCAACTCGCTTCCGCCTCGGCGGTGCGGCCCATAAGCCGCAGTGTGATGCCGAGGTTGCTGTGGGCTTCGGCAAACTGGGGCTGCAGCGCCAATGCCCGTTGGTAACTCGCTATCGCTGCCTGCAATTGCCCGAATCCACGCAGCAAACTGCCCAGATTATTGTGCGCCTCGGCGAAATCCGGCTTGAGCACCAGTGCGCGGCGATAGTGGGCAAACGCCTGGTCGAGTTGCCCAAGCTCGAACAGCACATTCCCCAGGTTATTGTGCGCCTCGGCGAAATCCGGCCTGAGCACCAGTGCGTGCCGGTAACTCGCCGCCGCTTCCTCGAGGCGGAACAGAACCCGCAAGGCGTTGCCCAGATGATTGTGCGCTTCTTGAAGATGGGGGTTTATCTCCAGTGCGCGCCGATAACTGGCCGCAGCTTGCTCAAACTGCCCAAGATCCAGCAGCGCATTGCCCAAGTTGTTATGCGCGTCGGCGAAATCGGGATTGAGCTCAAGCGCTCGCCGATAGCTCGCCACTGCCTGATCCGCCTGCCCGAGGCGCGCCAACGCATTGCCCAGATTGTTGTGCGCGCCGGCATCGCCCGGCAGGAGTTTCGCCGCCATTTCCGACGCGTGAACCGCATTTTTGTCCTGCCTCGCAAGAACGACGCCCAACATCTGCCACATCGCGCCGGAATTCGGGTGCTGGCCGAGCAGCTCGCGCACCCTGCTTTCCAGCTCCACATAGCGACCGGCCTGGAGCATGGCGATGAGGTCGTTACTCACGTGAGCGGGCTCGCGCCTAGCGGAAAACAATGACCACGGCCGCGGTCAATGCGAGCAGCGCCGCGGCGTGAAATCGGTAGTCCTGCCATAGCGGCACGCCTCGCAGCCGCTGCTGTTCGCCGCGGCTATAGCTCAATCGCCACATAGTCGCCGCAGCCGCGGCTGACAGCGGCACCGGATTGCTGAGGCTCACCACCAGCAAGATGGCGGCATCGATGAGCGTGAGGATGGGTGCGGCGTAGAGAAAGTGAAAATGGGTCCAATGGAACACCACGTTTATCAAGAAGAGCGCGAAGCCGCACAGCGAACCCAGCAGCATGGTCGCGGCAGCGCCGTCCGCGGTCGCGCCGCGCCAAAACATTCCCAGCCCGAACAATGCGACGACGGGCGGCACGGCATAGGCTAAAACCGCCTGCAGGTATTGCCACAGCGACGGGAACAAGTTCAGCTGCGGTGCCCAAGCGACGGCAATCACCAACAGTGCGGCGGTGCTCCAACGGCCCACCCGGACAACAGTGCCATCTGACATGCCGGGCCTGAATTGTTTCACGACATCCATCGTGATCAGCGTCGAAGCCGAATTGAGCATCGATGCGATCGATACCATGGTGGCGGCGATGAATCCCGCCACCACGAGCCCCACGAGTCCGCTCGGCAACAATCTTAAAATCAATGTGGGGTACACGGTGTCTGCCCGTGGCAGTCTGGGAAATAACAGCAATGCACAGGTACCGGGCAAAACGATCAAAAACAGCACCGGAAGTTTCAATAGGCCGGCGAACAATGCGCCCCAGCGCGCATGATCGATGTTCTTTGCGGACAGCATCCGTTGCACGATCGATTGGTTCGTACACCAGTAGTAGAACCCCAACAGCGGAATACCCAGCAGCAAGCCGGGCCAAGGAACGCCGGGGTCGCCGACCGGCCGAATCAGCGAAATCGCCGCCGGATTCACGCCGCTCATGACGGCGTGCCAGCCGCCGGCGCGGCTGAATGCGCCAATCGAGATCATCATGGCGCCCGCCAGCAGCACCACAGCTTGCACCGCTTCCGTATAGATCACGGCGCGCAGTCCGCCGAGTGTGGTGTACAGACCGGCCGCTCCGGCCAAGACCGTGACAATCAGCCACAACGGCCAGGTCGGGAACAGCAATTGGCACACCAGCGAACCGCTGTACAGAATACCGGCGGAATCGACGAAAATATTCAGGAACAGAGTCAGTAAGGCGAAATGCAAGCGCACGCGCCCGTCGTACCGATGTTCCAGAAACTCCGGCATCGTGTAGGTCTGACTGCGAATCACGAAGGGCAACAGAAATAGACAGAAAAAAACCAGAATGACGACCGCCGACCATTCATAGTTGTATACGGAGATTCCGACGGCGTAGGCGCCGCCCGCGAGGCCCACCAGCGCCGTCGACGACATGTTCGAAGCCAGCAACGCCAGTCCGATGACGGGCCAATATGTGGCCCGCGAGGCAAGAAAATAATCGGCAGGTCCAAAGTGGCGGCGCGACATCAACAGCCCCAGCAGGATCAATCCCCCCGAATAGATGCCGATCACCAGCCAATCGAGGACGCCCAATAAGCCGCCGGGCGCACTAACTTGCAGCATGTGCGCCCGTTCGCTGGATGCTCATCCCATCAGATCTCCCCAGCACTGACAGCGCTGACATTTTTGTACCAATCCATGCTAAAGTCCCTGCCGGCCGAGCCGAGATCGCTCTCGCCTTGGGGTTGTTCGAATAGCAAAAACTATAACTATTATAGGCAGTTACAAGAACCATATGTTGAGGCATTCGACTCCCTCGGCGTTCCGCGCCGCCGCCCTGTTGGCGGCTTTACTCGCCGTGGCATCAGCGACGTCTTCCCCCGTCAATTCCGACCCTCCAGAGCGGCATCCCGACCTCTGGCCGATAGGTTCGCACAGCTTGGACCGCGCCGGTACCGGCGTCCTGGTTGAAGAGCTGCTCGCTCATATGAGTCTGGAGGAGAAGATCGGCCAGATGATCCAGGCCGACATCGCTTCCATTACCCCAGCCGAGCTTCGCACCTATAAGCTGGGATCGATTCTTGCCGGCGGCAATGCGGCGCCCGCAAATGATGTGCGCTCGACGCCGCAAGCTTGGTTGAACATGACCGATGAGTATCATCGCGCGGCGCTGGCAGCGCCTGGGCAGGGACACGCGGCGATACCGATTTTATTCGGGATCGACGCCGTACATGGGCACGCGAAGGTACTCGGCGCCACCATTTTTCCGCATAACGTTGGATTGGGTGCCGCGCACGATCCAGAATTGATTTATCGAATAGGACAGGCGACCGCTCAGGAAGTCTCCAGCACCGGGATCGATTGGACCTTTGCCCCTACCGTCGCGGTGGTTCGCGATGCGCGCTGGGGTCGCTCCTACGAGAGCTATTCGGAATCGCCGGCGCTGGTGGCCGCCTATGCGCGCGCGATGGTGACGGGGCTGCAAGGTGAATCAAATACGCCGCGGTTCATGACCCCCGGTCACACTTTGTCTTCGGTCAAGCATTTCATCGGCGACGGCGGCACACTTGGCGGGCGCGATCAGGGCAACACCACTGTTTCCGAGGCTGAGCTGCGGGACGTTCACGCGGCCGGATATGCCGCCGCCATCAAAGCCGGGGCAATGATTGTGATGGCGTCTTTCAACAGCTGGAATGGCCTCAAGCTGCACGACAATCACTACTTGTTGACCGACATCTTGAAGGGGCGAATGGCCTTCGACGGCTTTGTGGTCGGCGACTGGAACGGCCATGAACAAGTGTCCGGGTGCACCAAGTACGACTGCGCCGCCGCGATACTTGCCGGCGTCGATATGCTGATGGCGCCGGACGGCTGGAAAGAGCTGTATGAGAATACATTGGCGGAGGCCCGATCGAGCGCAATTCCACCGGCGCGCATCGACGATGCGGTGCGCCGCATTCTGCGCGTGAAGGCGATCGCTGGGGTTTTCAAAAAGGCTGCCCCGCCCGCTCGCGGCGAGCCCGGGCTTTTTGCGCCGCTCGGAAGTCCGGCGCATCGCGCCCTGGCGCGCGAGGCCGTGCGCAAGTCGCTGGTCCTGCTGAAGAACGCGCACGGCATTTTACCCATCAATCCGCGCGCTGCGATTCTGGTCGCCGGTGACGCTGCGGACGATATCGCGGCCCAAAGCGGCGGCTGGACCCTCGACTGGCAGGGAGATCACAACACCAATGCCGATTTTCCCGGTGCGACTTCGATATATGGCGGTATTCGCGCGGCGGTGACGGCGGCCGGCGGCACGGCAACCCTGAGCCGCGACGGAACTTTTGGCAAAAAACCGGACGTGGCCATCGTGGTGTTCGGCGAAGGGCCTTACGCTGAATTCGAGGGGGACCGCGAAACGTTGGAATTCGCCCCCGGCGATAAGCACGAGTTGGAATTGTTGCGCCGGCTGCAGCGCCAGGGAATACCCACCGTCGTCGTGTTTTTGTCGGGCCGTCCGTTATGGGTAAATGCCGAGATCAATGCCTGCGACGCATTCGTGGCGGCGTGGCTGCCGGGCAGCGAAGGTGAAGGAATCGCCGACGTTTTGCTGCGCGGCGCGAACGGCGCCGTAGCCTATGATTTTACCGGCCGGTTGGGATTCTCCTGGCCTCGGACTGCGATGCCGGTGAGTTTCGATGCTACCGGAAGAGTGTCCGGCGCGCTGTACGCGAGGGGTGCGGGTCTTGACTATCACAGTGTCTCCAATGTCGCGCGACTTTCCGAAGAACCCCGAATTTCGGTCGAGTGGCTTGCACCCGCCGGGAGTTTGTTCCATGCAGGGCACGTCACTGCGCCGTGGTCCTTGTTTGTCGCGGACTCGGTCGCCGAAGTTCGTGTCACAAACGCGCGGCAGCAAAGTCCGCACGGTGCGGTCGCCGTCGAGCTGAAACCGGATGGCGCCGCGGTTTTGTGGAGCGGCAGCCAGCAGGGCTCCCTGGTCATTTCCGGGCGGGCATCCGATCTCGATATGCAGGCGAGTCAGGGAGGCACCATCGTTCTGCGCTATCGTGTCGATCGCGCTCCTGAACAGACCGTCAAAATGGCAATGCACTGCGCCGAGGCGCTGTGCGGAACCACCACAGGAGCATCATTGGACGCGACCAAGGCCTTTACCTCCGTCCCGCTCGGCGCATGGCAGAATTTGAGCCTGCCGTTGTCGTGTTGGACCGCTGCCGGTGCTCGTTTGCAGAATGTCGACGCACCATTCTCGGTGACGACTGCCGGCC
>Ga0210388_10003864_pt1 | contig 11700 bp, 12 predicted proteins | sample IncBWC19OmetaG_FD_155485 | JGI IMG/M metagenome (GOLD analysis project Ga0210388, IMG submission 155485) | Forest soil microbial communities from Barre Woods Harvard Forest LTER site, Petersham, Massachusetts, United States - Inc-BW-C-19-O ... | reverse complement strand
GGTCAAGTACATCACCGGCGCCTTCCCGAGTGCCTGCGGTAAGACGAACCTGGCGATGCTGATCCCGACGCTCGAGGGCTGGAGCGTCGAGACGATCGGCGATGACATCGCGTGGATGAAGTTCGGCGAGGACGGGCAGCTGTACGCGATCAACCCCGAGTACGGCTTCTTCGGCGTCGCGCCGGGCACCGGCGAGGACACGAACCCGAACGCGATCCGCACGATCGAGCGCAACTCGATCTTCACGAACTGCGCGAAGACCGACGACGGCGACGTCTGGTGGGAGGGACTCACCAAGGAGCCACCCGCGCACCTGATCGACTGGCACGGCAACGACTGGACGCCCGACGCGGGCACGTCGTCGGCGCACCCAAACGCGCGCTTCACGACCCCGGCGTCCCAGGACCCGGCGATCGCGTCCGAGTGGGAGGACCCGGCGGGCGTGCCGATCGACGCGATGCTGTTCGGCGGACGGCGCTCGACGGTCGTGCCGCTCGTGACCGAGGCGCTTGACTGGCAGCACGGCGTGTTCCTCGGCTCGGTGATGAGCTCGGAGAAGACCGCCGCGGCGGCTGGCACGGTCGGCGAGCTGCGCTTCGACCCGTTCGCGATGCTGCCGTTCTGCGGCTACAACATGGCCGACTACTTCGCCCACTGGCTGGAGATGGGGCGTCGCGAAGGCGCGAAGCTCCCGAAGATCTTCTACGTCAACTGGTTCCGCAAGGACGCCGGCGGGCGCTTCCTGTGGCCGGGCTACGGCGAGAACTCGCGGGTGCTGTCGTGGGTGTTCGCCCGCTGCGCCGGTCATGGAGCCGCGGAGGAGACGCCGATCGGGCTCGTCCCCCCGGCCGGCCCCGATGGCATCGACACGCGTGGTGTGGACGTATCCGACGGGGACATGGCCGAGTTGCTGCATGTCGACGTCGAGGCGTGGCGCGCGCAGCTGCCCCAGTTCCGCGAGCACTTCGCCAAGTTCGAGAACCTGCCAGGCGAGCTGCGCGCGCAGCTCGAGGCGCTCGAGGAGCGGCTGGGGAGCTGAGCGATGCCGGGGGCGATCCCGCGCGTCGATCCCGACGCGCTGTCGAGCTCGCCCTTCAAGCGGTGGCTGTTCGCGTTCGCGCTGACGAAGGCGGGCACCTGGTACTCCTCGCAGTTCGGCGCGCGCATCGACCCGTGGCTGCTACGAGCGACGCGGGGGCGGATGGACCATGCCTTCGGACAGATTCCGATCGTGCTGCTGACGGTTCGCGGGGCCCGCAGCGGCGTCGAGCGCACCGTGCCGCTGCTGTACTTCAGCGACGGCGACGACGTGATCCTGATCGCCTCGAGCTACGGCCGCCCGAAGTTCCCCGCGTGGTACTACAACCTCAAGGCCAACCCCGACGTGAGCCTCGAGGTGAGGCGCCGCACCGCTCCGTACGTGGCGCACGAGGTCACCGGTGAGGAGCACGACCGCCTGTTCGCGCAGGCGAAGAAGGTCTACCGCGGCTACAGCGCCTACGAACAGCGCACCGAGGGCATCCGCCGCATCCCGGTGATGCGCCTCTCGCCCGCTTAGTCGTGGCCGTGGTTGTCGCCGCCCGCTGCGGGTGGGCGTGACTCCTCGGCGAGCGAGGTGATCGTCAGCGCGCCGCGCGCGGATGACTCGAGGACGTCTGTGGCCTCCTCGAGCGAGCGCGCGTACAGCTCGACGAGCAGGTGCACGATGATGCGCGCGTCGTCTTCGTGCTTGTGGAAGCGCACGTGCGTGAAGAACTCGCGCACGCCGTGCTCGCCGAAGGCGGCGTAGGAGAGCGCGTCGCCGGCCTCCGGCCCCGAGCAGCTCTCGACGTCTTCAGAGTCGACGGTGACGGTGCACGAGGCCACCCATGGGGTGCCCGCGATCATCCGTTCCCAGCGGTCCTCGATCGGCTCGACGCGCCCGTTGTTGAAGCCGAGGTGCGGCTGATCGTGCATGCAGTCCAGGCACTGCACGACCGCCTCCTGGAGCTCGTCGACGACTTCCGCGCGCTCGCCGGTGTCAGGGTCGATCTTGTGGATCCCCTCGTAGTGGACCTGAACCTCCAGGTCCTGTGACCAGCAGCGGTAGCAACGCAGCCAGCTGCGCGCGCTGGTCTCGGCCATTGAGCCCTCCATGTAGCGCATTGTAGGCGCAGGTGCCACCCTGGCTCGGCTCGCGACCGTGGCCGCCCTCCGGCGTGTCGCGGGCCTGCGCCGGCGGGCGGTGTCCAGCGCGGGGTGCGCGGCGCCTACCCGAAGGTGAAGTCGTAGCCCGTCACGCCGTCTGCGAAGCGCAGCGAGAGGCGATGCTGTTCGTCGCGCGGCAGCGAGACGAGCGAGTACAGGCGTTCGCGGCGTACGGTGACGACACCGCCCCGCACGTCTTCGCCGGCGTCCGCCGCAGAGATCGGGTGCCCGTCGAGCAGCACCTGCACCTGCAGCGGCCGTTCGCCGGGGGAGCTAAGCACGAGGTACACGCGCTTTGCCTTGAACTCGAGGTCGACGCCGGCGCCGGAGACCGCTTGCGCGGGCTGTTCTCCGATCGTCCACCTGCCGCTGTAGGCGAAGTCGTTGAGCGCCAGCCCGCCGCTGGGCGGCGCTCCGTAGTCGTGCGTGCCGGCGTGCGGTCCGTTGATCCAGCCCTGCCCCCGGAGGGTGCCCATGTAGGTCTCCGGCGTTGCGATTTCCGAAGGCGTGACGACGTCGGTGGGATGACTCATGCCGCCCACCTGATGGCCGGCTTCGGCGAGCAGCGACCGGATCGCGGTTTCGGTCTTGTCGTAGTCGCCCTCGCCGAACGTCGCGTAGCGAACCTGGCCTTTGGCGTCGATCAGGTAGTCGGCGGGCCAGTACTCGTTGCCGTAGGCGTTCCACGTGCCCATGTTGTTGTCCTGGACGACCGGGTAGCGCAGCCCGAACTGTCCGATCGCATCGGACACGTTGCTCGCGTTCTTCTCGAACTCGAACTCCGGTGTCTCGACGCCGACGATCGTGAGGCCGTCCTTGGCGTAGGTGGCATTCCAGGCCTTCAGATAGGGCAGCGTGCGGATGCAGTTGATGCACGTGTAGGTCCAGAAGTCCACCAGCACGACGCGTCCACGCAGCGAACGCAGTGTCAGCGGCGTGTGTGAGTGCCCGCCCACCCCCGTGTTGAACCACTCCTCGGTTTCGGTGAATTCGGGCGCCGGGCCGAGGTTTGGCAGGGCGTGCGCAGCGGCCAGCAGCGTCGCCTCGCTGGCGTTTCGCGCGGCGGCATGGATCGTGCTGGTGCCCGTGCCTTCGCAGTCGGAGGATCCGTTGGCGGCGACGAACTTGGCTTTGTGGCCGGTGATCTGGTCCAGGCGGCTGGTCACGGTCCTCGAGCACTCGAGCGACGCGGTGAGGTTGACGTTTGGAATGTGCTGGGCGACGAACTGGTCGAAGTTGACGTCGAGGTTCGTCCAGATCGCGACGGCGGTGAGGATCATGATCGTGCCCAGCGCGCGCTGCAGCATCGGCCCGCGCCCTGCCTTTCGCACGCGCTCGAACACGCGCCTGCCGCCGAGCGCGAGCACGAGCAGCACCGCCGCCGACCCGGCGGCGTAGGCGAGGGCAATCACGATCGTTTTGCCGGACGCGGCGCTGACCGAGATCACCGCGGCGAGGATCGGGCTCGCGCACGGGGTGTAGACGAAGCCGAGTGCGCCGCCGACGAGCAGCCCTGAGAGGAAGCCGTCGCCGGTATCGCGCGGGCCGAAGCGCGCCAGCCGCGACAGGGGCGCCTCCAGGCGCGCCGCGACGTCGGGCATCAGCAGTGCCAGGCCGAAGATCAGCAGCACCGCGATCGCGACGTCGCGCAGCGGATCGTCGCCAAGGCCGACGCCGTCGACCACGTTCGCGAGCCCGACGATCGTCACCGTAAACGTGATCGACAGTCCGAGCACGACCCCCAACGGCCGGCGCCGGCCGCCGACACTGCCGGCGGACAGCAGCGCGGGCAGCACCGGCAGCGCGCACGGCGACAGCGCCGTACCGGCCCCGGCGAGCACAGCGAAGATCACGAGAACTAGCATCGCTTGTCCTACAGTCTCGCTGGCGGCAGTTTCGTTACGCGCCGGTTCGCCGGCTCAGCGTCTGAGCAGCACGTAGACGGTCGTGGCGGCGAACGCCATCTGGCCGAAGGCGAGCGCCGTGCCGAGGTTGACTGCCCCGAGCGCGCCCGCGAGCGCGCTGGCGAGCACGAACGCGCCGAACATGCTCAGCAGGTTGCGCCTCATGCGAGCTGCTGCTCGAGCGCCGTCACGAGCGCGGGTACGGCCATGCCCGGCGCCTGCTCGGCGAGCAGGCGCTCGGCGCCGCGGCGACCGCCCAGCGCTCTGAGGCCCTGCTCGCCGTGCTCGACGACGAAGTCCCGGAGCGAGGCCGCGCGCCGCGCCGCATCTCGGCGCTCGCCAACGTCGAGCGCCGCGTGGCGCTCGTCGAGCGCCGCCACAAGCTCGTCGATGCCGCTGGCCGGCGCCAGCGCCGAGACTGCCAGCACGCTCGCGCGACTCGAACCAAGCGAGCGCAGCGCGGCCGCGAGATCGCGCCTCGCCCGGATCGCAATCTGGCCAAGGTCGGCCTTGGTGACGACGAGCACGTCGGGGATCTCCATGATCCCTGACTTGAGAAACTGCAGCGCGTCACCGCTGCCGGGCTGGACGACGACCACGACCGTGTCGGCCACGTCGGCGACGTCGGTCTCGGCCTGTCCAACGCCGACCGTCTCGATCACCACGATGTCGAATGCCGCCGCGAGCGCCTCCGCCGCGGCGCGCGTCGCCTGTGCGAGGCCGCCGAGCCGCTCGCCGGCGGCCGTCGAGCGGATCAGCACGCCGCGGTCGGCGGCATCGAACTCGATGCGTGCGCGATCGCCGAGCAGCGAGCCGCCCGAGCGGCGCGAGCTCGGGTCGACCGCCAGCATCGCCACCGTGCGCGACTGTGCGCGCCAGGCGTGCAGTAGCGCCGAGAGCAGCGTCGACTTGCCGGCCCCAGGTGGCCCCGTCACGCCGATCACGTGCGCCGGTGCCTCGCCGCCGAGCGTCGACGGCGAGACCTCGCGCAGCAGCTCGGCCGCCTGCTCGCGATCGGCGGGCGTCGTGCTCTCGAGGAGGTTCAGGGCCGCGGGTGCCGCGCTCAGGTCGCGCTCGCGCAGGCGCGTGCCCAGGGCGGCCCCGTCCGCGCTCACGCCACGCCGGTGGCGCCGCCCGCTGCGGCGACCGCGGGTCGGTCGGCGCCTTCCCCCACGATCCTCACGATGTCGCGCATGATGCGGTTGATGTCGAAGTCCTTGGGCGTGTACACGGCGGCCACCCCCGCGCCTTCCAGGGCTGCGACGTCCTGCTCGGGGATGATGCCGCCGACGACGACCGGTACGCTCACGCCGGCTTCGTTCAGCGCGTCGATGACCGCGGGGATCAGGTCGCGGTGCGAGCCCGAAAGGATCGACAGGCCGATCACGTGCACGCCCTCCTGCAGGGCGGAGGCGGCGATCTGCGCGGGCGTCAGGCGGATGCCTTCGTAGACGACGTCCATGCCGGCGTCGCGTGCGCGCACCGCAATCTGCTCGGCGCCGTTGGAATGACCGTCGAGGCCCGGCTTGCCGACGAGGATCTTGGGCCTGCGCCCGAGCTTCTCCTGCAGCTGCGCGACCTCGCCGCGCAGCTCGTCGAGTTCCTGGTCGCCTCCCGCTCTATCGATCGACGCCGCCTCGCCGACACCGGTCGGAGCACGGTAGCTACCGAACACCTCGCGCAGCGTGCGTGACCACTCGCCGGTCGTGGCGCCGGCGCGGGCGGCTGCGATCGTCGCCACCATCAGGTTCTCGGCGGCGCCCTCGTCGCGCGCAACCGCGGCGAGCGACGCGAGCGCCTCGTCCACGGCTGCCTGGTCGCGCTCGGTGCGCCAACGGCGCACGGCCTCGATCTGCTCGGCTTCGAGCTTCGGATCCACGACGAGGATGCCGCCCTCGGCGTCGGCGGTCAGCGGCGAGACCTCGGTCTCGGTGAAGCGGTTCTGCCCGACGACCACCTGCTCGCCCTCCTCGATGCGGCGGATCCGCTCGCGGTGGCTGTCGACGAGCGCCGCCTTCATGTAGGGGACCGCCTCGACCGCACCTCCGTGCTCGGCGACAACAGCCATCTCTGCGCGTGCGCCCTCGAGCAGTTCCGCCACCAGCGCCTCCATCACCTTCGAGCCCTCGAAGATGTCCGGGTACTCGAGCAGATCGGTTTCATATGCGAGCACCTGCTGGATGCGCAGCGACCACTGCTGATCCCACGGACGCGGAAGGCCCAGCGCCTCGTTCCACGCCGGCAGCTGGATCGCGCGCGCCCGCGCGTCGCGGCCGAGCGTGACGGCGAGCGCCTCGAGCACGATCCGCTGCACGTTGTTCTCCGGCTGCGCCTCGGTGAGCCCGAGCGAGTTGACCTGGACGCCATAGCGAAAGCGCAGGTGTCGCGGGTCCGTGACCCCGTAGCGCTCACGTCCCAGCTCTTCCCACAGGATCGACATCGCGCGCAGCTTCGCGTGCTCCTCGACAAAGCGAACGCCGGCGTTGACGAAGAACGAGATGCGCCCGAAGACCTGTTCCAGGCGCTCTTCGGGGACGCGCTCGCGCGCGGCGTCGAGAACCGCGATCGCGTTGCTCATCGCGTAGGCGATCTCCTGCACCGGCGTCGCGCCGGCCTCCTGCAGGTGATAGGAGCAGATGTTGATCGGGTTCCACCTCGGGACGTGCTCGACCGTGTAGGCGATCATGTCGGCGGTCAAGCGCATCGAGGACGCGGGCGGGAACGCATACGTGCCGCGCGCGAGGAACTCCTTGATGATGTCGTTCTGGGTGGTGCCCTGCAGCTGGTTCTCGGATACCCCCTGATTTTCGGCGGCGACGATGTAGAGCGCCAGCAGCCACGCTGCGGTGGCGTTGATCGTCATCGAAGTGTTCATCTCTCCCAAGGGGATGCCGTCCATCAAGGCGGCCATGTCGCCGCGATGAGAGATCGGCACGCCGACCTTGCCGACCTCGCCGCGGGCCAGCTCGTCGTCGGGGTCGTATCCCGTCTGCGTCGGCAGGTCGAACGCCACCGACAGGCCGGTCTGGCCCTTGGACAGGTTGCGCCGGTACAGCTCGTTCGAGGCCTTGGCTGTCGAATGCCCAGCGTATGTGCGCATCATCCACGGCCGGTCGCGCTCGGGCAGCCGCGCGGAGTCCTCGGTGCTCATGACGTCAATTGTACGGTCGAGGCGCGAGCTTTATCCTGCGGCCATGGATCAAACGCTCGAGCGACCCAGCGCGCGCGGACCGGGAGGCGGCCTGGGCGGCGGTTGGAGGGTGATCGTCTGCAACGACGACCACAACACGTTCGAGCACGTCGCCCGCACGCTGGCGCGCTTCATCCCCGGCATCTCCTACACGCGCGGGATGGAGATCGCCAACGTGATCCACGGCTCCGGCCGCGCCGTCGTCTACACCGGCCAGCAGGAGCCGGCCGAGCACTACTGGGAGCAGCTGAAGGGCGCGGGGCTCACGATGGCCCCCCTCGAGCAGGGCTGAACGGGAGTGGACTGGGCCGAGGTCACCGCGATCGCCACATCGATCCTGGCGCTGGGCCTGCTCGGCGCGTTCGGCGCGGCGATCTTCGGCGCTCAGCAGGTGCGCGAGGCGCGCAAGAGCCGCGAGGCGCAGATGGCTGCCGAGTTCTTTCGCCGCTGGAACGAAGAGTCGCTGGAGCAGGCGCGGCGGTTGTTCGCTCGGTTCAAGTCAGCTGAGGAGCTGCGCGACGCATTTACGGCCTACGTGGCAGCCGACGCTCCAGAGGCTTACGTGCTCTACCGGGAACTCGACTTCTTCGAGCAGCTCGCTGCGCTGGAGAGCCAGGGAGCGTTCGACCTGGAGCTTGTCAAGGTTCTGCTCGGTCGCACGCTGATCGAACGCTGGGAGACGTGGAGGCCCGCGCTTCACCAGGCGCACGGGCCGGGCGTGTACCCGCTGTTCGAGGGGCTCGCGGGCAAGCTCAGGCAAGCACTCGACGAGCCCGCAGCGACGGTCTGACGCCATGCTCCGCTTCGCACCGAGCGAACTGACCGACACTGAGCTGGCGCTGCAGGCCGAGGTGCGGGAGTTCCTCGACTCGGAGTTGCCGCGCGGAAGCTTCGCCCCCGGGCTCGGGATGGCGGCGGCTCGCGACCAGGATTTCTCCCGCGCGCTCGCGGCGCGCGGTTGGCTGGGCATGGCACTGCCGCGCCGGTACGGCGGCGCGGAGCGTGGCGTCGTGGACCGCTTCATCGTCGTCGAGGAGCTGCTGCGCTGGGGGGCGCCTGTTCGCTACCACTGGGTGGCCGACCGGCAGACGGGACCGCTGATTCTGCGCTACGGCACAGAGGCCCAACGCGAGCGGTTCTTGCCGGCGATCTGCCGCGGCGAGGCGTCGTTCTCGATCGGTATGAGCGAGCAGGAAGCTGGAAGTGACCTGGCGGCCGTCCAGACGCGCGGGACGCGCGCAGGCGACGGATGGTGCGTGCGTGGGACCAAGCTCTGGACCGGGGGCGCGAACGAGAACGACTGGTGCGTGGTGTTGTGCCGTACAAGCGAGGAGGACGATCGTCATCGAGGGTTGTCACAGCTGATCGTCGATCTGCGTGCCCCCGGTGTGAACGTGCGGCCGATCGCGTATCTCGACGGCAGCGAGTTCTTCAACGAAGTCGTCCTCGATGACGTGTTCGTTGCGGACGAGCTCGTGCTTGGCGAGGTCGGAGCGGGCTGGGCGCAGAACACCTCGGAGCTGGCCTACGAGCGCGCCGGGCCCGAGCGCTGGCTGTCGACCTACCTGGTGGTCGAGCAGTACCTACGCGAGCGGGGCGTCACCGACGAGCGTGCGGAAGCTGCGCTGGGCGAGGCGGTCGCAGGCTGGTGGGGAATTCGTGCGCTGTCGCTGTCCGTCGCGCGCCTGCTCGACGCGGGCCAGGCGCCCGCTGCGGAGGCAGCGCTCGTGAAGGAGTTGGGAACGCGCTTTGAGCAGCAGGTGCTCGACGCAATATGGCGCCTGGTGCCTGAGGATCCCCATCCGGCTGCAGAGTCGCTGTTTGAGCGGCTGCTCGCGGCGGCGATCCTGGGCGCCCCGTCGTTCACGATCCGCGGTGGCACGAACGAGATCCTGCGTTCCGTCGCGGCGAGGGCGCTACGGGCATGACGCTTGCCCAGGCCTTGGCGGTGCTGCGCGAGCGCGGACCCGACCGGGCCGCGGAGATGGTGGTGTTGGGGGAATGGCTGCTCGCGCAGGCCGGACTGAGCGGCGATGCCGGAGCGGTGACCGTTGCGCCGGGCAGCGCCCGCGACAGCGTCGAACTGCGAGGCGGGCGCGTGAGCGGGTGCGCGCACCGGGTGCCCTGGGCACGCGACGCGGCTCGGATCGCCATCCTTCTCGACGGCCGCGCCCTGGTGGTCGACCGCGCGGACGTCTCGATCGAGCCACACGTAAATCTCGCCGGTGACGTCCGCGACACGGTTGTGTTCGACGGCGCCGGCGCACGCTCCGGTCCAGGCGTGGACGCCGAGGCGCTCTTTTTGCGCGGCGCGTTGATGCGTATCGCGCTCATGGCTGGAGCGCTCGATGCGCTGTACGAGATCGTCGTCCGGCACGCAGGCGAGCGGCATCAGTTCGGACGGCCGATCGGCTCCTTCCAGGCGGTTCAGCAACATCTCGTCACGATCGCCCAACAGGTCGCCATGGCGGGCGTGGCTGCTGAGGCGAGCGCGCAGCGAACCGGCGGGTTTGAGATCGCTGCGGGCAAGCTCCTTGCCAACCACGCGGCGCTGAGCGCGGGGCGAGCTGCCCATCAGGTCCTGGGAGCGCGGGGCACCACGCGCGAGCATCCGCTGGGCCAGCTCACGCGCCGGCTCTGGGCCTGGCGCTCGGAGTACGGTGACGAGCACCACTGGAGCACCCGACTCGGGGCGGGTGTCGCGAGCGCGGGCGCGGACAGCCTGTACCCGGCGATCACCGGCGGTTCGACTGTAGTGAGCTTGTGATGCCCGACATCGCCTACACCATCCACGGAGCGCCGTCTGCGCGGCCACCCTTGCTGCTCACCCACGGCTTCGGCGCAAGCCAGGCGATGTGGGGGCCAAACCTCGCGGCCCTCAGCAGCGAGCGTCAGGTCCTGACGTGGGACCTGCCCGGCCACGGCGCGAGCACGGGCGCCGGTGCGGGCGAGCCCTCCCACGACGGCTGCATCGAAGAGATGCTCGAGCTCCTCGACCGGCTCGGCGCGGGGCGCGCCGTGATCGGCGGGATGTCGCTCGGTGGGTACCTCTCGCTGCTCTTCTGCGCGCGCCACCCCGAGCGGGTGGCGGCCCTGCTGCTCGTCGACACCGGCCCGGGCTTTCGCGATGACGCGGCGCGCGAAGCATGGAACTCTTGGGTGGGCGGGCTCGCGGATGACCTCGACGCCCGCGGCCTGGATGCGCTGCGCTCCGGTCCTGAGACGCAAGCCGCCGAGCACGCCGGCGGCGCCGCCACGCTGGCCGTCGCGGCGCGCGCGATCCTGACCCAGCGCGACGGGGAGGCATTCGCGTCGCTGGGGTCGGTCGCCGTCCCCACGCTGATCGTCGTCGGCGCCGATGACGATCGTTTCCTGGCGGCCGCTGAGGCGATGGCCAGGCGCATCCCCGGCGCCCGCAAGGTGATCCTGGAGAAGGCCGGGCACGCCGCCAACATGGACCAGCCGGCCGCGTTCGATCACGCCGTTGGCGAGTTCCTCGAGGGGCTGTGATGGAGGGGCTCGCGGTGAGTGTCGGCGAGGACCATGTCGCGACCGTCGAATTCGACCGCCCCCCACACAATCACTTTGACGTCGAGTTGATCGCCGCTCTCGCCGACGCCTACGAGGCGCTCGACGCGGACCCGGCATGCCGAGCGATCGTGCTGTGCTCCGCCGGCCGGCACTTCTGCGCGGGCGCGAACTTCGCGGGCGCCGGCGACAGGGGTGTGCCGGCGCTCTATGCCCACGCCGTGCGGCTGTTCGCCGCTGCGACCCCCGTCGTTGCAGCCGTTCAGGGCGGGGCGATCGGCGGCGGGCTTGGACTGGCACTGTCGGCCGATTTCCGCGTCGCGAGTCCGTCCTCGCGCTTTGCTGCGAACTTCGCGCGCCTGGGCATCCACCACGGCTTCGGGATCACGGTCACGCTTCCCGCGACGGTCGGGATGCAGGCGTCGCTCGAGCTGCTGTACACCGGCCGGCGCGTGAAGGGGGAGGAGGCGTACGCGCTCGGCCTCTGCGACCGCCTCGCCGCCGAGGAGCAGCTGCGGGGCGAGGCGCACGCGCTCGCCCGCGAGATCGCTGCCTCCGCCCCGCTGGCCGTCCGCGCCATCCGAGAGACGATGCGCGGCGATCTCTCTGATCGTGTGCGAGCCGCGACCGAGCGCGAGCACGCCCAGCAGGCGCCTCTGTTCGCGACGGATGACTTTCAGGAGGGCGTCCGCGCGAGCGCCGAGCGTCGCACCCCGCGCTTCACCGGTGGCTGAGGCGCCCTGGAGGACATGCGGGAGGTTCAAATCACGGGTGCGCCGTGAAGACGTGGGCGACGGCTCCGCCGCTGAAGGCGGTCGTGCTCACGGGCTCGATGGCGAGGGGTGCCGTGAACAGCCGCTCGCCCGCACCGAGGACGACCGGGTGGACGAC
>Ga0210388_10003863_pt1 | contig 11702 bp, 6 predicted proteins | sample IncBWC19OmetaG_FD_155485 | JGI IMG/M metagenome (GOLD analysis project Ga0210388, IMG submission 155485) | Forest soil microbial communities from Barre Woods Harvard Forest LTER site, Petersham, Massachusetts, United States - Inc-BW-C-19-O ... | reverse complement strand
TCTCGATACTTGCGAGTGAGTTTCTCTATGTCATGCAGCGCGTTCGTTCTTTCGTTGCGATTACCAGTTCTGATTCTGGTTGGTTGTGTCTCGACCCTGCCGGCGCAAATCGCCAAGCAGGATACTCCTCAATCGCCAATTTCTGATTCTCACGCCAACCATGTCAAGCAGCGCGCAGAGTGGTTCCTCCGAGGACGTGTCGCACAAGGAAAGTCAGCGGCCGAGCTCCGTCGCCGGGCGTACCAGGCCAAGCTGCAACTGCGCGCGCAACATGCGGCGGCGCTGGCGGCGGCGCCAGCTAGTGCGAAACCGCAAACATTCCTGGGCTCGTGGATTCCGCTCGGCCCCGTGCCCCTGGCCTCGGACGCAACCGGCAACGGCACGCAGGACTATCACCAGGTCGCTGGACGCGCCACCGCCGTCGCCATCGATCCCGCGGACCCCACGGGCAACACGGTCTATATCGGCGGCGCGCAGAGCGGAGTCTGGAAATCCACCAACGCCATTAGCAGTCCGGCTACGAGTGTTTCATGGACTCCGGTCACCGACGATCAGCCGACGCTCTCGATTGGGGCGATCGCTATTCAGCCCGGCAATACTGACCCCACGAAGACGCTCCTGCTCGCCGCCACCGGCGAGGCGGATGACTCCAGCGACTCGTATTTCGGTTTAGGAATTCTGCGCTCGACCGATGCCGGCAATCACTGGACCCTGATTACGACGGCCAACGGCGGAGCGCTTTCCTTCAGTGGACTCGGCGGTGCGCGCATGGCCTTCAGCACCGCCAGCGGGCAAACTAGTACCGTAGTCGCCGCCATGGCCACCACATCGGAAGGCTTGATCGATGGCGCAGTCACGACCGGCACGTCCAGCGGTCTCTACACTTCGCTCGACGCCGGACAGACCTGGACTTACGACGCACTCGTCGACCCCAGCGGAGCGACGGACGCTACTTCGGCAACTGCCGTCGTCTACAACGCGAGCGCCGGAGAATTCTTTGCCGCCATTCGTTACCACGGCTTCTATTCTTCGCCTGACGGCATCAACTGGACCCGACTCGCGACTCAACCCGGCGGCACGGCGTTGAGTACGACGGCGTGCCCAGCTCAATCCGGATCGAACAACTACACCTGCCCCATCTATCGTGCCGAGATCACCGTCGTGCCGGGCCGGAATGAGATCTACGTCTGGTACATCTCCCTTTCGTCGACCGGAATCCCTGTCGATGGCGGCATCTGGCAAAGCGTCAACGGAGGCTCGTTGTGGAATTCGATCTCTGACACGGCCATCGCGAATTGCGGCGACTTCGAGGGTTGCGGCGTCGCGCAAGGAGCTTACAATCTTGAACTTCTGGCGGTGCCCGACGGATCTGGCACCGATCTGTATGCCGGCGCAATCAACCTCTACAAGTGCTCGATCAATTCGCATAATTCCAGCTGCTCCTCCGCTCCGTTCATCAACCTGACTCACGCCTACGGCTGCGACCCAATCGCGGCGCCTGCTCACGTGCATCCCGACCAGCACGCGCTCGGTTTCCTGATTCCCACCTCAGGCAGTGACTCGGGCAACGCTCTCATGTATTTCGCCAACGATGGCGGTATCTACCGCGCGCTCGACGGATTCGACGGGCTCAGCACCGGTTCCTGCGCGGGCACGAACCTCTTCGACGATCTGAACCAGAATCTGGGATCGATGACCCAGTTTGTCAGCTTCTCGCAACATCCCACCGACCCCAACACCCTGCTCGGCGGCGCGCAAGGCAACGGTTCGCCAGCGACCAGTCAGGCGACGACCAATTCTGCCTGGGGCAACGTGCTCGGCGGCGATGGCGGCTACAACGCTATCGATCCCGGCGTGCCCTTGAACTTCTACGCCTCGAATCCTGACGTTGCTCCCGGTGGCCTTGGCATTCAACTTTGTTCCACCGGAGTGAACTGCGTCGACAGCGGCTTTTTTTCCATAGCCACAAGCAGCACGCTCGGCGGCGACGATGGCGGGTTCTATTTTCCTTACATTCTCGATTCGCAATCGCAGTCAACGTTGCTGGTCGGCACGTGCCGCGTATGGCGCGGACCGCGCACCGGCGGCGCGTACACGGCGCTAAGCCCAAACTTTGACACTCTAGGTTCGGGGACCTGCGCTGGATCTGAAGTGAACCAGGTGCGTGCTCTCGCGGCCGGAGGTTCGACTGATAACAACGGTTCGCAAGTCATCTACGCCACCACCAGCGGACTCGGCCCGCTCGAAGGACCTCTCGCCTCGCCCACTGGAGGCCGAGTCTGGGTCACGGTCGACGCCACCGCCGGACTGGCAGCCTTCACAGACGTGACCGACAACGGCCCGCAAGGCGGTATCAACCCGAACCAATTTCCGATCGCAAGCGTCGCCCTCGATCCATCGGATCCTAGCGGTTCGACTGCCTACGTCACGGTCATGGGATTCACCGGCGGCCCAGGTCACATCTGGAAAACCATCAATGCTGGGGCGGCATGGACCGACTTCACCGCCAACCTGCCCGACTCGCCGGTCAACGCCGTGGTCGTCGATCCTTTGACCCCGCAACTATTTGTAGGCACCGACGTCGGCGTCTTTGTCAGCTCAAGTCCCTCCGCTAGTTGGAGCGAACTGGGTCCAACCGCCGGCCCGAGTCAAACTGGATTCTTGCCCGACGTAGCCGTCACTGCGCTCAATATTTTCAACTCTGGCGGCCAGGAATTGCTGCGCGCATCCACCTATGGCCGCGGCATCTGGCAATTCGATCTCCTTGCTGTTCCTGACTTCCAACTCCTGATATCCAACTCGCCCTTGACGGACTTCGCCGGATTCAGAACCACGTTCAACGGCACCGCCAGCGCGCTGAATGGATACGCCAGCTCTCTCACTCTGAGCTGTGTCGCGGGCGCGACACCTCCGCCGAGCACCTGCACGCCCACGCCATCCGCGCTTCCGATCCCCTACCCATCGTTCGTCGTGACCATCGGAGGCGCCGTGGGCGACTACAACTTCAACCTGCAGGGCATCGGCTCCGACGGCGGCCAGATCATGCATCTCGTGCCCGTGACTCTGCACATCGTCACCTTCGAGCTGACGACGCCGTTGCCTTCGAACGTGACTGTGGCGCGAGGAACCACTTCGTCTCCCTCGACGTTCCAGGTTGCCGCTGCGGGATCATTCGCGCAGAGCGTGACCGTCTCCTGTAACGCAGCCATCGTCAACTCGGTTTGCACGCTGACTCCGGGTACCACCGTGAACCCAACTTCCACCAACCCCGTTCTCATGACGGCAAGCGTCGCCGTGCCGGCTGGGACCGCTCCCGGAAATTACACCGTCACCATTCAAGCTTCGACTGCGGGAGCGCCCGCCACCATCACCACTGCTTTTACGCTCACGGTAACGACCGATGCCGACTTCATCCTGACCGAGTCTTCCTCCTTTCCCGAAGTAAATGCCGGCAGCTCCGGCACGACAGGCCCAATTTCAATCGCGGCACAGGACGGTTTCAGCGGTGCGGTCGCCCTGAGTTGCCCGCAAACCTTCGGCGCCAACAGTTGCAGCATCAATCCAGCGTCGGTCAGTTCCTATCCGGCCACCGCGACGCTGACCGTCAACGGAACCAGCTTCGCCGTCGGCAGTTATTCGCTCTCCATTACTGGAACGTCCGGCGCGGTGACGCACACACTCCCCGTTGCCTTTAACGTGGGCGACTATTCCATCTCTGGAGTTCAGCCCCTGACGTTGGCTCCGGGCGGTCAGGGCACCGCGACGTTCATGTTGACGTCCACCAATTTCTACAGCGGAAAGATCAACGCGACTTGCGATGCCAGCGCCCTTACCGGCGCGACCTGTACCCTGGCCCCGGTCAATCCCCTCAGTCTCGCCAGCGACGCCACTTCGAATTTCTCCGCAATCATCGATGTACCGAACGATGCGCCGAACGGTGCGTACGCCTTCAAGATCAATACGCAAGACAGTACCGGTGCGCCCGTCCACAATTCGTCGGTCGCGCTGACTGTGGGGCAGGATTTTCTCCTGCTGTCTTCGACCGCCAGCCAGACGGTAAATCCAGGCCAGACCAGCGGTCCCTACAACCTGACGATTCAGCCCGTGGGCGCATCGTTCAACTCCTCCGTCGCGCTCTCCTGTTCGAACTTGCCATCGCTCAGCCAGTGTGCCTTTGCGCCTTCAACTCCGGTGACTCCGGGCACGTCGGCGGTGAACGTCGTCATGACGATCTCGACTACGGCAACCACGACTGCCGGTCTGGCCCTGCCTCTTGGTCGTGCCTCGCTGTACGCAATGTGGCTGCTCCTGCCGGGAATCGTTGTCGGCGGTCGTGCCGCGGTGCGTGGATCGAACAGGCGGAAGGCCGTGTCCTTTCTCGCGATCGTAATGTTGCTAATGCTGGCTCTGCCCGGATGCGGCGGCGTCAGCACGAACGGTGGCGGCGGACATCAGGGCACGCCTCCCGGCACTTACCAGGTCACGGTGACCGGTACCTCATCAGGCGCACCGGCCGATGCCGGGCAGCGCACTCAGGTGTCTCTCGTCGTAAACTGAAAAGTGGACCGGCGACGAAGCCCTTCGACCGGATCACTTTCAGTTTTACGACCAATGACCGATTCTCGCTACAACGTGATCATCATCGGCGGCGGTGTGGTCGGACTCGGGGTCGCGCTCGAAATTACGCGCCGTTTTCCCCGGCTTCGACTGCTGCTGGTCGAGAAGGAAGACCGCGTCGCCCGCCACCAGAGCGGACACAACAGTGGCGTCATCCACTCCGGTGTTTACTACAAGCCCGGCTCGCTGAAGGCGCGTCTGTGTGTTGCCGGAGCCGCCGCCATGGTCGAGTTCTGCCGCGAGCACGGCATTCCGCACGAGGTTTGCGGCAAAGTTATCGTGGCTACGGATGCCGGCGAACTTCCCGGTCTCGAGGAATTACGCCGGCGCGGCGAAGCCAACGGTCTGACTGGCCTGCGCCTGATCGGCCCTGAAGAACTGCGCGAGATCGAGCCGCATTCCGCAGGCCTGCGGGCACTCGTCGTACCTTCCACCGGCATTACCAACTACGCCGCCGTCTGCGAAAAATATGCCGAGCTGATATCCTCCACCGGTGGTACGATTCTCACCTCGGCCGCCGCTACCAGCATCAAACGGCTGAGCGACGAAATCATTGTCGAGACTTCCCGCGGCGCATTCTCTACCAACGCCCTCATCAATTGCGCGGGATTGTTCAGCGACCGCATTAGCCTGATGGCCGGCGACGATCCGGGTGTAAGGATCGTTCCTTTCCGCGGCGAATATTATGACCTTGTTCCTGAACGCGCATCGCTGGTCCATTCGCTGATTTATCCAGTACCCGATCCGCGCTTTCCGTTCTTAGGTGTGCACTTTACCCGGCGCATAACCGGCACGGTCGACGCCGGACCTAACGCCGTCCTGGCGCTCGCCCGTGAAGGCTACTGCCACAGAGACGTCAATCTCCGCGATCTTGCATCCTCGCTCACGTTTCCCGGCTTCTGGAGGATGGCTGGTCAACATTGGCGCAGCGGTCTCGACGAATTCCGCCGCTCATTGTCGAAGCCTCTGTTTGTGCGCGCGCTGCAACGGTTGGTGCCGGAAGTTTGCGACGCCGATCTCGTCCCTGGAGGCTCCGGTGTTCGCGCGCAGGCTCTAAGGCCGGACGGGACATTAGTCGACGACTTTCAGTTCGTGTCTTCCCGCAAGGTGCTGCATGTGCTCAACGTTCCATCCCCCGCAGCGACCGCATCCTTGGCCATCGGACAAGCGGTTGTCGATACCGCCCGGCGCGATCTCGGTCTGGCCTGACCCCTCCTCAGCAGGACGTTCCAGCCCGACTTGCCCTACCCCGCTTGAGGCGATCTTTTTTGATGGTTGCCATAAGAAATATGTATTGGACGCGATGAATTACCCGCATTTATCGTGCCCAGTTGATTCTTATGTCGCATGTTCGTACTCGTATGGCAGGACGGACGTGTCGGCGGACTCGCGTTCCGATAAACATGCGTGAGCCGATGTGCTTTTCGCACGTCGATCACCGCGCGGAATCGTGAGTGACTCATCACACAGGAGCAGGTTAAATATGACAAAGCGAGCGGGCGGGCGCTGTTGGCGCCGGTCTTGGATGTCAGCCAGTGCCGCAACCATCCTTGTCGTCGGGATGATAGCCGGTCTATCAGCGTTTAGTTTTGCCGACGACGCCCCGAAGCCGGACCCCGCCGGTACTGCCACCGGCGACAAGTCGGCAGCCGTCGATGCTGCGGGAAATCCCTTCGTGGTTCCCGAACCCACCGACAAGACCGCTCCCGACTACGCTAAGAATAAAAAAGATTTTGACGACTACCAGGCTCAAACCGCCAAGGAACCGCTGGCGGTAAAACTCGCTGACGACGTCGGCCACGTTCGCGTAGCCACCAACTTCGCCTGGACTTTGAACACGGGTTACCTCGTCCTGTTCATGCAGGCGGGTTTCGCCCTGCTCACGGTTGGGCTGGTTCGAAAGAAAAATGCGGCGCATCTGATGATGCTGAACTTCGCCGCGTATGTGTTCGCCTTCCTGGCCTACTACGCGGTCGGATACGCATTTCAATTCGGAGCGGTCGCGATCAACGCCGCGCCTACCAACCTGGGCGGCGTCCCCATGCTGAATCATTTTTTGATCGGCAGCGGCCAATGGGGATTCGTCGGCGGCAAGGGATTCTTCCTCGTCGGTCCGGCCTATGACGCCGGCAGCAACTGTCTGACCCTGTTCGAAGTGGTCTTCATGGAAACTGCCGGATACATCATCGTCGGGGCAATTTGCGAACGCATTAGTTTTTGGGCCTTCGTGCTCTGCGAACTCTTCATCGGCGCCATCCTTTACCCGATCTCGGGTTGCTGGACGTGGGGCGGCGGCTGGCTCTCGCAGCTTGGATCGACCATGCACATGGGCCACGGATACGTCGACTTCGCCGGTTCGACCGTCGTGCACGCGGTTGGCGGATTCTGCGCCATGGCGCTGGCCATCATTCTTGGGCCGCGCCTTGGAAAGTACGGACCTGGCGGCAAGATTCGCGTCTTTCCGGCGCACAATATCGTCTACGTCGTGACCGGAACATTCATCCTGCTGTTCGGCTGGATGGGTTTCAATCCCGGTTCCACACTCGGCGCAACCGACCTGCGCATCTCGGTGGTTGCGATCAACACCAACCTGGCCGCGGTTGCCGGTTCCGCGGCGGCCATGCTCATCTGGTATTTCCTTTTCGGCAAGCCTGACATCACCATGGCGTGCAATGGCATGCTTGCCGGACTGGTCGCGATCACCGCACCGTGCGCCTTTGTTTCTCCAACCTCCTCGGTCGTCATCGGAGTGCTGGCCGGCTCTCTCGTCTGCGGCGGTGTTCTATTTAACGAGCGTGTTTTGAAAGTTGACGATCCCTGCGGCGCCATCTCCGTGCACGGCTATTGCGGCTGGCTGGGTGCGGTCAGCGTGGGCATTTTTTCCGACGGCACTTACGGGTCAGGTTGGAACGGCGTCGGCGCGGCGAGTTATCTGGGACACGCTGGCCGGGGGGTTACGGGCCTGATTCACGGAGATACCAGCCAGTTCTGGTGCCAGCTCATGGGAGCCACGTTGTATGCAGTCTGGGCGTTCGGCGCGACCTACGTTGTCTTCTGGGCGGTAAACAAAGTAAAGAGCATGCGCGTCGCGCCTGAGTCCGAAGAAGAAGGCCTCGATGTTCCCGAGTTCGGTATGCCGGGTTACCCTGAAGATGCAGTTGTCACGGCTCAATACTGACAGAGGCTTTCTCTATGTACATTCGCCTTGACCGGGATCACCGGATCATTCCGGTGATCCTGGGCGTTGTAACCCTGGTGAGCGTCGCGGCGCTGCTCACCAGGGACATCTCTCCTCGCAGCTTTCCAGCTCAGGCGCATGATCTCCTCGCAGCTTTTCCCCTCGGGATGATTGCCCTGGCCTATGTGATTTATCAGATGTTCCATCGCCCGCCACTGGCCGAATTTGTGAAGGCGATTCTGCTGGCCGCTGCATTTCTCTTCTGGGCCGCCAACCAGTTCTGGCCAACACTGCCCCAGGCGACCCTGTTCAACGACATTGCCATCGCACTCTTCGTTCTCGATGTTTTTTTGGTGATAGTCGGCTGGCCCTCGGCCTCTCCTGACGAGTCTTTCGCCGAAACTTTCGTCGACGAGGAACACCCGCCCGCGCCGCCGGCGTAGACCAGGGCACAGAATTCGGCACAACAACAAAAGGCCGAGTCTGCTACTCATCGACTGTTAGAGCTTCGAACTATTTCACCGTCAGCATCCTGGTTGCCTGAGCGGGGGCGTGTTCCTTGTCTCCACCGTAAGCCGCAACCAACTGATGGGAGCCGGATGTCAAGGAGGCGATCGTAACCGAAGCCGTGCCGGAGCTTAGTGTCGCCGACCCCGCAGCCTTGCCATCGATCGTAAACCTCACTTTTCCACTCGGCGTCGAATAAGTCGAACTGACTTTCACAGAAACCGAGACCGCGGTGCCCGCCGCAATCTCGGCGGAGGCCGGAGCCGTGAAGCTTACCCTCGCAGGGGCTACGCCCGGGCCGCGAAGGCTCACCTTATTGACCCCATTCACAGTGTTATCAACCAGATTCAACGTAGCCGTTCGCGATCCCACCGCACTGGGAGTGAAGATCAATCCAATCTGACAATTCTGGCCCGCAGCGAGGGAGTTTCCCGCTGCGAAATTGCAGTTGGTGACGTTGTTGTCGATCGAGAAGTCGGTGTGATTGGTCCCTGTCAAACTTTCTCGCACAAAAGTCAGAGGCTCGTTGCCGGTATTGGCGACGTTCATCAGCAAGGTGATGCTGGAGGTTGCCTGGGTCGTCGAGGGAAAGATCAGGCCGCCGGTGGTCCCGACTTTTCGCACGATCTGCGCGCTGCCTGTAGCGCTCGAGTTGGAAAGAATGTAAACCTGTCCTTGAGAATCGACGCCAACTCCCGTGGGCGTACGGAGCGTGGCAATGGTTGCCGGACTATTATCGCCGCTATAGCCCGCGGTTCCATTTCCGGCAATAGTTCGGATGATGCCCGTAGCGGCGTCGATGCGTCGGATTCGCTGGTTGCCGGAGTCAGCAAAGTAGAGATTGCCGGCAACATCGAAGGCGATCTGCCCGATGCTGGTGCTGATTTCAGCGCTTCGCGCCTGGCCGCCATCGCCCGCGAACCCGCATTTGACCCCACCCGCCACACGGTTGGCAATGGGCGAGTACTCGGCGTTGTATAACGGTTCTTGCAGCAGGTAACAAGTACTTGTGCCCCAGGTGTAGTTGGTGTAGAGGTTGCCTCCGGCATCGACAGCGAACGATCCCGGTGTGCTTGAGGCGTAGGCAAATTGGTCGCTGAGATACCAGAGATCGAGGTTTCCACTGCCTCCGCCAATGCCTGCAACCGGCATCTCGGCCGCGCCACTGGTACCCTCTTCGAAGAAAAGATTGTCATATCCGTCAATGCTCATATTAGTCGGTTCGCTCATGCCAACAGAGAGCAACGCGCACGGAGCGCCTGGTGTGCAAGAGCCGGGGGCATATGGCGGGTCGTATCCGCTCTGACTCCCCCAAGGGAAGTAAGTGCTGAAGTAGTACGTGCTCCCTGAAATGTCGGCGGCGTAGATTATGCCCACGCTGTCCACCGCGAGTGACGCTGGCGTCGTAAAAACTGGCGTGATGTTATTGAGGACGCCGGTCGAATCGACCGATCGAATGAGAACATTTCCGATGTCGGCGACGTAGAGAATGTCTCCGCTGACCGTCAGGTTTGTCGCGCCTTTGATAATCCCATTGCCAGAGGAAACGGTTACCGGAACAGTGGTGATCAGCGAAGGCGTGAAGCTGACAACTGGCGAGTAGCCATTTCCCACCAGGCCAAAGCTAGCGGGTGTAACCTCGGCCGAGTGAATAATCTGTAGAAAGCCCAGCCTGTGGCCCGGACCTTGCGGACTGAAGCGTACGATCAGCGAACAGCTTGCGCCGCCTGTGTAGCTGAGACCTGCCAGACAAGTCCCGCCGGGCTCAATGACAAAATCTTTGTTCGTCAACTTAATTCCGGTGATGGTGGTCGGCACGGCAAAGTTCAGAGTGAGCACATCCGCCCCGGTGAATTCGCCCACGCTGGTGGCGCGGAAGACATGGTAGTTGGTGGGGGCGTTCTGAAACTTCGAGTCCGTGGCATGACGCGCGACGACGCCCGCCGAAGGCCTCTGGCTGGGAGCCAGCGAGATAATGGATTGTGGAGCGGCGATCGTCCGCATCGCAGACGTAGCGGACTGCGCGAGGCTGGAACTCACCATCGAAACACAGACAATGATCAAGCAGTAGGCCACTAGCAGAACTGAGCTTAGCCCCCGGTGAGTTACTTCCATCTTCATGCTCTGTAGTGCTTGGCTTTTCATGATTTTCTCCTGGGTGGACAAAATGACAGCGAACCAGAGACCGGGGGGAGCCTCTCTAAGGTGCCGTCAGACCACCCGAAATCTGGCTGGTGACGACAATGAATACCAAATCTAGTGGCCGAAAGGACACCGAAACCCCGCTACCAGAGCGGGGATTGGCATTTTCCCTCAAAAAAGCATGAGTCGTCAAACCAGAAAATAATTTGTGTCAGAGCACAATGAAAAAGGGCCGATCTCAGATCGGCCCTAACTTATTTGGTGCGAAAGGGGGGACTCGAACCCCCACGGTTTTACCCGCCAGATCCTAAGTCTGGTGCGTCTGCCAATTCCGCCACTCTCGCACTTCTTTTCAGCTCCAGTATACGGTGGCCCCGTTCGGAAGTCGCTGCTACCGTGCTTAGGCGAGTGCCGCTTTGTAAAGTGCCACAAGTTTTCCCCAGGCCCGCTCGGCCTCGGCCTTGTTGTAGATCGGCGCGCCGTCGCGGACGGGCATATCCGGCACGCACCAGCCGTGCTGTGCCGGATACACTTCGATTTCAGCGGGAACCTTCGCCGCCGCGAAGGCCTCTTTCAGCTTGTCCTTGGCGTCCGGTTGGCGCTGGTCGTCGCTGGATGCGATCCCGAAATACATGCGAGCTTTGATCTTCGGCGCGAGCAGATGCGGGCTATCGAGTTTGTCCGTAACCAGGCCGCCGCCGTGGAATGACGCGCCCGCGCCGATGCGATCGGGTAACGTCGCCGCCGTCGTGGAATGACGCGCCCGCGCCGATGCGATCGGGTAACGTCGCCGCCGTTCTCACCACCAGAGCTCCACCCATGCAGTATCCCTGGGTTCCGATCTTTTTCGCCTTGTTTACTTCTTTTTGCGCGTCGAGGAAGGCAACGTAGGCACTGGCATCTTTCTCGGCGTTGCCCGCTGCGCCCACTGAAGCCATCAGCGGCCGGATCTTGGCCATGTCGTCTGCATTTTGAAAATTGAAGTTAGACGCATCACTGAAGGGCGCTTTGGATACGCGATAAAAAGGATTGGGCACGAGGACGGAATATCCCTCCGCCGCAATGCGCTTGCCGATGGCGCGCATCGAAGGCCGCAACCCGAAGGCATCGGGCCAGATGAGCACGCCAGGATAGGAACCGGACTTCGGACGAATAAATGCGGCGTCGCAGGTTCCGTCGGGAGTTTTTACATCGACGTCGGTTTCGCTGACCTCTATGTCGGCCGCCGCGCCTGCCGGCACGGTTGCTGCCAGGCTTG
>Ga0210388_10003861_pt1 | contig 11712 bp, 7 predicted proteins | sample IncBWC19OmetaG_FD_155485 | JGI IMG/M metagenome (GOLD analysis project Ga0210388, IMG submission 155485) | Forest soil microbial communities from Barre Woods Harvard Forest LTER site, Petersham, Massachusetts, United States - Inc-BW-C-19-O ... | reverse complement strand
CAACCCGATCCGAGCGCGCCGTCGTCTCGCTTTCCGCTCGCTGTTGCGCCGCGCACCTCGGGGCGGCGCCTGCTGATCAGCGTCGCCCTAGGCCTAGTGGTGGGTAGTTTGGTACGCGTGGGAATTCCGAGCTTGGGTTGGGCAGTGCACATCGTGTCCGGCTGGGACGCGGCGGGTCTCAGCCTGCTCAGCTTGGCCTGGTGGCGAATCTACCGGGACGACGTCGCACAGACGCGCAAGCACGCGGCCAAGGAAGATCCAGGGCGCAGGCTGGTTTGGGCCATCGTGCTCTTGGCCAGCACGGTGAGCCTCTTTGCGGCTGGCTTCGTGATGCGCCGCGCACACACCATTGCGCCGAGCGAGTCAGCGTTCTCGGTGCTCGTCGTGTTGTGCCTCACCGCCGTTGCCAGTGCCTGGGCCTTGACCCACACCGCGTACACGCTGCGCTACGCGCATCTCTATTATCGAGACGACGAAGAAGGCGAAGGCGGCCTGGAGTTTCCTGGCAAGTACGACCCTGACGGCTTCGACTTCGCCTACTTCGCGTTCACGCTCGGGATGTGCTTTCAGACCTCGGACGTTGCCGTGACGAGCAGGAACATCCGGCGCGCCGTGCTGGCTCACACACTCCTGTCGTTCTTGTACAACACAGTGGTACTCGCCCTCGCCTTCAACTTAGTGCTGGGCTTTTTGAGCTGAGCCTGGCGCGCGAGCTGGGGTATTCTGATTCGGGGAAAGCTGGACCGGATGGATGGCGCTGAGATAGACGAGCTCCGAGCCGAGCTCTTGCGACTGCGCCAAACGCACACCGCACTGGCTGCCGACCATGCGACCTTGAAAGACGCGCACGCTCGCGCTCAACCGTTCGAAAGCTTGGGGCGGCTCGCGGGGGGTGTGGCCCACGACTTCAACAACCTGCTCACCGTCATCACCAACTACGCGACACTCGCCCTCACCGAGGTCGGCACAGAGGCGCGTCGAGACCTCGAGCAGGTACTGACCGCTGCGGAGCGCGCCGCCGTGCTCACCTCGCAGCTCGCCCTGTTCGCACGCAAGCGGGTCGCGGCACCGCGCGCCACCAACCTGAACGCGGTCTTGAAGCGCATCTCGGGGCTCCTGCGGCGGTTGCTGGGCGAAGACATCGAGCTGGTCTCAGTGGTGGACCCGGAGCTGTGGGAGGTGCACGTGGATCCGGGGCAGTTCGAGCAGTTGCTCGTGAGGCTCGCGGCCAACGTGCGCGAGCAGCTGCCCCGTGGCGGCAGGCTGACGTTCGAGACCAAGAACCTACCGTTCGGCGCCGACGCGCTCAGCGAGCTCCCAGAAGGCTTGCGCCCGGAGTGCGTCCTGCTCACGATTCACGATCTGGGCGACCGCCTGCTCGCTGACACGACCCGAGAGCAGCCGCTCGGCGTCCTCACGCTCCAGGGCGTCGTTCGAGATCATGGCGGCCAAGTGCGGCTTCACAGCGAAGCGGGCCGCGGCACCACTTGCCGGATCTACTTGCCGCGGCTGGCAACGAGCGCCAACGCAGCGCGCGCGCCCGAGCCCCCGCCGCGGGGTGGGACTGAAACCATTTTGCTCGTCGAGGACGACCCGCTGATTCGGCGGCTCGCAACGCGTGTTCTCGAGCGCCTCGGCTACACGATTCTGCAAGCCGAAAATGGCGCCTTGGCGCTGGAGGTCGTGCGCAACCACCCCGGCGAAATCAAGCTCCTATTGAGCGATGTCGTGATGCCGCGCATGAGCGGCAAGGCGCTCGCCGAACGCCTGCTGACAACGCTCCCGACGCTGAAGGTGCTGTACGTCTCGGGCTACACCGACAACGCGATCTTGCACCACGGCGTGCTCGACAAGGGCGTCGCCTTTCTGCAGAAGCCGTACACGCCGAACTCGCTGGCGCGCAAAGTCAGAGACGTGCTCGATTCCGTGCCTTCAGTTTGACGCGGCCGGGGCGGCTGGCGCGGGTGGCGCTGACGCCGCGGGAGCCGCGCTGGGCGCTGTCGCGGGCGAAAACGCCGAAGGGTCGCTGGGCTGCGGCACGGCCTTGTTCTCGCTCTTGTCGTCCGCCAAGAGCTCCTTCAGCTTCTTCTCGCGGTCGGCGTCGTTCAAGGTGAGCTTGCTGGTGTCGAACGTCAAAAGCGGCAGTTTGTCGCCGCTCTGCATCATCGGCAACTTGCCGTCCCAGCGCTCGATGGCTCGATACTGGAGCACCGTGCCGGTCGTGGAGAGCCGGATGATCTCGTTCGATTTCGCGTCCGCGCGCGCGCGGATCAAGACCGCGTCGGCTTCGCCCTCGGCGCGCTGGCGCGCCGCTTCCGCGCCACCGTGCGCCTGCGCCACGTTCTGCTCGGCCTCGGCGCGCACTTGGCGTACACGGTTCTCGGCCTGGATGGCGTTCTGTGTCGCCTCCATCGCGCGATTGATGGCTTGTGCGACGTTCTCCGGCAGGCGGAGCGCGCCGTTGATCGTCAATTGGTCGATGATGAAGCCGTCGTTGCCGAGCACCTCGCGCAAGCGCGCGGACACGTCCGCCACGAGCTTGCCTTTGCCCGCGCCGTAGATTTCCTGGACAGCCATGCGCGACGCAATGTCATTGAAGGCTTCGCGAACGGCGTTGCGCACGTAGCCGTCCGCCAAAACCAGCACGTCCGGTTGGCGGAAGCGCAAATACAAGTGCGGGGCCTTGGCCGAGTCGATGTGAAACGACAGGCCGATGTCGGAATTGACGTTCACGCCTTCTTGCGAGGAAAACGTGATGGACTCATCGACCGTGCGGCCTTCGTTGGCCGAGGCTGTCCAGACCACATTTTGCACGCTGATCGGGAACGAGACGATCTGCTCGGTCAGCGGGTTGTACATCACCCAGCCGGTGACGACCGGGATGTCCTGAACGCCGCGCGCGCTACCCGCAAGCTTCACCTTGATGCCAACGTGGCCGGCGTCGATGCGCATCAGCGTTGCGTCGAGCAAGAAGCCCAGACCAATCAAGAGCGCGATGCCGAGCACGATCCGGCGCAGCGAGCCGCCACTCGAGTCTGGGTCGAAGGAGATTTTTCTGGTCGCCACCCGGACGACTTAGTCGAGCCCGTATAAAAGCGCCACCGAACCCGGAAATTAGCCAGAAGTGCCGCACAATAGCGGGCTCGACAGCGCCCGCACTCGCGCCCTCTCAAGAGGCCGCGTTGATGACGAGCATCGTCACGTAGGCGACCGCGCCGCTGAGTGGCAAGGTCAGCACCCAAGCGAGCAGGATATTGGACGCTACGCCCCAACGCACGGCGCTCACGCGCTTGCTCGCGCCGACGCCCATGATGCACGCGTTGATGCAGTGCGTGGTCGAAACCGGAATGCCCAGCCGGCTGGCGGTCAGAATCACCAGCGTGCCAGCGGTCTCCGCGGCGAAGCCCTGCAGCGGCGCGATGCGAATGATCTTCGTGCCCATCGTTTTGATGATGCGCTTGCCGCCCGCCATCGTTCCGAACGCGATTGCGGCGGCGCACACGAAGATCACCCAGTGCGGGACCTCAGCGTGCTTCGGAGCCATCCAGGCCGGAATTCCGCCATGGCCGGCGGCCATGAACGCCACCAACGCCAGCGTGATGATGCCCATGGACTTCTGAGCGTCGTTCGAGCCGTGCGAAAAGGCCATGCCGCAGGCCGACACCAACTGCAGTCGCCGCGACGCCACGCGCACCGTACCGGGCCGGAAGTTCTTCGCGATCCAAGTCAGCCCGACCATCACGAAGAAGGCAACGATGAAGCCGAGCGTGGGCGACAAGACGAGCGGCACGAGCACCTTCTGCGTCAACGCATGCCACTTGAACGCAGAGACACCCGCGTGCGCGACGACGGCGCCGCCGAGGCCGCCGATCAGCGCGTGCGACGAGCTCGACGGGATGCCCCACCACCAGGTGAGCAAGTTCCAAATACAAGCCCCCAGCAGCGCTGCCAAGACCACGGTTTGGGTGACGATGGCAGGGTCCGCAAAGCCCGAAGCGATCGTCTTGGCGACGGCGGTGCCGGCCATGGCGCCCACGAAATTGAAGCAGCCAGCCACGATCACGGCAGTGCGCAGCGGCAGCACGCCCGTCGACACCACGGTCGCGATCGCGTTGGCCGCGTCGTGGAAACCGTTGATGTAGTCGAAGATGATGGCGGTAACGATGACCGCGATGAGCAAGCTCAGCATCGCTCAGCCGTGCTTAATCGCGAGGTTTGCCAGGGTCGAGCCCACGCGCTGACAATGATCGATGCTGTTTTCCAGATGCTCGAGCACCTCGCGCTCACGCAGCAGCTGCTTGGCGTCGATCGTCTGATTTTTGAACAGCGCGCTGACGGCGGTCCGGAACACGGTGTCGCCGTCCTTCTCCAACTTGCGTACTTCGCGGCTGGCTTCGATGAGCTTGTCGTATTCGTGAGCGCGCAGGTGCGGGAGCGCTTTTTTCAGCACTTCCGTGCATTCGACGAGCTTGTCGATCAGCCCGACCATGGGCACTGTCGGCCGCTCCACGCCGTACAGCACACAGGCGCGCGCCGCGCCGTTCATCAAGTCGAGCACGTCGTCCAGCTCTTGGGAGAGCTTTTGCAGGTCCTCGCGATCGATGGGCGTGACGAACGTGCGAGCGATCGACTCCTCGACCTCGTGCGCAATTCGATCGCCCTTGTGCTCGAGCTCCTGCACCGCCGAGCGCACGTCCTCGGCGCCCACGCTCTCGTCCTTGAAACGCGCTACGGCGAGGGCAGCCTCGTGCGCGACCGCCGCTTGATCCTCGAGGAAGCCGTAAAAGTGGTCTTCACGCGGCAGGAACCAGCGGACGATTGCCTGTAGGCCCATGGGCGCGCGTCTTCACCGTTCAGCCTCCGCGCGTCAAGTGAAAGCCATGCGTTAGCCACCGTTTCGTCATGCGTCTTCAGCCAAGAAACGCGAGAACTGATGCGGTTCATGGGTGTCCGGGCCGGATTCTCGGCTCAATCGGCCAACACGCGCAGCGAGCCTCGAACCACGCCGTAGCCAGCGCTGGCGCGCAACTCTCGAAACACGTCGCGACCTGCTGTTCGCCCGTCCAACAGATCTCGGTAGGCGCGGACGACGCGCGTGGTTTCCTCCGCAGATTCACGCACGAGCTCGACGCGAAAGCGCGCGACTCCAGCGCCCTTCAAGCTCGCGCAGAGCTCCGCAGCGCTCTGAGCCGAGGCATGAAATACCGTATTGCGACAGCCGACGTCGGCTTCTACCGGATGATCCATATTGGCGCGATCGCGGAGCGAGACCTGATGCTTTTCGCAGGGTCGTCCGCAGGTCAAGTGATCGCGACCGTCCGACAGCAGCGCAGCAATCACGCAGTGCTCCATGTGAAAGAGCGGCATGGGGTGATGCAGCACGACCTCCGCGTACGCGCCGAGCTCGCCGGACACGAGCGCAATCAGCTTGGGCGAATCCAAATCGAATGACGGTGTGAACGCCGACAGGCCGCGCCCGAGCACTTCCCGGGCGGTCAGTCGATTGCTCACGTTGAGCGAAAAATCTCCAATCCGGAGTGTGCTGCGTCGCTCGGGGAGCTCGAACAGCGCGCCCAAGCTGCGCACCAGCACGCTGTCCGGCGTCAGGCTTTCCAGGTAGCGATCGATTTTTTCTTCACCGGGCTTGCGAATGCGAGGCGGGGCAACGCCAACGAACGCGCCCTGGGCGCGTAAGGCTCGCAAGGCTTCGCCAGTGCCGGTGAGCTCCAAGAAATCCAAATACACGCCGTCCGCACCCGCATCGAGCGCGGCGTCGGCCTGGGCGCGATTGCGGCACAGCACGAACAGCCCGCCCGGCGGCGGCACGCCGAGCAACGCTGACGCGCTGGTCGCGCGGTCGCGCGATCCGGCAGTCGCCAGCGGCCCCGCTTCCGGTAGCGTCAAGGCGGCGATCAGCGCGCGGCGCGCGCGGTTGAGCGACGAAACCGGCAACCAAGCTCCGCTCGGCAGCGCGACCTCGAGCTCCCCGAGCACGAACGGCGAGTCCCCGAAGCGCCCGAGCTTGTCCAGCAGATCACTTTGCGTAGTGGCTTGGTTTTGCGCCAGCTCGAGCGTTGCATCCCCTTCGACGTGAGCCTTCGCGCCACGCTCGCTCGTGGCTTCGAGCGTGAACCGCTGCCCGAGCTCGCCAGCGATCTTGAGCTTCAGCCGATCACGAAAAGGCTCGCGCGCGAGCTCGGTTGCGATGGCGCGCTCGTTCTCCGGATCATGCGTGCGAAACACGCGCCGCCCGCGAACGACCTCGCCGAGCTCGCAATCCGGACCGAACCAGAGTTTGACGCGACTGCCAGCGGGCGCAACGCTCACGTCTTTGCCGCCGAGCTCGATGCTCCACACGCGGCCGCCGCTCTCCCCCTCCCCCGCCCAGCCACCTTCGACGAGCAAGCCGTCACCGCGCAGAATGCGCTCGCTCGTGTCGAGCACGAGCAGGGCACGACCGGAACGCCGTTCGCCCGCCACAGCGAGCCCGATCTCGAGCCCGCGGTGATCGCACGACCTGCCTTCGACGAGCTGTTGATGATCGACGCCGGACAAGAACCCAGGCCCGGAACCGCGCGAGTAACTCTGAATCGCACGCTGTTTCGTGGCTGAATCTGGCGGCTCCGCGACGCCCAGCGCAGCGTCCACCGCTTGGCGATAGAGGCGCGTGGTCGCCGCGACGTACTCGGGACCCTTGAGGCGGCCTTCGATCTTGAAGGAACGCACACCGAGCCGAGTGAGCTCGGCCACGGCGGCGCTGGCCTCGAGATCTTGGGGTGACAACAGGTACGCGCGGTCCCCGAGGTCACGCACCACGCCGTCCACGACCAGCTCGTACGGTAGCCGACAAGCCTGCGCGCACGCGCCCCGATTGGCGCTGCGCCCGCCAATCGCCTCACTGGTCAAGCACTGCCCAGAGTAAGCTACGCACAACGCACCGTGCACGAAGACCTCGAGCTCCGTGTCCGTCGCGCGCGTGATCGCGGCGATGTCGCTCAGACTGAGCTCGCGCGCCAGCACCACGCGGTCCGCGCCCAGTGATGCAGCGAGCTGCACGGACGCCGCGTCCGTACAAGTCATCTGCGTGGACGCGTGAATCCGCAAACCGGGGGCAACTCGCCGCGCCAACCCGAGCGCGCCCAAGTCCTGCACGATGACGGCGTCCACGCCGGCCTGCGCTGCGCAGCGCACGACGTCCGCCCACGCGTCGAGCTCGGAGTCGAAGACCAGGGTGTTCAGCGTCAGGTGAGCTTTGACGCGCCGCGCATGCAATTTGGAGACGAGCTCCGGCAAACGCGCGACACTGAAATTCCGTGCGCGCGCGCGGGCGTTGAAGTGATCGACTCCGAAATACACTGCGTCCGCGCCGGCCGCGATAGCAGCCTCCAGCGCTTGGTCATCGCCAGCCGGCGCAAGGACCTCGGGACGAGTGGAACGGTTCGACATCGGCGAAAACATAGCAAACACGGCGCGTCACGAGAGAGCTCGGTAAAAGCCGTGTATTTTCGGCAAAACGGACGTAGCACGGCGCGCTCCGCGCTGGCTTGTATTCGGGCGGAGGCCTAGGATAGGTTGCTAGAACATGAGCGCGGAGGACCCCGAGGCTCGCGCGCTGCGCGAGAGCGAAGAGCGCTTTCGAGCGCTGTCCGACGCCGCCCGCGAAGCCGTATTGATCCAGGAAAACGGGGTCGTTCGCGAGGTGAACCAGGCCTTCACCGCGTTACTCGGCTACTCGCGAGACGAGATAGTCGGCCAATCAGGGACTAAGTTCATCTCGCCCGAGTCGTGGCCCATCGTCCAAGCGGCGATTCGAGCCGCCGAGCGGGGCGGCGCGGGAGGCACCTCCGAAATCACGTTGCTCACTAAGAGCGGCGAGCGTCGACTCGTCGAGTCGTGCTCGGCACCGCTCAGCTACCAAGGCCGCCCGATGCGCGTGGTCACGATGCAAGATCTGACTGCCCGCCGCGCCGTCGAGGCCGCGCTGCACGAAAGCGACGAACGCCTGCGAGCCGCGATGACCGCGGCTCGCATGGGTGATTGGCACTTCGACATCGAGAAGGACGAGCTCACCTGGAGCCCGCAAATCTACGACATCTTCGGGGTCGAACCGGGCACGTTCGGCGGTACCTTGGAGGCGTTCATCGCTCACGTGCACCCCGACGACCGCAAACGCGTGCGAGAAACGATCGCCGAGCGAGTGTCCGGCGCGGGCACGGATTTCGCGACCGAGCACCGTATCCTTTGGCCGGACGGCAGCACGCACTGGGTGGAGAACCGCGGGCGCGCGTTCCGAGACGCGGACGGCCGAGCCATACGCATGACCGGCACCAGCATGGACACCACACGCCGGCACGAGCTCGAGGAGCAATTGCTGCACAGCCAGCGGATGGAAGCCACGGGCCGCCTGGCTGGCGGGATCGCCCACGATTTCAACAACCTGCTCACCGTAATCATGAGCTACAGCGAGCTCGGTCGCTTTGCGCTGAATTCGGCGCACCCTTCGTTCGAAGCGCTGGAGCAGATCAACGTCGCAGCACAGCGCGCTGCCGCCCTCACGCGTCAGCTCCTGATCTTTGCGCGCAAGGAAGTCGTCGATCCGAAGGTGATCGACGTAAATCACTTGGTCGAGAACGTCGCTAAGTTGCTCCGCCGCGTCGTCGGCGAGGACGTGCTCGTGGCGCTCGACATCGCCGACGAGCCAGCGCCCGTCACGATGGACCCGGTGCAGTGCGAGCAGCTGCTGATGAACTTGGCGGTCAACGCGCGCGACGCCATGCCCGGAGGCGGCTCGCTCAGGATCCGCAGCGAGCAAACACCGGATGCCGTTCTAATCAGCGTGAGCGACTCGGGCTTGGGCATGCCGAAAGAGGTGCAGGCGCGCGCGTTCGAGCCATTCTTCACCACGAAAGACGCGGGCAAAGGCACGGGGCTCGGACTTTCCACGTGCCTCGCGATCGTGCGCCGCGCGGGGGGCACGATCCGCGTCGACAGTGAGCCGGGCATCGGGACGACGTTTCACATCGAGCTCCCACGAGCGCGCGGCGGCGCTGAAGCGGAGTCGCCCGAACGGCCATCCATCATGCCGCGCGGTGACGAGACGGTGCTGCTCATCGAAGACGACGCCATCGTGCGCCAGCTCACCGCGCGCATCTTGCGTCAGCAGGGCTACAGCGTGCTGGTCGCCACGCAAGCCGACGAAGCCCTACAGCTTGCCGCCGATCACGCGACTCGCATCGATCTATTCTTGTCGGATGTCGTGATGCCAGGTGCCTCGGGGCCGTCCGTCATTGAGCAGCTGTCTGCCGGACGCCCCCGCGCCAAGGTGCTATTCGTTTCCGGCTACCCGGGTGACGACGTGTCTCGCCACGGCGTCAATCAAACGAGCTTTCCATTTTTAGCCAAGCCTTACTCGAGCGAACAACTCGCGCAGCGAGTCCGACAAGTCCTCGACGGGTGAGCGCAGCGACCGCCTGACCGCGTGCGGACGCCCCTCCGTCACGGCCTTCAATACCCCAAAAGCTCGAATTCGAGACTCGATTCAGGCGGGGGGAAGTGCGCAAACCGCGGGCGCCGCGCGCTGCTCGCTGAGCCATTTCAAATCTGAAGTCCAAACTTGAACATCAGATTGCACACGAGAACGGCGTCACGGCGAGAACCGCGCTGCCGGCGCTGCCCCGTCGGCGCCGTGGGAGCGTCGCTTGCCAGGGCCGACGCGCGCTTCGCGCTGGGCCGCGAAGCGCCCACGCCCACACTGAGGAGCGGCCCCTGCGACTACTCGGCGGGCGTCTCGACGATGATTGGCTCGAGCGCGGGCTCTAACACTGGCACCGGTGTCGACCCGATGCGGTTCGAATTCAGGACGTGAGGCGGCGGCACGTGCAGGTCCCAAACGAGCCCGAACCAGGACAGCACACGCAATACGTAATACGTCGGATCGATTTCCCACCAGAAGAAACCTTGGTTCGTGGCTCGCTGGTAGTAGTGGTGGTTGTTGTGCCAGCCTTCACCCATGGTGATGAGCGCGAGTAGCCAGTGATTGCGACTGTTGTCCGTCGTGATGTAGCGCTGAGTGCCGAACACGTGAGTGAGCGAGTTGATCGTGAACGTGCCGTGCCAGAGCAGCGTGGTCGACACGAAAAAGCCCCAGAAAATCGCCCAAGTGCCGCCAGCCAGCCAGAGCGCCGTGGCATACGCGATGGGCACGAGCACGTGGTAGCGGTCGAGAAAGCGCAGCTCGGGAAAGCGCGCCAAATCCTTCACCTTCGACAGATCGGTGGTGTCGTATTGACGTGACACGATCCAACCCACGTGGCTCCACCAGAAGCCGTCTTGCAATACGGAGTGCACGTCCGTTGGCTGATCGGAGTTGCGGTGGTGCGTGCGGTGATGCGACGCCCACCACAAGACCCCCTTCTGCACACTGGTCATCGCCAGCACGGCGAGTAGGAACTGGAACACGCGACTCGTCTTGTACGTGCGGTGCGAAAAATAACGGTGGTAGACGCCCGTCACCGCAAACATTCGCACGTAGTAGAGCGCGAGGGCCAAGAGCGCGCCCTTCCACGACCAGCCGAACCAAAAGATGCCCGCGACGGCTGCCAGCTGGATGGCAAAGAAGGGCGAAGCTTTGAGGATCGCGATACGACGCGGGTCCTGCGTGGAAAGCGCACTCGACATCCTGCAAAAGCTAGCGCCTTCTCCGTCAGCGCTCAGTCATGAGACAGTCATCTCTCGAGGGTGATTGGGTGTCCGCCTCGAGTCCCGCGCCTTGTTCCCGAGCCGGCTCGGCGGACGCCGAAGCGTTTCAGATCGAGACTCGAGCAGCCCAAGCAGGCGCCGTCAGCGCCGTTCCTTCGCGCGAGGCGCGCGCCGAAGCAGCGTGCTTCTGCCTTCGGCTCGAAAAAAGAGCCAGCTCCCTTAGCGGAATCGGACCTAACGCCGAATTTCAGCTCTGCTACCTTCGAGGGAACGCTTTTCGCGGCTCCGCCATGACCCATACCACCCAGCTCGCACTAGTCGGCGCTTTCATCGTCGGGCAATACGCCTGCAGCGCCAGCAATCCGAGCACTGACGGCTCGGGTGACCGCAGCGGCAGCGCGGGCAGCGGTCAAGCCGGCACGCCGGCCGCTGGTTCCGGCAACGCCAGCGGCAGCGCAGCAATCGGCGGCAGCTCCTCGAACGGCGGGCAACCGGCGGCCGCAGGTGCAAGCGCGGGCGGCACCAGCGGCGTGGCGGGCGCAGGCGGTGCGGGCGGCTCGAATAGCGCCGGCACGTCCGGCTCGAGCGCGACCGGAGGGTCCGCGGGAACCACCCCGACCTGCACACCCGGCAGCGGCACCGTAGCCGTCGGGCAGAGCTCCGAGCTCGACCAAAAGACGTGTCTGACTTGGACGAACACCCGTTCGACGATGACGCTCACCAATAAGCAAGCGTTCAAATACTGCGACGACCTCACGCAAGACGGAATCAGTGATTGGCGCGTGCCGCGACCCGAAGAGCTCGTCACTTGGCCCGGGCTGACCACCGACAGCACCGCGTACATCACCTCCCCGATCTACATCCCGAATGATGCCGCGTCGGTGATGGACGGCTGCACCGGTGACAGCCACTCGTGCAACATCGCCAAATACAACGACGCGAGCGTCACCTGCGGCTGGCAAGGTGTGGGCTTTGCCGGTTGGGTCGCGTGTGTGTCGGGCACGGCCACCCCCG
>Ga0210388_10003860_pt1 | contig 11717 bp, 11 predicted proteins | sample IncBWC19OmetaG_FD_155485 | JGI IMG/M metagenome (GOLD analysis project Ga0210388, IMG submission 155485) | Forest soil microbial communities from Barre Woods Harvard Forest LTER site, Petersham, Massachusetts, United States - Inc-BW-C-19-O ... | reverse complement strand
TGGCAGCTCGTACCGCCGGATCGGCGATCGCCTCTATTTCCTGGACCAGCCCGCCGATCCGCTGCATATCCTGGCGAAAATCCTTGCCGTCTGCCACAGCGCTCCTTTTCAAAGCTCTCTTGTTAGGCTCAAACATGTCAGTCTCAAACATGTCAGGCTCAAACTCTCACACTCAAAGCGATAAAAAATGGAGTGAGAGCGCAGTTTCGAGATGCCAGTCGCGTAGCAACCGAGCGTAACTGGCAATTCCTGACAGCTAGCACCCTCACTCCCTAGTCAACCCTGGTGCAGGTTCAGGGTTGGAGACCGAACATCGGGGAATGGTGCGTCTCCAGCACCTTGCCGTTCCCCAGATACATATGCACGCCACACGGCAAACAAGGATCGAAGCTGCGAACCGCGCGCATGATGTCAATTCCCTTAAATTTGTCGGGACCATTTTCCTCGAAGATTGGAGTGTTCTGTACCGCGTCCTCGTACGGGCCTGGAGTGCCGTAAATGTCGCGGGGGTTGGCATTCCAGGGCGTCGGAGGATAAGGATGGTAATTGGCAATCTTGCCTTCTTTGATCACGACATGATGCGAGAGCACGCCGCGAACTGCCTCGTGGAATCCACAGCCAATGGCTTCTTCCGGCACCTTGAATTCCGTCCAGGTTTTGGTGTGCCCGGCGTGCAATTCCGCCAGCGCCTTCTCCATGAAGTGCAACGCAGCGCAGGCAGCGTAAACCTGGAAGTAAGTGCGGGCGCGGTCGCGTTCGATGGCGTTGCTCCACTTCGGAATCTTCCACTCGAACTCGACTTCAGGCAGCGAAGTGGTTTTCGGCAGATACATTTTTACGCTGTGACCAGTCGCCTTGATGTATCCAATGTCGACCAGGCTGGCCAGCGCTGTCGCCCAGAGGCGCGCGATGGGTCCGCCTCCGGTATCCATCGCCAGGTGATCGCCGGTGCGCTTGTCGAGCCAGCGCGGCGACATCACCCAGGTGTACTTGCCGCCAAAGTCGCGTTTCTGCGGCCGCGGAATTGTCGTCTGGTTCCAGGGATGGTTCTTATCCACAGGATTTCCCAGCGGATCGGTCTTGACGAAGACCTGCGAATTCTTCCACTCGTCGTAATACGAACTCCCCAGCAGAATGCGGATGTTCAGGTTGATATCCACCAAATCGGTGGTCACCAGCTTGCCGTCGACCACGATGCCCGGAGTGACGAACATGCTCCGACCCCAGTTCGTCATGTTCTTGTATGTGTAGTCGCAGTGATCGGGATCGTTGAACGATCCCCAGCAGGCCAGCAAGACTCGCCGCCGTCCGACCTCTTCATAGCCCGGCAACGCCTCGTAGAAGAAGTCGAACAGGTCATCGTGCAAGGGCACGACTTTCTTCATGAACTCGACATACTTCATAAGGCGGACCAGGTAGTCGGTGAAGAGCTGGATAGTCGGCACGGTCCCGACACCGCCGGGATACAAAGTAGAAGGATGAACGTGGCGGCCTTCCATCAGGCAAAACATTTCGCGCGTCATGCGGCTCATGACCAGCGCTTCGCGGTAGAAGGATCCGGTAAAGGGATTCAGCGCGGTCATGATGTCAGCGATGGTGCGGAAGCCGTGAAGATTGGAGTGCGGCGCCGCCGTCGATTGCGCTTTCGCCCAGACCTTGGGGTTGGTCTCCTTGACCATCTGCTCGCAGAAGTCGACTCCGACCAGATTGTCCTGGAAGATATTGTGATCGAACATGTACTCGGCGGCTTCGCCGAGATTGACGATCCATTCGGCAATGGGAGGCGGCTTCACGCCGAACGCCATGTTCTGCGCATAGGTCGCGCAGGTGGCATGGTTGTCGCCGCAAATTCCGCAGATGCGGCTGGTGATGAAGTGAGCATCGCGCGGATCTTTGCCTTTCATGAAGATACTGTAACCACGAAAGATGGACGAGGTGCTGTGACACTCGACCACATGCCGGTTCTCGAAGTCGATCTTAGTGAAGATGCCGAGGCTGCCCACGATACGGGTGATCGGGTCCCAATTCATTTCCACGAGATTCTTCGACTTGCTGGGAACGTCTTTGGTCGGTGCGGTAATCGTGCTCATATGCGATCGCTCCTTTGCCTTCTCCGTGCATCTCTCAGCGGTTCTCTCAGTGGATCTGGATCCTCAGACGCGGGCGCTCAATAAGATCGTGGATGGTATCCAGTGGTCAGTTCGGCGCGCGGGTGACGCCACTTGGGCTCTTTATTCACCGTGGCCTGGGTCATCGAGCGCAGGGCGCGAATGGCGCGGCCATAGGCTCCCACGGCCGCGCTTGAAACCTTAGCTCCCGGCGGTTCATCCATGAACGGCATGAACTTGTCGGGGAATCCAGGCATGGTACATCCGATGCAAATGCCGCCCACGTTCGGGCAGCCGCCAATTCCCGCCATCCATCCGCGTTTCGGTACGTTGCAATTCACCACCGGACCCCAGCATCCCAACTTCACAATGCACTTCGGCGAACCGTACACTTCGGCGAAGTCACCCTGCTCGTAATAGCCGGCGCGGTCGCAGCCTTCGTGCACTGTCTTGCCGAATAACCAGGTCGGGCGCAGTTGATCGTCGAGCGGAATCATCGGCGCCAAACCAGCAACCTGGTAGAGAAGGTAGAGCACAGTTTCCATGAAGTTGTCGGGCTGCACCGGGCATCCCGGAACGTTGACGATCGGAAGACCTGCCTTCGAGCGCCAATCCCAGCCGAGGTAGTCTGCGAGCCCCATCGCTCCCGTGGGATTGCCTTCCATGGCATGAATCCCGCCATAGGTGGCGCAGGTTCCGCAAGCCACCACCGCCAACGCCTTGGGAGCCAGCCGATCGATCCACTCGTTAGTGGTAATGGGCTGGCCCGTCTTCGGATCGGTCCCAAGCCCCGCCCAGTAACCCTCTTTCTTAATCTTTTCGTTGGGAATCGAGCCTTCGACGACCAGTACAAATGGTTCGAGTTGGCCTTTTTCGGCCATATACCAGAACTTCAGGAAGTCGTCTCCGTTCTCATAGGCAAGCACGGGATTGTGCAGATGCACTTTCGGAAGTCCCGGGATTGCTCCCAAGAGAACGTCCTCGATGCTGGGTTGAGTAGCCGCGGTGACAGAAACCGAATCGCCATCACAACCCAGACCGGCGGTGATCCAGAGTATGTGTACCTCGGCGACGGGCGATGGCTTTTGCGTGACCCGACCGTACGGAACTGTTTCCGCTGCCATAACTGGCTCTCCTTCTCATCCGCAAGCAAGTGAGGAACGTGCGCCGATAGAATCAACAATAGGAGGGGTGGCCTACAAGCAGGAGGCCCACTTTTTCAGTTTGGTGGGATCACTATTTTTTCTATCGGGGATTCCCTGATAACCAAGAAGTTAGGGATGACGCATTCCGCAAACCGCTCTTGCGGCGGGACGGCTTATCGCGGGCCCAACGGATTCCTAGGCCGTCTTTTCGTTCATGCTCCATTGAATAGCGTGCTGCATGAGTTCGCGGGCGCTGCGCAGGGACAGCTTTTCCTTGATGTGAGCCTGGTAGGATTCAACGGTTTTTATGCTGATATGAAGCTCTTCAGCAATCTGCCTGGTTCCGTGACCTTCTCCGATCAGGCGAAACACTTCCAGTTCGCGGTCGCTGAGATCCGCGATGGAAGAATTTCTTAGAGTCCCGGAGCCGGTGATGTAGTGCTTGAGCATTTTGTTGGCAATGCGGTCGCTCACATAAATCTCACCAGTCAGAATGCGGCGCACCGCAACCAGCACTTTTTCCGTGGCCTCTTGTTTCATGATGTAGCCGTTGGCGCCCGCGCGGAGGGCGCGTTCCGCGTAGATCGACTCATCGTGCATCGAAAGAATCAGCACCGGCAAGGTCGGATGCGTGGTGCGAATGTTCTTGAGCAGATCGAGGCCGTCGGGGCCGTTCAGCGATATATCCACGATGACCACATCGGGCCGGGCTGAGGCCAGCACATGCATCGCACCGGTCGCCTCTTCCGCTTCACCGCAGACCACGAGATCGGGCTCCCGGTTGATCAGGAGCGCCAGTCCCTGTCGCACCACAGGATGATCATCGACTACCAGGATTCTTTTCTTGGCAGCGGCTTGGCTCTGCGAAGAATGGTTGGGTGAAGTATGATTCGGCGATTTGTAAGTCACGCTCATGTTTCACGTCATTTCTTCATCGCGGCCGCAGCCAGGACTGGGAACAAACAGGTTACGACGGTTCCGCCGGTGGCGACGCGCTGCACTTCGAGAGAACCTCCGACCATTCGCGCCCGGTAGTTCATCAAGTGGAGCCCCATTCCTTTATTGCCGGGACCAACGGCGCCGATGCCGCAGCCGTCGTCTTGGATTGTAAGCTCTCCCTGGTGCTGGTCGGCCGCCAGGCGAATGATAATCTGGCGGGCACGACCGTGCTTGATCGCATTGTTCACCGCCTCCCGGGCCACGTAGTAGAGATGCGTGGCCACGGTGTCGTCATGAATCAGCACGGGAGTCAGACACTGAAAGCGGCAGTTGACGGCGAACAGATCTTCCACTTCAGCCGCCCATTGCTGCAAGGCGGACATCAATCCCTGCGCGTCAGACACAACCGGAAGTAATCCGCGCGCCAATTCGCGCGTCTTATTGATCGCCTCATTCACCAGATTTACGATCTTGGCTGCGTCACCGGCCTCGGGCAGGCCTTTTTCCACGAGCTTATGTTCCTGCACCTTGCTCATGAAGGCAATCCCGGTCAGGTGCTGGCCCAGGCCATCATGCAGATCCTGCCCGATGCGGCGCTGTTCCCGGGCGCTGATCTCCAGAATCGCTTTCTCCAGATGTTTGTGTTCGCTAATGTCTATACCAGTCGCGATGATGTAAGTAGGTGTCCCGTCCTTGCCCGGAAGCACGGTGCTGGACCATGCGATCAGGCGCCGAGTGCCGTCCCGCCTCACCAGGTAGCCCTCGTAGTCGCTGGGTAACTGGTCCGAACAGAGTTGCTGAAAGATTGACTTGAAGCGGTCCACTTCTTCAGGAACCATGAACAGGTCCCAGATTTTCTGGCCGGCAACCTCAGCGAAGCAATATCCACTGGTCTGTTCACAGGCCCGGTTGAAGCGGATGATGCTGCCCGCCGGATCCAGCACCACTACCAACGCTCCCACGGTGTGAAGAATGGCGGAAACGACATTACGTTCTTCCTGCAAAGCTTCTTCGGTCCGCTTCAGATCGGTAATGTCGAATCCCACGCCGTGAATGAACCAGGGCTCACCGTTCTCTTTGCGGATCATCTTGGCTTCGCAATGAAACCAGATGACACGCCCATCCCGTGAAACCACGCGATACGCCGAACGCAGTGGATTTCCCGTCAGAAACATTTCTGCCGCTTCCGTACTCCAGCGCTGCTTGTCATCGGGATGAATATGGCTATACCAGCGCACCGGATCCTCCAGCCACTCGTCCTGAGAAAAACCAAGCGCCGCTTCAATCTGAGGGCTGACGTAGGCCTCGCCGATTCCTCGATCGAGATACGCCATGAACACGACCGCCGGGATCTGCTCTACCAGGGCGCGATATCTGGCCTCAAGATTTGGTTGTTGCTCATTGTCCGGCCATTCTTGATCCGAGCGTTCCTGCCCGGGTCGTTCCGGCGGATATACGACGCGTCTCGCAGTCGCTGGATTCTGGCGGCGGCTGAAGACCCCGGCCAGGTCCTGAAGGATATCCTCAGCCTGCGCCTGACTAAGCTCTGGCGCTGAAACCGCGGGAGAAGAATGATGGGGCTCGCTGCTCGAACCATTCGGCCACGAGAATGAAACCATACTCACACCTCAACAACAACACATGACTACCAGGCACGACCCCGCCTCGGCCGTCACGCTTTTGTACTCTGTTGCATCTTGCTGCGGGTTGGTTTGCGCCAACTGGGCTCTTTGTTCAGAGACGACTGGGTGAAGCGGCGTAAAGCGTGAATCGCCCGTCCATAGGTCTGAACCGCAGCCGAAGACAAAAGAGAACCCGGCGGCTGATTCATAAAAGGCATGAACTTGTCGGGAAACCCCGGCATGGTGCATCCGATGCAGATGCCGCCTACGTTGGGGCACCCGCCGATGCCGCCCATCCAGCCCCGTTTCCCCACATTGCATTGAACCACCGGGCCCCAGCATCCTAGTTTCACAATGCAAAGCGGAGAGCCGTATTCATCCGCAAACTGCGCCTGCTCGTAGAAGCCGCCACGGTCACAACCCTCGTGTACCGTATTGCTAAAGAGCCAGGTAGGCCGCAAGGCTTCATCAAGTGGAATCATGGGAGCGCGCCCGGATGCCATGTAGAGCAAATATAAAAGTGTTTCCATAAAATTATCAGGCTGCACCGGACAGCCGGGTACGCACACGATGGGAATCTCCGCTTTCGTTTTCCACTGCCAGCCCAGGTAGTCGGGGAGTCCCATGCATCCCGTGGGATTGCCTTCCATGGCATGAATGCCGCCGTAGGTGGCGCAAGTTCCCGCCGCTACCACCGCCCACGCCTGAGGAGCGAGACGATCGATCCATTCACACGTCGTGATCGGCTGACCAGTCTTCGGGTCCGTACCCAAAGAGGCCCAATAACCTTCTTCCTTATTGTGTTCATTCGGAATCGACCCTTCTACCACCAGAATGAAATTTTCCGTCTTCCCCTCCGCCGCTTGGTGAAAGGGCTTCAGGAAGTCATCGCCGTTAGCCAGGGCCAGGAAGGGATTGTGCAAGGTGACTTTTGGGATCCATGGAATTTGCCCGAGAAGCACATCTTCAAGGCTGGGCTGGGTGGCCGCGGTCATGGCGATCGTGTCCCCATCGCAGCCCAGGCCTGCGGTGATCCAGAGAACATCGATTTCGGACAGGGGATTCTGACTCCCCTTACGAGTCTCGCCCTCCGCCATTTCGCTTCCTCCTTGGACCCGCCGAGATTCCGTTCCCCTGTCCTCCCAAATGGAGCCGGAGAATTCAGGGACTGAAGACTCGCGGGCAAGTATAAACTTGGAGCTTACGCCGCTAAATCTCGCATATTCTAGCGGATTCCCGTCCGCTCAGCGTCCAAAAGTCGCAGACACGCGGAAGTGACGAGAACCCGATCCTTGATAGACCACGGTCAATACGGGAATTGTATTTTCTCAGCCTCCGCCGTTTTTTTGACTACTCTTTGGCCGGCAAAGACATCCAAGCGTAAGCTTCTTGGCAGGAGACATCATGAAAACATTGTTTGCAGTCACCGCTGGTGTTGGGGTAGTAACGTTGCTTTTTGTGGGATATGTGTGTCTGAATGCGATTCCAGATTTAGGCCGCTACGTTAGGATCAGCCGGATGTAAGGCACCCCGACACGGTTCATTTCACGAACGACCCCATCGCCCACGTTTTGTGCATGTGTCCTCAGGATGCAGAAGACTGTCATTCAGCGGCGGGGCGGAGCCCCCCTAAATCTCGTTTTCCGCCAGCCTTGTAAGTACCTGAATCTACACTCCAACAATCCGAATGGCAGGTTGGGCATCTAATGCAGGATGCGTGTACGAAAAGAATTAGTCGGTTTCATCATAGTGATTCAGTCCGTTCTTTTTTTGGTTCATTATCTCCTCTATAAGACCTGGGCCTTTTCTCCCGCTGGGGGCGAAGCCCCAGGCGCGTTCTGGATCAAACTCGCCCTCGGATTGCTGTCCGTGAGCTTTATTGCCGCTTCACTACTTGCTTTTCGATATACAAATGCCGCTCTACGCGCGTTTTACAAGGCCGCTGCGGTTTGGATGGGTCTGGTCAGCTTCCTTTTTCTCGCGGCGGTTTCCTCCTGGATTGTTTACGGAGTTGCGCTGCTGGCGGGGCTGAACATGAACTTCCATAGGACCGTGGAATTGCTGTTCACTGCTGCGGCAATGGCCGGAGTCTACGCAGTTTTCAACGCGAGCTGGACGCGGATCACGCGAACGACAGTGCGGCTCGCCAACTTGCCCGCAGCGTGGCGCGGCCGAAGAGCGGCTTTGATCAGCGACATTCACCTTGGGCACGTGCGAAACGGCGGTTTTCTGCGGCGCCTCGTTGCGAAGATTCTAGAAGAAGAGCCAGACGCGATTTTTGTTGCCGGCGATTTGTATGATGGGACTGCCATCGACGAGCGGCGAGCGGCGGAGCCGTTGAACGAACTCGTTGCGCCACAGGGTGTCTATTTCGTCGCGGGAAATCATGAACAGTTTGGCGACGACAGCAAATATCTGAATGCTATCGCGGCCGCCGGGGTGCGCGTGCTGAGCAATGAGAAGGTGGAAGTGGACGGTTTGCAGATTATTGGTATTCCCTACCGGAGCGCAACGCAGAATGGCGAGCTTGCATCAGCGCTGCATGCGATCGGCTTGGATCGCGACCGCGCGAGTATTCTATTGACGCATGCGCCTGACCATCCGGAGATCGCGGAGGCCGCGGGCGTCTCCCTGCAACTGTCCGGCCATACGCACCTTGGCCAGTTCTTACCCTGGAGTTGGATGGCGCGGCGGATTTACCGGCAGTTCGTCTATGGCTTGAGCCGGATCGGGAAGATGCAGGTTTTCACTTCGAGCGGAGCAGGAACCTGGGGACCACCGCTGCGGCTGGGATCGAATCCCGAGATTGTGATGCTTCAGTTCGAGTAGGGTGCTCCGCCATTACTCTTAATCACAATAACTGGGCTCTCCAAAAGGGTGATGCGAAAGCATCGTCAAACGGCTGGCGACGATCGGCATGATCATGCTGGCGGCATTCCACTCTCCGGCGCGCCCCCGCGGGCGGAGCCGGGAGAATGACCCGGGCCTTGAAATCTCTGTGGTGCTTTTTCTGAAGCATAACTTGAGGATCGTTAAACATCGCGCTACAATCCTCCCCTGTCCGAAAACGCGAGAGACAGATTTACCCTAGTGCGCTCGTTCGCCGAGAGAGGAAGGAAAGACATGAGTACATCTTTTTCGAATCAGGCTGAGTCCAGACGGCGATTCCTGCAGATGAGCGTAACCGGGGCCGTGGCCGGCTTGCTGACGGGCGGCATGGAACTTGCGCTGCCGCCGGAGGCTCGGGCGCAGAGCGCGCTCACGCCAGATGCGGCATTGGCTGAGTTGATGGCAGGCAACCAGCGATTCAAAACAGGACGCATGACGGCGAATGAGCACGATTTGACGATTCTTAAGGAAAAGACATTTGATAAGCAGGAGCCGTTTGCCGCCTTGCTGTCGTGCGCGGATTCTCGCGTTCCCGTCGAACTCATCTTCGATCAGACTATCGGCCATATTTTTGTTACGCGCGTGGCGGGAAATGTCGTCACCCCGGAAATCATTGCCAGCCTTGAATATGGCGCCGCCGTGCTTGGGACTGAGGTAATTTTGGTCATGGGCCACGCTAACTGTGGCGCGGTCAAGGCAACGATTCAGGGCAAGGAAGTTCCCGGACAAATCAGCGCGCTTTTTCCGCACATCCAGCCGGCGGTCGATCAGGCGGGACCGAATCTTGAAGCGACTACTAAAGCGAATGCCAAGATCCAGGCCGCACTGTTGCGGGAGTCCTCGACGGTGATCTCAGCCATGGTGAAGGAAGGTAAGGTGAAGGTCGTTGCCGGTTATTACGACGTTGGCACCGGTGCGGTAACGATTCTCGACTGAACTGCTGTGCACTTACCAAGAGCGGTTCCTTGATGTTCCCCGGAAGAAACTTTGGCTCGGTAAAATGGGCGCCAGAAGATGTGTGCTCGAATGCGTGATGCATAGCCTTCGGCGGCTGTCTGCACCTTTGGTTTCTTTCCAGTAGCAAGCCTGCCAACTGTCATTTTTGACAGTTGCCCCTTCCCATCTCAGCGATGTATCGTCCGCTTGCGATCACGGCAGATTAGTTTGATCCGGGCTTCGGGACAAAGCTCACGAGGTTATCCCTGGAGCATAAATGGAGGATGTATGAGGCGCGCGATTTTGTTCGGAGTTTTGATTCTGGCAGGAACACTTATGCCGCTGGGCGCACTCGCCCAAGTGCTGGAGAGCAAGTCGGAGACACAGGAACAAAACTTGAGCGCCGACATCGCACTGCTCCGCTCGGACGTGCGCGCCGACAAGACGAAGATCATGGCGGCGATGATGCAGCTTGATGACAAAGATGCCGCGGTCTTCTGGCCGATCTATCGTGATTACGAATCGGACCTGGCCAAGCTCTACGACGAAAGAGTTGCCGGCATCCTGGATTACACCGACCACTACCTGCAGATGACGGACGTGAAGGCAGACGACTTGGCAACACGAGCATTGCAATGGGAAGACCAGCGGACGGACCTGAAGAAGAAATACTACGGTCGATTCAAGACGGCCCTCTCTCCGATCAAAGCCGCCCGGTTCCTCCAGGTGGAGAATCAGCTCCTGATGCTCGTGGATCTGCAAGTGGCATCGTCGCTGCCCATTATCGAGGCCAGCGAAACGTCGAAAAAGTGAGGATACGATGAAGACGCAAAGATTGAATACACGAAGATTGATCTTGCCAGCGATTCTGCTCGTTAGCGTAGTGGCCCACGCCGATATCATCCGCTTCCGCAACGGAAATTCCGTGGCGGGCATCGTGGTTAGCGCAAACTCGAAAGAGGTGCGGATCACCGACCTGGCGGGCAACGGCTCCTCCTTTGCGACGGCGGATGTCGAAGCCATATTCTTCTCAGAGCCACCACCGCCGCCACCACCACCGCCGCCGCCCGCTCCTGCTCCAGCGCCTCCACCGCCCATGCAAGCCACTCTGCCTGCAGGCTTGACCATCACCGTTCGCCTCATCGACGCTATAGACGTGGATAAGACCGCCGCCGGCGAAATGTTTCGCGCCAGCCTCGACGATCCAATCATTGTTAACGGACAGGTCGTCGTTCCCCGTGGTGCGCCCGCCATGCTCGAGGCGGCGAAGGTCGAACAGTCGGGAAAGATGAGCGGCAGCGACAAAATCACTCTCAAACTAAACACCATCACTATTAAGAACCGTGAGTACCAGGTGGTCGCCAGCTACGCCGAGCAAAAGGGTTCGGGAGAAGGCAAGAAGACCACGAAGAAAATCGTGGGTGGCGCGGGCCTGGGAGCCCTCATCGGAGGGATTGCTGGAGGAGGCAAAGGCGCTGGCATCGGCGCTCTCTCCGGCGCTGCTCTGGGAACTGCGGTCTCTGCCAGCGGGGAAGAACACCTGAAGGTTCCGTCCGAAACGCGGCTCCAGTTCGAGCTTCGTGCGGCAGTGAACGTCGTCTACTGACGGGATCAAAGGCCCGTCATGGCTCAGGCGGCAAACGCTGAGGTCTATTGAGTCTGAGTCGGTTGCGGCTGTTTGAGTTCGTCGACCAGTTCCTCGAAGTGAGGATTCTGGCGCAGGTTCTTCAGATCATCGTCGGACGTCAAGCCATCGGCATCTTTATACCCGAGCTTGATCGCTTCACCCAGGTACTGGAGCGCGTCCTCGGGACGCCGAAGACGCAACCTTGCCGAACCCGGTACACGTGCGCGACATGATCCTGCGCAAGCATCCTTCAACCGACCAGGCGCTGGAACTGAACCGGCTATTCGTCGAGTATCAGAAGTTTTTCGGGGAGACGCAGAAGCTAGGGAAAGAGATTCTGCGACAACTGACTTCCTAGTCGCTGATGCCGGCCCCGATGCGACACGGCACAGCCTCGCTTCACCTGCCGGCCAGAAAATCGATCAATTCCTCACGGCTGAATCCTGCTTCC
>Ga0210388_10003858_pt1 | contig 11722 bp, 8 predicted proteins | sample IncBWC19OmetaG_FD_155485 | JGI IMG/M metagenome (GOLD analysis project Ga0210388, IMG submission 155485) | Forest soil microbial communities from Barre Woods Harvard Forest LTER site, Petersham, Massachusetts, United States - Inc-BW-C-19-O ... | reverse complement strand
GGGTGGGGGTGGCGGATGGGCTGGGGCTGGGGGTGGCGGTTTGGCTCACGCTGTAGGTGGGGCTGACGGATTTGGTGGGGCTGGAACTGCGGGTGGGTATGGCGGTCCGGGTCAATGTCACGGAGGGCGAGGCGGAAGGGCTGAGGCTGGGGGTGAGGGTCTCGCTGACGCTGTAGGTGGGGCTGACGGATTTGGTGGGGCTGGAACTGCGTGTGGGCGTCGGGGTGAGGCTCTGCGTGGCGGTGGCGCTCACGGTATGGCTCGGGCTCGGGGACTTGGTGGCCGAGGGCGTGCGGGTCCCGGTGATGGTCGCGGAATCGGACGGCGTGCCGCTGACGGTGTAAGTGGGGCTGGCGGATTTGGTCGTGGTCGGGCTGCGGGTCGGGCTGGGGGTCGCTGAGGCGCTGGGGCTGGATTTGGGCGTGGCCGTGTCGCTGGCGGTGCGGCTGGGGCTTAGGGACTTGGTGGGCGAGGGGCTCCGGCTTTCCGTGCCCGTCGGGGAGGGGCTGTCGGTGGCGGTCGGCGTGGGCGTGGCGGGCAGGGTGAAACTGAGGGTGTGGATGTTGCAGACGCCCTGGTCCCCGCTGCCCATGCCGTCCTCGACCAGCAGGACCACGTGGTTTCCGGCCGTGAGGTTGATGCCGCCAGCGGTGACGTCCGTCCAGGTCTGCCAGCCTCCGGTGTCGGGGCAGCTCAGCTCGCCCGTGACGGCCGTGCCGTCGACGTCCACGTGGAAGGTGCCGCCGGGTCCGTCGCTGGCCACCCGCGCGTCGAGCGTGTAGCTGCCGGTCTGCGCCACGCTGACGCTGTACTGGAGCCACTGGCCCGGGCTGGTGTAGTCGTAGTCGTAGCCCCCGCCCGTGTCGCTGCAGTCCTCGGTGGAGACCGCGTCGCCGGTGCGGTACACGCCGTTGGTCTGGGTGCTGTTGAGGGCGTTGTACGCGAAACCCTCGCCCGGCTCCGTCGGGTCCGCGGTGTCGTCATAGCTGTCGTAGTTCACGGCCTGGATGGTGCCCGGCAGGCTGGGCGCCGTGCCTCCGTAGGGGCTGGTGCCGTTGTCGGTGAGCTTGTAGACGCGCACGTAGTCCACCAGCATCTGCTGCGGGAAGCTGCAGGTCACCGCGCCGCCGACGGGCCCGCCCAAGGCCAGGTTCATGATGATGAAAAAGGGGTGGTTGAAGACCCATTCGCCGCCGCCGGGCAGGTTGGCGGCCGTGAGGGTCTGGTAGGCGACGCCGTCGACGTAATAGGTGATGGAGGTCGGCGTCCACGAGACGGCGTAGAGGTGGAAGGCCGTGTTCATGGCCTGGCCCGCGGGCAGCGTGTAGGTGGTGCCGACGCCGTCCCCGCCGTTGTAGTCGCCGCCGCCGGGCTCCACCGGGCCGTGGATGTGCCCGCCGTTCTGGGTGTTGGTGTCGTACTGCCCGATGTTCTCCATGATGTCGATTTCGCCGCAAAGGGGCCAGGTGGCGGTGTTGATGTTGGAGCCCAGCATCCAGAAGGCCGGCCAGAGGCCGGAGCCCTCGGTGGTGCCGGCGGGGAGTTCGATGGAGGCTTCGATCATGCCGTAGGCCTGGTCGAAAAGGCCCTGGCTCTTCATGCGCGCGGAGGTGTAGCCGCCGTTGTCCAGGGCCTCGATCACCAGGTGCCCGTTGCCGTCCTGGTAAACGTTTGAAGTGGAATTGGTGTAGGTCTCCAACTCCCCGTTGCCCCAGCCTCCGCCGCCCAGGTCATAGGTCCAGCGGGTGGAGTCCGGCGAGGTGTTGGCGGCGCCGTTGAACTCGTCGTTCCACACGAGGGTCCATTGGGGATCGGCGGCTCGACCCAAGACCGGGCACAGCAACAGCGGAACGAACATCAGCCCGCGGAAACCAAGAATTTTGCACCAGCGGCTGGGCATTGTCGGATCCGGAATCGTGTTGGGAAACAATGTTCCAGACAGAAAAACACTCTCAAAAGGTTATCAGAGAGCTCCTTCTTTGAAATACAATTTTTCGACTTTTTTGTCCTGTAAGTGCAGAGGCACTGGAGATTTTTTGGTAATTCGCCGGATTTCAGCAATATCTAGCAGGGACTTAGCTTTTTCATTTTTATTTTCCAAAATGGGCCGTCTCGGTCCCTTGGATGCCATTTTTTGGACACCTATCCGGACCGGCCCCCGCGCCGACACGGCCATGGCGGTGTTGTACCATATTTCCGGACATGGGACGTCCGCAAGGAGCTGACCACAGTGGGGAGAAGCAAAGCCCTGATTTTTTGCCTCCTATTTTGCCTGGGCCTGGTCCATCCGGCCTGGGCTTTTAGAATGCCCTTTTGGCTCAACAATCCAAGCCGAAGCAACGCCAATGATCCCCTGGATCCCTTCGGCCACCACCGGACCGGCCCCACGGCTCTTGCCACGCCCACGGACCTCGTGACGCCCAGCCCCACTCTCAGCGCCACCCCGGGAATGACCGCCACGAGGACGGCGACACCCTCGGCTCTGCCTTCGCAGCTTCCAAGCGCCACTGAGAGCCCGACGGAGACCGCAAGTTCCAGCCCGGCGGCGAGCCCGAGCGCGACGCCTAGCTGGACACCGGAAGCCTCTCCAAGTCTTTCGCCGAGCGCGACGCATTCCGCGACGCCCAGCCCCAGCCCCAGCGTATCGCCTTCCCTCACGGCGACCCCCTGCGCAACAGCGAGCTGGACCCTGACTGTGACGTCCAGCCCAAGCTCGAGCCTCACGAGCACTGCCAGCCCCAGCGCGACGCCGAGCTGGACAGCGACTGCCACATCCAGCCCTACGCCGAGCCCCACGGGCACTGTCAGCCCCAGTGCGACGCCGAGCCGGACAACGACGACCCTGTCCAGTCCCACCTCGAGCCCGACGAATACAGGGAGCCCCAGTGCGACCACAAGCCGCACACTGACCGGCTCGCCCAGCCTGACGCGCACGGTGAGCGCCAGCGCAACGCCCAGCTGGACCTCGACCGCCATGTCCAGCCCCACGTCGAGCCCGACGCGCACGGCGAGCCCCAGCGTGACGCAGAGCTGGACCTTGACCGCCATGTCCAGCCCCACCCCGAGCCCGACGCGCACAGTGAGCGCCAGCGCGACGCTGAGCCGAACCTCGACCGTCTCACCCAGCTCCACGCCGAGTCTGACGCGCACAGCGAGCCCCAGTCCCAGCGCGAGCGCGAGCCGGACGCCGACCGCCTCAGCCAGCCCCTCACCCAGCCTGACCCGCACGCCAAGCCCCAGTGCGACGGCAAGCTGGACGCCGGCCCTTTCGCCCAGCCCCTCGGCCGGTCAGACGCGCACGGCAAGCCCCAGTGCGACGGCAAGCCGCACTCCGACTGCCTCGCCCAGCCCCACGCCGAGCCCGACGCGCACGGCCAGCCCCAGCGCCACCGGAACCCGGACCGCCACGCCCACGGCGACCACCACCGCCACGCCCGGCTCCTCCAAACATATGCTGATCGGCTATTGGCAGGACTTCGACAACGGCACCTCCTACATACCCTTGCGCCAGGTGTCCTCGGATTGGGACGTCATTGACGTGGCCTTCGCCGGCACCGCCGCCGACTATTCGACCGTGTCCTTCGTGCCCGACAGTGGCCTCTACGCCTCCAATGCCGCCTTCATTTCCGACGTGAATTACCTGCACGGCCTGGGCAAGAAGGTGGTGCTCTCCATCGGCGGGGCGAACGGCACCGTCACCATCGCCAACGCCGCGGACGAAACTGCCTTCGAGAACTCCGTGATCAGCACGGTCAACACCTTCGGGTTCGACGGCATCGACTTGGACATCGAAAACGGTTTCTCCCTGAACTCGGGGGACACCGATTTCAAGAATCCGACCACCCCGGCCATCGTGAATCTGATCGCGGCGGTGAAGGTGGTCTGCGCCCATTTCGGCCCAGGCTTCATTTTGAGCATGGCGCCCCAGGTCCCCAACGTGCAGGGCGGCATCACCGCCTACAGCAACGTCTGGGGCAGCTACCTTCCCATCATCTACGCGCTGTCGAGCCAGCTGACCTATCTGCAGATCCAGTATTACAACAACGGGAGCAATACGGCATTGGACGGGAACAACTACACCAACGGGACAGCGGACTTCACCGTGGCCATGACCGACATGATGCTGGTGGGTTTCCCCATCGCGGGGAATTCGTCGAACATGTTCCCCCCGATCAGCCAGGCCCAGATGGTCCCCGGCGTTCCGGCCGCGGCCGCGGCGGCCCCCAGCGGCGGCTACATCGCGCCGAGCCCGGACCTCATCAACGCCTTCAATTACCTCATCAAGGGCCAGTCCTACGGGGGGGCCTATGTGCTGCGGGGCGGACCATACCCCGACCTTGGGGGCGTGATGACCTGGTCGATCAACTGGGATATTTACAACAATTACGTGTTCTCCAGCGCCATGAGTCCGTACATAAGCGGCTTGCCCTGAACCGGAAAACCGGCGGTCCCGCCCGGATTTCCTCCCGGCTCCTCAGCCCGCCATCTTTTCCCGCAAACGCAGGCGGGCTTCCAGGTCCAGCGCCAGGGGAGGGAAGCTGAGCAGCAGCAGCACGCCCGCCAGGGGCAGGGCGCAGACGTAGCCGTAGCGGGCGAAGGCCAGGGCCCCGGACAGGGCGCCCGCGAAAAAACAGGCCACCAGCACCGCGTGCAAGGACAGTCGCCGGCGGTCCGCCCGGACCGGGGCCATTTTGCGGGCCTGGGCCCGGTTGGCGTAAAGGAGCTGGCTCAATTCCAGGCCCAGGTCTGTGGCGTTTCCGGTCATGTGCGTGGTCCGCACCTCGGTCCTGGACATGGAGCTGCTCACGGCGTTGTGCATCCCCATCACGAAGCTCAGAAGGACGGCCGTGGCCGGGGCGAAAAAACTCTCCCGCGAAAGGGCGTCGCCGAAGAGGCCGAAAAGGCAGATCAGCCCGGCCTCCATGGTCATGGAAAAAGCGTGGCGGGCCCGGTAGCGGTGCCGGCGCCCGTAGGACAGGAGCATGCCCGACAGGAAGGCGCCGGCCATGAAGGTGGGCACCAGGATGCCGAAACTGACGGCGCCGGCCAGATGGCCCAGGGCCAGTTCGTTGGCGGTTTTCGACGTGTTGCCGGTGACGTGGGAGGTGTAAAAACCCAGGGCCTGGAAGCCTCCGGCGTTCAAGGCCCCGGCCGTGAAGGCCAAAATGCCCCCCAAGCGCAGCAGGGAGCCGTGGTCCAGGCGCCGTTCGTCGCGCAAGGTATGGCCGTCCCAGAATCCGAGGCTTCCCACGAGCCCGCGGGCGCCGCGGAGAAGCTGCCTTGGGAAGTTCCTGCGCGCGTACGAAACCCCGGGGGTCCTCATTTTCCGAGCGCCAGGCTGCGCAGGTCCCTTTCGGCCCGGCGCATCTGCTCCAGCAGCACCGCGTTGATGCTGCGCAGCACCGGGAAAATCGCCGGATTCGCCACGCTATAGACCACGGTTTTTCCGGACTGTTCGGAGGCCAGGATTCCGGCCTGGCGCAGCAGCGAAAGGTGTTTGGAGGTGGCGGGCTGGCTCAATTGGACCTCCGAGGACAGGGCGCCCACGGTTTTGCCCCCGAGCTTGAGGGCCTCCAGCAGCCGTAGGCGCGCGGGATGGGCCAATACGCCCAGGAAGTCCGCCTTGATTTTGAAGGTGAAGTCGAGCGCGGCCATGGGATTATACTTTCTCATATAAGGATATTTGCATATATACGGCAAAAGAGGCGGGCACGCAAGGGGCGGACCTCAGGCGGTCCGGCCCCACTTCCAGCCCCTGATCTCCGGCAGGTCCCGGCCCTTGGCGTTGATGTACTGCCTGTGCTCGACCAGTTTGTCCTGCAGCCATTGCTTGAGGTAGACGCCTTTGTCCCCGGTCCTGGGCACGCGTTCCACCACGTCCATCACAAGGTGGAAGCGGTCCAGTTCGTTGAGCACGCACATGTCGAAGGGCGTGGTGATGGTACCCTCCTCCTTGTATCCCCGCACATGGATGTTGTCGTGGTTGTGGCGGCGGTAGCACAGGCGGTGGATGAGCCAGGGGTAGGCGTGGAAAGCGAAAATGACGGGCTTATCCAGCGTGAAGAGTTCGTCGAAATCCGTGTCGCTGAGTCCGTGCGGATGCTCCGATTGCGGCTGCAGTTTCATGAGGTCCACGACGTTGACCACCCGGACCCTGAGTTGGGGAAGGCGCTCCCGCAGGATCGAAACCGCGGCGAGCGTCTCCAGCGTGGGGACGTCCCCGCAGCAGGCCATGACCACGTCCGGCGGGGCGGACTGGTCGTTGCTGGCCCAAGGCCAGATGCCGATGCCCTCGGAGCAGTGTTTGACCGCCGCGTCCATCGCCAGCCACTGGGGGGCCGGGTGCTTGCCCGCGATCACCACATTGACGTAGTGGCGGCTCCGCAGGCAGTGGTCCATCACGGACAGGAGGCAGTTCGCGTCGGGCGGGAGGTAGACGCGCACCACGCCGGCCTTCTTGTTGACCACATGGTCGATGAAGCCGGGGTCCTGGTGGGTGAAGCCGTTGTGGTCCTGGCGCCAGACGTGGGAGGTGAGCAGGTAGTTCAGGGACGCGATCTTTGGCCGCCAGGGAAGTTTCGAGGTCACCTTCAGCCATTTGGCGTGCTGGTTGAACATGGAATCGACGATATGGATGAAGGCTTCATAGCAGTTGAAGAGCCCGTGGCGGCCCGTGAGCAGGTAACCCTCCAGCCAGCCCTCGCACTGGTGCTCGCTGAGCACTTCCATCACCCGGCCCTTGGGAGCCAGGAACTCGTCGTCCGGGGTGACCGCGGCGTCCCACTGGCGCGGGGTCTCCTCGAAAACGGCCCCCAGCCCGTTGGAGAGCGTCTCGTCCGGGGCGAAGATCCTGAAATTGGACTGTTCTCCGTTGAGTTTGACCAGGTCCCTGAGGAAAGGGCCCAGCACGCGCGTGTCGCCCGGCCCCGGATCGCCATGCGAGGCCACAGGGGCCGCGTAATCGCGAAAATCGGGCATGCGCAGGTCCCTCAACAGAAGGCCGCCGTTGGCGTGGGGGTTGGCGCCCATGCGCCGCGGACCTTGCGGGGCGAGTTCGGCCAGCTCCGTCTTCAGACGCCCTCCCGCGTCGAATAGCTCCTCGGGCCGGTAGGACCTCAACCAGGCCTCCAGTTGCTCCAAGTGTCCGGGAACGCCCGCCGGATCCAGGATGGGCACCTGGTGCGAACGGAAGCTGCCTTCGACCCTTTGGCCGTCGACAAGCTTCGGGCCGGTCCAGCCCTTGGGTGAGCGCAGAACGATCATCGGCCAAAGCGGCCGGCCGGCTTTGTCGTGGAGGCGGGCCTCCCGCTGTATCCCCTGGATTTTTTCCACGACCGTGTCGAGCGCCGCGGCCATGGCCGCGTGCATCGGTCCCGGCTCTTCGCCCTCCACAAAATGGGGTTCCCAACCATAGCCCAGAAACAGCGCCTCCAGCTCCTCGTGGGGGATCCGCGCCAAAACGCTGGGGTTTGAGATTTTGTAGCCGTTGAGGTGGAGGATAGGCAGGATCGCGCCGTCGGACGCGGGGTTGAGGAATTTGTTGGAATGCCAGGCGGTCGCCAGCGGGCCGGTTTCGGCCTCCCCGTCGCCGACGACGCAGGCGACGATGAGTTTGGGGTTGTCCAGGGCCGCCCCGAAGGAATGGCTGAGCGAATAGCCCAGTTCGCCGCCCTCGTGGATCGAGCCGGGGCAGTCCGGCGATGCGTGGCTGGGCACCCCGCCGGGGAAGGAAAATTGGGTGAAGAGGCGCTTCATCCCGGCCTCGTCCTGGGTGATGTCCGCGTGCACCTCGCTGTAGCTGCCTTCAAGGTAGGTGTTGCTGACGACGGCGGGCCCGCCGTGCCCCGGCCCGGACACATAGATCATGTCGAGGTCGTATTTTTTGATGGCGCGGTTCAGGTGCACATAGATGAAGTTTTGCCCGGGCGTGGTGCCCCAGTGCCCCAGCAGCATGTGTTTCACGTCGGCAGGGGCGAGAGGACGCTTCAGAAGGGGGTTGTCGCGGAGATAAATCTGGCCCACCGACAGGTAATTGGCGGCGCGCCAATAGGCGTCCATCTTTTGGAGCAGTTCTGGGTTCGGGTTTTTCGTATCCATGGCCTTGTTCTCCGTAAATTCAGGCGCCGCCCAGGACGCGGCGGACCGATTCCGCCAGGACCAAATCCTCGTCGGTGTGGACGGCGCGGATGCGCACCGCGCTGCCCTGGGCCGAGATCAGGCCCGATTTGGACGCGTTTCTTTTCCGGTCGAGTGTGATCCCGAGGAAATCCAGTCCCTCGCAGATCCGCTCCCGTACCAGGGGCGCGTTTTCACCTATGCCGCCGGCGAACACCAAGCTGTCCAATCCGCCCAGCACCGCCGCCATGGAGCCGACGCATTTTTTGACCTGGTAGCAGAACAGCGCCACGGCTTCGGCCGCGCGCTCGTCCCGCCCTTCACGGTCGAGCAGGTCCCTCATGTCGGGGCTGACCTCAGAGACGCCGAGCAGGCCCGACTGAAAATTGGCCATTTCATGGAACCGCGCGGCGTCCATGCCCTCGGCGCGGGCCAGATATCCGACCAGGCCGGGGTCGATGTCGCCGCTGCGCGTGCCCATGGGCACCCCCGAAGCGGGCGAAAAACCCATGCTGGTATCCATGGACCTGCCCCCGTGCACCGCGGTCAGGCTCGCTCCGTTTCCCAGATGGGCGAGGATGACGCGGCCTTGGGCCGCGACGGTTCCATCCAGGCGGGCCAGTTCCGCCATAAGGTATTCGCAGGACAAGCCATGGAAGCCCCAGCGACGCACGCCTGCGGCTTCATAGCGGCGCGGAATGCTCAGCATCTGGGCGACCCGCGGCAGGTCCCGGTGGAATGCGGTGTCAAAACAGGCCACCTGTGGCAATTCCGGAAAACGTCGGCCCAGAGTCTCCAACAGGAGTATGGCGCCGGGAAGATGTTCGGGATCGAAGGGGGTGAGGTGGCGCAGGTCCTCGATCAAATCCTCGCCGACCAGTTCCGGGGCGCAGTGTCCGGGGCCTCCATACACGATGCGGTGCCCTATGGCGGCCAGGTTCATGCCCTCGAGGCATTCGTCGAGGCATTCGCAAAGCGTTTCCGCGGCGGCCCGATGGTGGTTCGCCAGGACGGGCCGCGAACGCGCGCCGGGGCGGGCGGGGTCCCCCACTTTTAGTGTGGTGCCGGGCATGCCGATGCGTTCGATGGACCCTTCGAGGACGCGTTTCGAAGCGGCTGAGCCCCTGAACACGGTGAACTTCACGCTCGAGGAGCCGCTGTTTACCGTCAGGATGTCTTGCACGTTTGGGGCCATGGGGAACTCGTTTTCGCGGGATGGCGCTTCTTTGCATGAAAAATAGCCCTGGCGCGGGGCGGCGACCATGATGTGGAACATATTCGTGGCGCAGGTCCGCGCGTTTACGCGATAAATCTCTGCAAAAATCCTTGAAATCAAGGAAAATGGACGCATGGAACTCAAACCGAAAATTCTGGTGGTGGAGGACGATCCGGCTGGCGGAAGGATGTTGCGCGCCCTTTTCCAAAGTGAGAACTGCGAGGTGCTCCTGGCCCCGGACGGCGCCAGGGCGCTTGAACTGGTCGGTTCTGAACCGGGCCTGGATGTGGCGTTTCTAGATTTGGGACTGCCGGATCTGCCCGGCATGCAGGTCCTTGAGAGCATCAAAAAAACCCGCAACGAGCTGCCGGTCATCATCCTCAGCGGGGATACGGAAATACCCAGCGCCGTCCAGGCGATCCAGCTGGGGGCCACCAACTATTTCATTAAACCCATCAATACCGGCCAGGTTCTGGCCGCCCTGCGCCAGATCCTGGAGCGCAAGGCCCTCCTGGGCCAGGTCCAGGACCTGAAGCTCCGTCTCGACGGCCTGGCGCGGCTCATGGGCCCTAGCGCCACCGTCAGGGACCTTCAGGAAAAGCTCAAGCAGGTCGCCGGCAGCCCCTTGACCGTCCTGCTGCACGGCGAAACCGGTGCCGGCAAGGAAGTGCTGGCGCGGGCCGTCCATGACTTCAGCCCCCGCTCGGCCAAACCTTTTATCGCCCTCGATTGCGGGGCCATCCCGGAAAATCTCCTGGAATCGGAGCTGTTCGGCCACGAAAAGGGGGCCTTCAGCGGCGCGGAACGCAAAAAGGAGGGACAGTTCCTCCTGGCCCAGGGCGGGACCCTTTTCCTCGATGAGATCGCCAACCTGCCCCTGGGGCTCCAGGCCAAACTGCTGCGGGTGCTGCAGGAGCGGGAACTGCAGCCCCTAGGATCCACCCGCCGGGTGTCCCTGGATGTGCGTTTCGTGGCCGCCTCCAACCACGACCTCGAAAAAGAGGTCGAATCCGGCCGTTTCAGGCAGGACCTCTTTTTCCGCCTGGCCGAGTTCCGCATCGCCGTGCCGCCCCTGCGGGAGCGGCTGGACGACCTGCCCTACCTGGCCCAGCGTTTCCTGGAGGAGGCAGGGGTGGAGTTCAGGCGGCCCGTGCGTGGGATCAGCGCGGAGGCCCTGCAGGCGCTCAAGACCCACGCCTGGCCCGGCAACGTGCGCGAACTGCGCAACGTGATCCGGCAGGGGGCTCTGCTGGCCCAAGGGGGGGCGCTGGAGCTCGAGGACCTGGCGCCTTTGCTCAAAAAAACGCCCTCCCGCGCCCGTCCGGTGAAGGCGGCCCTGTCCCGGGCGGGCATGACCCTGAAGCAGGCGGGCATGGAAGGCCTTGCGGAGTCCGAACGCACGGCCATCCTGGACGCCTTGGCCGAAAGCCGCGGAAACATCCTCAAGGCTTCGCGTGCGCTCAAGACCGACAACAAGACCCTCCACGGCAAGCTGAAAAAATACGGGATCCGCGCCAAAGACTTCGAGCCGGGGGACTAGGTGGGCCTGCCGCAGGATCCCGTTTTCAGTGAAGATTCCCAGTACCGCATGCTGGTGGAGCAGGTCCCGGATTACGGGATCTTTTTCCTGGATCCTGAGGGGCGGGTAAGTTCGTGGAACGAAGGCGCCCGGCGGCTGAAGGGTTATGAAGCCGTGGAAATTTTGGGGAAGCATTTTTCCGTATTTTATAACGCCGAGGACGTAGCCGCGGGCAAACCGGCCCGGGAGCTGGCGGAAGCCTTGCGCCTGGGCCGCATCGAGGACGAAGGCTGGCGCTTGCGCAAGGACGGCACCCGTTTTTGGGCCAATGTGCTTATCAGCCCCTTGCGGGATCCCTCCGGCGCCTTGAAGGGTTACGCCAAGGTGACCCGCGATTTCAGCGCAAGAAAGAAAGCCGAAGACCTTTTTCGTGGCCTGATGGAATCGGCTCCGGATGCATTGGTCGTGGTCGGTTCCCACGGCAAGATAGTTTTGGCCAATTCCCAGGCCGAAAAGCTTTTCGGTTACACCCGCGAAGAGCTGGTCGGCCAGGCAATGGAACTGTTGGTGCCCGAGCGTTTTCGCGCTACGCACCCCTCGAATCGTGAGGCCTACCATGCCGCGCCCAGGGCCAGGGCGATGGGGTCCGGTCTGGACCTTTACGCCCTCGCCAAAGACGGCCGCGAGTTCCCCGTGGAAATCAGCCTGAGCCCTTTGGCGACCGATGACGGCATGCTGGTGTCCAGCTCCATCCGGGACGTCAGCGGGCGCAAGAAACTGGAATTGGAACTGCAAACCAAGAACGCCAGGCTGCTTGAGGAAAATTCGCGCGCCGAGGCGGCCAGCCGGGCCAAGAGCAGTTTCCTGGCCAA
>Ga0210388_10003857_pt1 | contig 11725 bp, 7 predicted proteins | sample IncBWC19OmetaG_FD_155485 | JGI IMG/M metagenome (GOLD analysis project Ga0210388, IMG submission 155485) | Forest soil microbial communities from Barre Woods Harvard Forest LTER site, Petersham, Massachusetts, United States - Inc-BW-C-19-O ... | reverse complement strand
CTCATCCAGCAGCAGTGCACAGGGGTGCGATCCTGGCGCCGAAACCGCGGTCGGCTTCATCAAGGATAGCCGGCCTTTCACGGATCCTGTTACCAGGTCCAGTTCGACCACCTCGCTGGCATTCCACAGCGCGACGAATGCTCGCTTGCCATCCTGCGTTGCAGCCACGGCAATCGGATAAGTCGCGGGAACGTTCTCGCCCACGGATAAATCGAAGCTGCGCGTGATCAGCCCGGTTTGCGCGTCCATCAACGCGACGCTGTCGGCAAGATTTTCCGCCACCAGAATTGACTCGCGCGCACCGCGCACCACGGCGATCGCCGCCGGATAGGGAGCTACCGTATGACCATCGCTGCTCAGCAGGCTGCTGTGACGGCCAGGGGCAAGCACCACCGCGGGCAGGCTCAAAAACTTCTCCGGCGTCAGCACGCCTTGCGCAAATGCGTAGACGGCGATCCCATTGCCGGTCTTCTTGTGCCCGTCGCCGGTAAGATCGGTCGAAGACGCAAGGCTTGCGTAAACCTTGGTCCCGTCGCTGCTGAAAGCGATGCCTGCGAAGAACGCCTGACTGGTATCCAGCAGCGTGCGTGGCTCGGGAAAATCTCTCACCGCTCCCGTATGGACGTCGAGGACCGCGAGCGACTGCATGTATCCGGATTCGAACGTGCCATAGCCCGCGTTCAGCGACACCACCCAGCGCCGATCCGGCGACACCGTGAGCGACATCGGCAGGCTGTTGACGTGCTGCGGATTGCCCGGAGCCGGCAGCATCAGCTGCTTGCTGGTGGGCAGATCCAACCATTGCGTGTTCGACGCCTGCTGCGCTCGAGCCGTTGAGGCGCCCAATGCCAATCCCAAGCAGCCGGTCGCAAGCGCCTGCCAGCCGTATTTTCCTCGGCGCATTTCCAAGCTACTCATGGCCCCTCCGCCAACCGCAAGCTCTGCACTTCATTAAAATCGCACGGTCAGCGAGATCTTTTTGGTACCGCGGTACAGCTTGATGACAACCGACGAATTGGCCGCGCGCGCGGCGACTGCGGCTTCAAGTTCCGCCGGCTGCTTGATCGGATGGCCGTCAAACTCGTAGACGATGTCGCCGATGATGATTCCTGCCTTTTGCGCAACCGAGCCGTCTTTGACCGCGCTGACCAGCATACCGGCGCGATTCGGCTGTCCCGCTGTTGCGTCCACCACAATGCCGCTGATGCCAAGATCAAGCTTGGGCAACGTGGCGGCGGGGCTTGCTGTGGCAGGTGAGGGGTTGGCTTTGGCGAGCGCGGCATTCTCTTTGGCGAGTTCAGCATTTTGTTTGGCAAGTGCCGCGTTCTCTTTGGCGAGCGCGGCGTTTTCCTTGGCAATTGCGTCACTTTCGTTGGCGGCGGCGCTATTTTTAGCGATTGCGGCGTTTGCCTTAGGCTGCGGCGCAGGTTGATCTATCTTGGCGAGAAAGCCGGCGATCTCCGCGTTCGAAAGGCCGCCGCTGTAATCGGGGCCGGGCTTCGTGGTGATCTTGAATGCCCAAATGCTCGGTTTGCCCGCTACATACCCTGCAGCGAGCTGACGCAGGCCCTCCTCGTCCACGCTAAATGCAATGTAGTCGGTGTATGTACATTCCCCGGTTCCGCAGGCCTCCCGTTGCGTGCGAATTTGAGCCACCGGGGTCGACTTCGGTCCGGTCGCCCACGGATAGTTCGCGGTCTCGTAGGAGCGGCGGTTACCACTGTAAATGGACATCACAACCACCTGAAAAGACTTCTCTCCTGTGGTCCTGTCGATCACACCTTTGAGGTATTCATCGTTCCATACCATTTTCATCGGGCCGGTATGCACCCTGAATCCCTTCTCTGTGGTAATCGTAGTGGTGCCGGCTGCAAGATCATCCTTAACCGTTGCGCTATCCCTGAAGTGCTCCATCGTCAGCGACAGCAGCTTGGGATCTTTTGCGTTTGCGATATTGGCAGTGAGGCCGAGCGCGACAAATGAGGTCAGTGCGGCGATGCGGAGTTTCATTTTTTCTTCGTTTTACCCTGGGGACAATGAATGTTAGCCGATCGAAAGCTCATCAACCATGGAAATGATGCCAAGCAGTACCACACCGCTTACCCTAAGATGGCTGCCTTCGATGTCCTCGCGCCCAAATGACCTCGGCTCTTGATTTCATGCCTGATCTTGCAAAGACCCGTGTCGAATACCTCGCGGACTTGCTTATCTTCCATGAGACCCTCCTCCGTCCTTGAATTTGATGACGCGTGTGTGCCGTCGCAGAAAGGCTTGTTTTTCGTTTTGCGCACTCATGCTGCCTCCAGCGCAACACTCAACATGCCGATGGATCCCAACTCTATGCCATCAACCAGGAATTGCAGCGCGTCGTCGACGCGCTGCAGCGCAATGACATACAGAAGCGGCAAATAATGTTCCGGCGTTGGAATGCTCATCGCCGCATGCTCGCCCAATGCCACCATATCCGCGAGCGCGGCATGCTCATGAGCTAAGAGCCGCGAGCGCACGGTTTCATTGAAGCGAGTGGCCCATGTGTACGGCGCTGCTCCCGGTGCGCGCAGCACGCCCAGATTGTGCACCACATTGCCGCTCCCCACCACCAGCACGCCCTCGTCCCGCAACGGTGCCAGCGATTTTGCCAACTCGTAGTGGTAGGCCAGCGGCTGGGTGCCGTCGATGCTGAGCTGCACCACCGGGATGTCTGCTTGGGGATAGACGTGCTTGAGTACCGACCACGTACCGTGGTCGAGTCCCCACTCGGACGCATCGGCGGCAACTCGAGTGCCCGAAAGCAACGCGATCACGCGCGCTGCCAGCGGCGGATCACCGGGGGCGGGATACTCGACCTCATACAGCGCTTGCGGAAATCCCCCGAAATCGTGAATGGTTTTGGGCGTTGCCATCGAAGTCACCGCCGTGCCGCGGGTGTACCAGTGCGCCGAGATGCACAGGATGCTGCGCGGGCGCGGGGTGCGTGCGCCAAATTGCTCCCACGCCAGCGTATAGCGGTTTCGCAGCAAGGTATTCATCGGACTCCCGTGCCCGAAAAACACGGCCGGCAATCGCGCTGTCGACACGGTTAGTCCCGCTTCCTCTTCAGAATCGCCTGCTCTACCTCATCCAGTCGATCCTTGCCGAACCACATTTCGTCATCGACGAAGAAGGTCGGCGAACCGAATGCTCCACGTTCCACCGCGCGCTCGGTGTTTGCGATCAGCTCCGACTTCACGGCCGGCGCGTTGGCTGCCGCAATGAGTTGTGGCGCATCGAATCCTGATTCCGTCAACGCCGCGGCAAGCACCGTCGGATCGTCCAACTTCTTGTGATCCACCCACATGTGACGGTACATTTCATCCACGTAACGCTCGAACACACCCAGCGTGCGTGCCGCAATCGCGCCGCGCATCAGCGCAAGAGTATTGACCGGAAAAAACGGCGAATACCCGAACCCCTGAATACCGTGCTTGCGCACGAAGCGCTCAACTTCCAAGCGTTCGTATTCAGGTTTGTTGCGAATGTGAGCGAAGGCAGCCGCGGGCGACTGATTGCCGGTGGCCTTGAAGATCCCGCCCAACAGCACCGGCACGTAGTCGAAGCGCACGCCGCTGCGCGCCTCGATCGCGGGAATCACTCGATGGCTCAAAAAGGCGTTCGGACTTCCGAAGTCAAACAGAAACTCGACCCGCGGTCGCGCGCTCACCATTTTTCTCCGAATGGGCGGATTTCCTGCTCGAAGGTCCAGGCGTCCGGGGATTGGCGGTACAGCGCCCAGTAAGCGTCGGCCACCGACTTAGGATTCATCAAGCGCCCGGGATCCAGATTATCGAGCGCCGCCGGTCCTTCGCGCGTGGCAATCCGGGCGCGCACGAACTCCGTGTCGACTCCGGCATCGATCACCAAATGGGCGACATGAATGTGCTTCGGCCCCAATTCACGCGCCATCGCTTGCGCGAGCCCGCGCAAAGCGAATTTGGCGCTGGCGAACGCGGCGTAGCCGATACCGCCGCGCAATCCGGCGGTGGCTCCGGTAAAGAAGATCGCGCCTTTTTCGCGTGGCACCATGATCCGGGCCGCCTCGCGCCCGGCGAGAAATCCCGACCAACAGGCCATTTCCCACACCTTGCGAAATACTCTGTCGGTCGTCTCCAGAATCGGAAAGTTGACGTTCGCCCCGATATTGCAGATGCAAATCTCAAGCGGCGCGTACTTTTCCGCCTCCATCAAGAACGCCGTCACGTCGTCCGAGATTCGCGCATCGAGCGCGCGCCCGAACGCATTGCCGCCGGCCGCGTTGATCTCGTCGATGAGGGGCGCAAGTTTTTCGCCATTGCGCCGTCCGGCGAATACCGCAAATCCCTCGGACGCGAATTTCCGGGCGATGGCAGCACCAATGTAGTCGCCGGCGCCGATGACCGCGACCGATGCGCTGTTCTGTTGCATGCCCGGCATTGACCCTCTGAAGCAGACCGCCTAACCGATCGACGTATGAAACTTAGGGGAACCCCTGCATTTCGGGAACTACGTCTCGCCGGTGCTAGCCTATTGTTTTGTAAGCAAATTACCTAAGTCCCGTGGGCGAGCGCAGGCGGTGCCTTAAGCGCCGGCGCGGCCTACATCACACTCGGAAAGGACCATGAGGTCAAGGGCAAAAAAAAGCCCCGCAGGGTGCAAATTTTCTTCGCCGGCGGCCGATACATCTAGCTTGATTGGTTCGGGATAACCGGGTGCTGCGCCGATGCCGTCGCGCCCCAACTGCGGGGTATCGATGGCCAGAGGTTACAGGCGTTGGTGCAGCATTTGCGTGCTCGCGATCCTAGCTTTTGTCTGCAGCCGTGCCTCATTTGCGCTCGATCCGTCGCTTCGCCTCAGCCAGTACCAGCTCGATAATTGGCAGGTCCAGGATGGAATGCCCCAGAGTTCTGCCCAAGCCATCGCGCGAACCGCTGACGGCTACTTGTGGATCGGCACCCAGGAAGGACTGGCGCGCTTCGATGGGGTCCGATTCACGGTGTTTATCGGCGGCAAAGACGCCGACATCCCGAACAAGTATATCTCGGCGCTATTCGTCGATAACGGCGGACGGCTCTGGGTGGGAACGCGATCCGGAATCGCCGTGCTCGAACAGGGTCACTTCAAATCGTTCGGCAAATCTGCGTCGCTTGCGCACGCTAACATTCACACGATTGCGCAAGACCGCGCCGGGCACATATGGGTGGGCACCGAGACCGGCCTCATCGAAATCAATGGCGATAGCGCGCAACCCTACGACTCCTCCAGCGGGCTCCTCGATGGTCCTGTGCTGTCGTTACTGGAAGACCGCAATGGCATTCTGTGGATCGGCAGTGCCGGCGGACTGCAGCGCTTCGATGGAAAGCGCTATGCCACAGTATCGCTCGACGCCGCAAGCGCGGCGCCCGCTGTTACCGTCATGCACGAGGACGGCAATGGCACGCTGTGGATCGGTACCGCCGCGGGCGCTTTGTATCGACGTACCGCGGAGAGCTTCGCGCTGGTGGCCAAACCGGGACAACTTGGCGCAGCGGTGCACTCCATTACCGCGGATCACGACGACAATCTGTGGATAGGCACTGAGGGCGGCGGTCTGGTCCGATGGCATCGCGGACAATTCGATTCCCTGAATGACAATCTGTTTGCCACGAGCGACATCCTTTCGCTGCTGGAGGATAACGAAGGAAGTTTATGGGTCGGCACCCATGGCGTGGGTCTGCTGCGGTTGCGGGACGGAAAATTTACCACCGCCGGCGAGTCCGAGGGCTTGCAAGGCAAAGTCGCTTGGAGCATCACGCCGCGCAAGAGCGGCGGCGTCTGGGTGGGCTCCGACGGCGGCTTGAGCAGCTATGTCGATGGCAGGTTTCAGCACCTTGCCGGTCCGCATGGTCACGAGAATATTCGCGTGCGAGCCGTGCTGGAGGACCGGCAGAACGCGCTCTGGGCCGGCACTCAGGGGGCGGGAGCCTTCCGCATCGACAAGAGCGGTATGCACGTCTTCAATCACGATAATGGGTTATCAGGCGACACTGTGCTTGCCCTGTTTGAAGATCGCAGCAACCGGATTTGGATCGGCACGAATCAAGGCCTCGACGTCATCGAGGACGGTCATGTGACCTCCATGCAATCTTTGTTAGGCGGCTCGAGCCGCAGTGCCGTGCATTTTGTCTATGAAGACCTCGCCGGGAAACTCTGGGTTGCCACGGAGACCCAGGGCCTGTTCGTCATCGACAGGGGAAATACCAGCCATTTCGCCATCGCCGATGGTCTGCCCAGCGACTATGTCATTGCAATCCATGAGGACGATCGCGGCGAAATCTGGTTGGGGACTACCGAGGGCCTCGCCTTGTGGCGCGGCGGCAAGGTGATCTCGCTGGGGAATCGCGGGGGGCCTCTGCATGAAACCATCCTGGGAATCCTCGAGGACGATGCGCATCAGTTCTGGCTGACGACCAACAAGGGCCTGGTATCGGTTGCGCGCGGCGAGCTTGACGAGCTGGCCGACGGCGGAACTCGTTCGCCCGACTTCCATGTCTATGCACTGGCCGATGGCTTGCGCACCCTCGAATTTGCGGGCGGCAACACCTCCCCCGGCTGCCGCTCGCCGAACGGCCTGCTCTGGTTCCCCAGCATTCGCGGCATCGTCATAGTAAATCCGCGCCACTTCAAGACCAATATCTTGCCCCCGCCGGTGCACATCGAAGAGGTGCTGGTGGACGGCGCGCCTTTAACCCTCGCTGATGCGGCCAACATTGCCCCCGGGGCGCGGCAATGGGAATTTCATTACACGGGCTTGAGCCTCCTGGTGCCGCATGCTGCGCACTTCAAATATCGCATGGAAGGATTCGACAATGAGTGGATCGACGCCGGCACGCGCCGCACCGCCTACTACACCCAATTGCCGCCGGGTACCTATAACTTTCACGTAATTGGCAGCAACAACGACGGCGTGTGGAACGACAGCGGTGCTTCCTTTCCCTTCACGCTCAAGCCGCATTTTTACCAGACCCTGTGGTTCGCGCTCCTCTGCGTCATCGGACTGATCGCCGCCGTCGCCACCTGGTACCGCTTACGGGTGCGACGTTTGCGCCGGCTCGCTCATGCGCTTACCGAACAAGTGGCGCTGCGCACCAGGGATCTTGAATCCGCCAACGCGGCGCTGTTGCAGGCCAAGGAACGGGCCGAGCTCGCCGGACAGGCCAAGTCGCAGTTCCTGGCCAACATGAGTCATGAGATTCGGACGCCGATGAATGGCGTGATCGGCATGACGGAATTGCTGCTCGATACCAAGCTCGATCGAACGCAGCGCGATCATACCGAGACGATTCGCGATAGTGCGAGCGCGCTGCTCACGATCATCAATGACATCCTCGATTTTTCGAAGATCGAAGCCGGTAAGCTGGATATCGAACTGATCGAAATGGATCTGCGCAGCATCATGGATGATGTCGCACATCTCCTGGCGATCCAAGCCCATGCCAAAGGGCTGGAATTGATAACCAGCGTCGACCCATTCCTGCCCGACTGGGTGATCGGTGATCCGGGCCGCACCCGCCAGATCTTGCTGAATCTGGGCAGCAACGCGATCAAGTTCACCCGTCATGGCGAAGTGTCGATCGAGCTGCTGATGATCTCCGCCGATGCGGACGGCACGAAGATCCGCTGCAGTGTGCGCGATACCGGCATGGGCATTCCGGCAGAACGCATCGAATCTCTTTTCCAGCCATTCTCGCAAATCGATGCATCGACGACTCGCCATTATGGCGGCACCGGCCTCGGGCTTTCCATCGTGAGTCGATTGGTGACCCTGATGCACGGCGAAACCGGCGTGGAAAGCAAGTTGGGAGCGGGTTCGACCTTCTGGTTTACAGCCCGCTATGGCGCGTGTGCGAGGAAGTCGGACGTGCAGCGCCTGAATGTCAAGGTCCTGGAAAACAAGCGCGTGCTGATCGTCGATGACAACGCGACCAACCGCAAGGTCTTGAGCCAACAGCTCGCACAGCTGGGAATGATCTCTACCAGCGTCGACAGCGCCGATGCCGCGATGCAGGTCTTGCAGGACACCGGCGGTCATTCGCGCTTCGATCTGGCGGTGCTCGACTACATGATGCCGGATTGCGACGGATTTGAACTCGGCCAGAGGATTACCGGCGACTCCCGGTTTGCGGCAATGCGTTTGGTGCTGCTCACCTCCGCGCACGGCATGCGCGGTGCGCAGGACTTCGCGCAGCTTGGATTTGCGGCCTACATATTGAAGCCGGTGTCGCACCGCGACTTGCGCGAATGCCTGGGCCGCATCATGTCCATGGAGCTGCCAAGGCTGCACGAACGCACACAACCGATCCTCGTTGCAGAACGCGTGCGTGACGTGCCCAATCTGCGAATCCTGCTGGCCGAGGACAATTTGGTAAATCAAAAAGTGGCGCGCGGCGCACTGGAAAAGATGGGATTCAAAGTCGACATTGTGAACAATGGCGCCGATGCGATCGCCGCCTGGAAAACCGATCGGTATCACATAGTCTTTTTGGACTGCCAGATGCCGGTAATGGACGGCTACCAGGCAGCGCGGGAAATCCGCCGTCTCGAGCAGGGCTTGAGGCACATTCCAATCATCGCGCTTACGGCAGATGCGATGAAGGATGCTGAACAGAATTGCCGGGAGGCCGGTATGGATGAGTATTTGACCAAACCATTTGATCGCAAGCAGCTGCGGGAGACGATCGAGCGGCTGTTGCCGGCTTGGATGTCGGAGCAGCCAGGCGCCGGCAATGGATCCAGCACGCCGCCGCCTGACGCGGGTGATGCACCCGTGGACTGGGAGCGGCTGATGAAAGTGTCGGATGGCGATGAGGACTTTGCACAGGATTTGGTGCAACTTTTCATCGAATCCGGCGACGCGGCATTGCGCGACATCACCGTCGCCCTGCAGCGCGGCGATTTGGCGACCGTCGGACGAGTGGCGCACTCATTCAAGGGTTCGAGCGCGAACATATTTGCGCAGCCCGCCAGCACGGCAGCCGCCCGGCTGGAGGAGGCCGCCCGCGCCGGCAATGCCAATCAGCTCTCGGCGCTGGAAGAGCAGTTGCGGTTGGAGGCAACTCGAGCCACGGATTTTCTGCGCGCGCGCCAACCAAGGCGCGAGCGCACTTAACCTGCGTAACCTGCGGCGGAAGGCGCCGTCGTCATGAAGCCACCACCGGCGCGGGCAGATGACATCGCTGACATAATAGATGCCGCCGTTCCGCATGTTCTTTCCCGGGAAAGACGCCATGGTGATGGAGCCGATCGTAATTACACTGCGCCGCAGCAAATTTGTCAGCGCTGACACTGCGTGCTCCGATTAAACACAACGAAAGTATTTAATCGTTGACGCCGAGCGCCGGCGGAGTTAGCCTCCCGCCTGCATCGACCTTGGCATGAATATCGGTCGATGGGGGATAGAGAGCGCAAAATAGTGCTCGGAAGCGGGAAAATAGAGGCTCCCGCCGGTCACCGGATTCGATGCGCCAGTAAAACAACGTCACATCTGGGGGTCCCATTACCATGTCGCATCGAAGGGAAAAGCGAGCACGCCAGGCTGCTCGTTTAGCAATAATGACAGCGGTGTCAATTCCAACATCCCTGATCGGTCACTTCGCCTTTGCCGACGACCAATCGCAATCGACAACCCAGCCCGTGATCAAGGACAGCAATAGCGAGCTGGCAGAAATTGTCGTCACCGGCTATCGCGCATCGCTGCAAACCGCTTTAGACACCAAGCGCACCTCCATTCTACCGATCGAATCGATAGCGCCGGAAGACATCGGCAAAATGCCGGATAAGAATGTTCCCGAGGCACTGCAGCGATTGCCTGGCATTCAGATGGATCGCTCGGGCGCGAACGGCCAGGGCAACACGGTGCTGATCGACGGTCTGCGGCAAAATCTCACGACGTTGAACGGCGATGTGTTCCTCACCGGCAAGGAATTCTACGTTTCCGGTGAAGCCTCCGGCGGCGGCGCCGGCGGCAACCGGCAATACAGTTCGCTGGAAAGCATCCCGATCGAACTGATGAGCGGCATCGACGTGATCAAGAATCCGGATGCGACCATCACCGAGGGCGGCCTCGGTGGCACGATCAACCTGAAGACCGCTAATCCGCTGCTCTCCGCCGACGGCCTGACCTTGGGCGGTGTGTTCCGCGAATCGTGGGCCGAGAACCAGAATACCAAGACACCCGACGGCACCCTGGTTGCGAGCTACAAACTGAATGATCGCATCGCCGTCAGCGCCAGCCTCACGGTCGACAATGAGCAGACGCACACCAAGGAATACCAGGCTGCGAATCGCAACCAGTGGCTGATCAACAACGCGGCGACCGGGCCCTACGTGGGAGCACTCACACCGGCCGGTATCACCACACTGCCGCAGTATTACATCGAGCCGCAACTCGGGTACTTCACGGATATTTACGATGAAACCAAGGATCAGGGCGCCTCGTTCGACATCGCCGTCAAAATAACCGATTCGATCACCAGCAATTTCCTGTATTTCTACGATCGGCAAAACGAAACCGATTACAACTACTCCGACAAGGTGTGGTTCAACGGCCAAGGCGCCGCGCCGGGAACGGCGACGGCGCCCGGAACCGTGATGCCGGGTATCGACCCGACGATGCCCTACTCCATCGACGGCAACGGCGTCGTGGGTTTGGGCACCTTCAATGCCAACGGCGCCGAAACCGCGACCTTGTTCCAGCAGAACATTTCGGAAGCGAACAACTTTCAATGGAACACCAAATTCGATAACGGCGGCCCGCTGCGCGGCATTTTCGATGCATCCTTCGCGCACGCCTTCTCGAATTTGCAGGCTGCTCAAGCCGACGTAGAACACGGCTTGTATACCGCGAGCACCGGCGTCCCCACTTCCCCCGGGGCTCCCGGCTGCAACAACGGTTCATCGACCTGCACCAATGCGACCGGTAGCCATGGCTATGAATTCACTTATGCCAACGGCGGTACTTCCGGCCTGCCGTCGGTGAGCTATCTATCTCCATATGCCAACATACTGACCAATCCGGCTTGGACCACGTTCAAGTCCAATTGGGCGTGGGCCAACCTCACTGATGAACGCGAGTTTGCGGTCAAGGCCGAGTTGCAGTGGGACCCCGCCTTCATCCAGGACGTGCAAGCGCATGTGACCGCCGGCATCCGCTACGCGGGACGCGATCTTGACCAGACATTCGGCCGATACCTGATCAACGGCACCCTCGCCAATGGCGATATCGCCGGCAACGCGAACGGCCCCCCCGGCCAGCCCTCTAACCCCGGTGCCGGCTTCGGTCCCTGGCTGTACTACCAGGATCCCGGCTACGGCACGCCGAATATTCCCTACTCGACGGCCGTTTCCAATCCCGGCTTGGTCTCGACGGTCCCCAATTTCGCGGTGGGCAATATCATTGTCAAAAATCCCATCACGGGCGGGCTCAATCATCCCTCGACGTATCTCAATCAGGTATGGGCGGGCGCCGGAGTACCGAATAACACCGAGCAGTTCTTCGTCGACGGTTTGAGCTCATTCGAAGTGACGGAACGAACCACCGCGCCTTACCTGATGGTTGACTTGGGCAGTCCCAGCAGCCGCTTTCACGTCAATTTCGGCGTGCGCCTCGTCGACACCGACTTGACGATCAATGGCGGCGAGACCAACCCGCACGGCTCGACCTACTACGGCACCG
>Ga0210388_10003856_pt1 | contig 11725 bp, 11 predicted proteins | sample IncBWC19OmetaG_FD_155485 | JGI IMG/M metagenome (GOLD analysis project Ga0210388, IMG submission 155485) | Forest soil microbial communities from Barre Woods Harvard Forest LTER site, Petersham, Massachusetts, United States - Inc-BW-C-19-O ... | reverse complement strand
CCGGATTTAGGAGGAACCATGGAACACGAACGTTTTGAGGGCGAAAGAACGCTCATGCGTATTCATATCGGCGAGTCGGATCGTTGGCACGGCAAACCGCTGTACGACGCGATTGTGGAATTGCTGCGCGCGGAAAAATTCAGCGGCGCTACCGTGCTGCGAGGGGTGGGCGGTTTCGGTTCTTCCAGCGTCTATCACACCGACAAAATCATGCGGCTTTCGCAGGATTTACCGATTGTGATCGAAGTGATCGAAAACGCGGAGCGTATCGAGAAGATGCTGCCGGAGCTCGATCAGATGATCGGTGGCGGGCTCGTTACATTGGAGAAAGTTCGCGTAATTCTGTATCGATCGAACAAATAAGTCGGATAGATGAAACGGCCGCGCGGCGCCTGGCCTTTACCTCGTGTGGCTTCCTTCTAAAAAACCTGGTCAAGACACTAGTTGTGCCGTTCGAATACTTGTGTTAGTTTAAGCGAATAAAAGGCGAAACATCGGAGAAGGGCGAAGCTCTGGCTAGTGGGGGCAAGAATCATGACGACCGCAGGAGCAGCAAAAGATCTGGCGGTGCAGACCGAGATGGGTGCGACATCTAGCCGAAGCGCCCGGGCAACGATTGAAACGGTCCAGGACGCCTTAAGCGCGCTTGCCGGGCGATATAGGACGGATGAGGTGCTGACCGCGGTAAAACACATTCCGGCGCGCGCAGCGCAATTCGTTCCGATGCCGGGGTGGGTGAGGCCGGAATTGGCTGCCGCCTATCGCTGTAAAGGCATCAAGGACCTTTACGCTCATCAGGGCGCGGCGGCGGACCTGGCGCGAGCAGGCAAGGATTTTGTGGTCGTGACGCCAACAGCGTCGGGAAAAACGCTTTGCTACAACCTGCCCGTGCTGAACGCGATTCTGGAGGACACGGATACTCGCGCTCTTTACCTGTTCCCCACCAAGGCGCTGGCACAGGACCAACTGGCCGAATTGCACGATCTGGCTACGAGGCTAGACGACTGCTTTGGGGTCTTTACCTATGATGGTGACACGCCGAGCGATGCGCGCAAGACGATACGAGAGCGCGGGCACGTAATCCTGACTAACCCGGACATGCTGCACACCGGCATTCTGCCGCACCACACCAAGTGGACGCGTGTTTTTGAAAACTTAAAGTATGTGGTTCTGGACGAACTGCACACATATCGGGGAGTGTTTGGAAGCCACTTGGCCAACGTCCTGAGGCGTCTGGCGCGTATCACCGAGTTTTATGGCTCGAAGCCCCAGTTCATTTGCTGCTCGGCGACGATTGCCAATCCAGGCGAACTTGCGACGCAGCTTATCGAGCGTCCGGTGGAAGTGTTGGAAGAAAACGGAGCGCCCGCGGCCGAGAAGCTTTTTGTTTTTTACAATCCGCCGATGGTGAACCGCAACCTAGGAATCCGGCGCAGCTACTTGAATGAGACCACGCGAGTGGCGAAAGAGCTTCTTGCGCGGAAGTTGCAGACGATTGTTTTCGCCAACAGCCGGCTGCACACCGAAGTGTTGCTTACGTATCTGCAACAAGCTAACCGGCCGCAGCCCGGCCAGCCTGAGCCGGTTCGCGGTTATCGCGGAGGATATTTGCCGGGCGAGAGGCGCGAGATTGAACGCGGGCTGCGCGAGGGCCGGGTACGCGGAGTGGTGGCGACGAACGCACTCGAGTTGGGAATCGACATCGGTTCACTGGATGCAGCGGTGATGGCTGGGTACGCAGGATCGATTGCTTCCACTTGGCAACGCGCAGGACGAGCGGGAAGGCGTAGCGGAGCGTCGTGCGCGGTGCTGGTAGCGTCGTCTGCGCCACTCGACCAATTTATCGTGCAGCACCCGGACTATTTCTTTGGACGCTCGCCGGAACATGCTTACGTTCAACCGGACAACCTTGAAATTTTGATCAACCACCTGAAATGCGCGGCTTTTGAGTTGCCTCTCTCGCCCGACGAGCGAATTGGAGCCGTTGATTTAGAACAGGTGTGCGAGCGGTTGGCGGAAGCGGGATATCTGCATCGGAGCGGCGGGAACTGGCATTGGGTGCAGCAAGCTTATCCCGCGGACACGGTTAGTTTGCGGTCGGTGACGTCGGATAACTTCGTGATCATTGACATTACAGGGGACATTACCGGAGACACTACCGGAGAGAACGAAGGCGAGCCCGAAGTGATTGGTGAAGTTGATTTTTCTTCGGCGCTGACGACGGTGCATCCCAAGGCAATCTACATCCATCAGGGGCAGCAGTATCACGTCGAGCGTCTTGATTTCGAACAACGCAAGGCTTATGTGAAGCGCGTCAACGTGGATTATTTCACGGACGCGATTCGCTACACGCAAGTTCGCGTGCTGGAAATCGCCGAAGAGCAGCGCATAGCGGGTCCGGCAGTTCGGGCACAGGGAGACGTGCTGGTGCGCTCGCAGGTTGTGGGATTCAAGAAGATCAAGTTTTTCACCAACGAAAATGTGGGCGCCGGGAAACTCGAATTGCCGGAAAACGAGATGCATACGACGTCGTTCTGGATCACGCTCGAACGCAAGCTACTTGCGGGATTGCCTTTTGCGCTGTCTGACCGGCAGAGTGGGATTTTCGGTTTGCTATACGCGCTGGAATCGATGGCCACGCTCTTGCTGATGTGCGACAGGCGCGATATTGGAACGGCGGTAGGCGAAAGGCCCGCTAGCCCTGGAATCGAAGAGAACTGGCAGGAATTCACCACGGCGGTCAGCGATCCATCGCAAATGAAAGAGTTCTTCGAGCCAAATCTGTATCTCTACGACGCTTATCCGGGCGGCATTGGATTCAGCGAACCACTATTTCACGTTCACGACCTGCTGCTGCGCCGGACGCGCGAATTGATCAGCGCGTGCCCGTGCGAAAACGGATGCCCATCTTGCGTGGGCCCGGCCGGAGAAAAAAGCGAGCGGACGAAGGAAGTTGCGCTAAAACTTTTGGAGCATCTTTGCGCATGAGTACGACATTGCTGGATCGGTTTGCGCGAGTTAAAGCCCTGCAAAAACCATCCGCTGGGACTGCGCAAGCTTCTGCGGACTTCGCATACACGCACAAGTCGGCCAGCAGGCCAGAACGTAACGAAGTCCGGCTACGAGGCTTTTCGCAGAATATTCCTGAAGGCGCCGAGCGGCTGGCGGAAATCCTGGGCGCGAAGCTAGTACAAAACCATTTTGGCGAGCATCTGGCGCTGCGAAAATGGTTTTCAGATGTGGCTAACGGAGTGAAAACCGACTGTTCGCCATTGGGCCATGGTATAGCGGATGAGAGAGTGGACGCGTCTGCGCTGCGGCTCTTGCTTCCCGGGGCTGCTGAAGAAGTCGGCGACCCACGGCAATGGCTCTTCCTGGATACGGAAACCACGGGGATCACGGGTGGGACGGGGACCTATCCCTTCATGGTCGGAATTGCCTGGTGGGATGCTGGCGGATTGGAAGTGGAACAATTTTTCATGCGCGATCACGGCGACGAGCATGCGCTGCTCGTGACGCTGGCGGAGCGAATGGCCGAACGCTGCGTGCTGGTGACGTTCAACGGCAAATCTTTCGATTGGCCGCTACTCGAAACGCGATACCGCATGACGCGAACGCTGAAACCATCCACGCCGCGAGCGCATTTGGATTTCCTGCACCCCGCACGAAATCTTTGGAGATTGCGGATTGGGTCGGTTCGTCTGTGGGAGCTTGAACGCCACGTGCTTGGGTGGAATCGCGGGCCGGATTTGGTATCGGAAATGATTCCCGAAATTTATTTTGATTTTCTACGCGGAGGCCCGCCCGAGCCGTTAGTCCCAATTTTCCTGCACAATCAAATGGACCTGCGAGGACTGGCCGCGCTTTCGAGTCGCATTGTTTCGTTGCTCGCAGAAAGGAACACAGAGGAGAAAGACGGGTTCGAGTTATTCGGACTTTCACGAATATGCGAGCGGCGAGGCGAGACGAAACGAGCTCGCAAGCATTACGCAGAATCGCTTGCGCTCGCTGAATTGCCCATCGAGAGCGGCCGGGCGGCGAAGCGATCGCTAGCGCGGCTGGCCAAGCGCGAAGGCGATCTGACACTGGCGAGCGATCTGTGGAAAGGCATGCTGGGAAGTTCGCGCGAAGGATTAGAAGCATACGAACAACTGGCGATTTATTACGAGCGCTACAACCGTGAGCCGCATCGCGCAGTGGAGGTTTCGCGCGACGCGCTGAACGAACTTCAAAAGGCGAAGCGTTTGGGGATCATCGGAGCAGTCGCATATCAGAAGATGCGGGCGCAGTTCGAGAAACGGCTGGCCAGGGTCGAGCGAAAAGCGGGAAATTTGCCGCTGGAATCAGTAGTAGTGGAATCCCAGGCCCCAGCTCGCGAATCAAATAGAGCACTGAGGATCAGGACTTCCCATGCACGAATCGGATAGCGGTACCGCGAAACTCGAGAGAAACTCAGAAGTGGAGGAAATAGTCATGCCCGGAGTGACCGATCCCTACATTCGGGAACAGCTTGAGAAAAGGCGGGAAGAAATAACTTTGGCGATTTCGTCCGCGACGCCGGAGGCTCCTTCGGCGCCGTTTGTAGATGCGTTGAGCGAAGTGAATTCCGCGTTGCAAAGAATGGAAGATGGAACCTATGGAATCTGCCCGACCTGCAACGATACGGTGGAGAAGGACCGCCTATTGTCCGATCCGCTGGTGCGGTTTTGCCTCGACCATCTAAGCAGTGGCGAGCAACGCGCGCTGGAGCGGGATATGGAGTTGGCCGCAAAAATTCAGCGCGGATTGCTTCCGGAAGAGAATGCGCGGTTCAACGATTGGCGCATTCATTACCAATACAAACCTGCAGGCCTGGTAAGCGGCGATTATTGCGATCTGATTTTTCCGGCAAACGGAGACGGTAAGCTCGTTTTTCTGTTCGGAGACGTGGCCGGGAAAGGAGTGGCGGCTTCGCTCTTGATGACGCATTTGCACGCGATGTTTCGGTCTCTTTCCGGTGTGGGCCTGGAACTCGACGGGCTGCTGGAAAGAGCGAATCATGTTTTCTGCGAGAGTACGATTGCCGGGCAATACGCGACACTGATTTGCGGGCGCGTCGGCGCCTCAGGCGAAGTCGAAATTGCAAGCGCGGGGCATTTCCCCGCCCTGGTCATCGAAAAAAACGGTGTAAGAAAGATTTCGTCAACGGGGCTTCCGCTTGGAATGTTTTCCAAAAGCAGCTATACGATCGACCGGTTGAAGTTGGGCCCCGGCGACAGCATCGTCTTATACACAGATGGAATTTTGGAAGCGGCGAACAGAAATGGCGAAGAATATGGGCTGAACCGGATTATGCGCGTGGCTGGCGAACGCCACGGTTGGAAGCCGCAGGAATTACTGACTGCGTGCTTGAAGGATGTGAACGGTTTTTCGTCGGGAAGCCGGCAGGCCGACGACCAGACCATGATGATAATTCACCGGACGGATCCGGCCGGAACCTCGCTTAACGATTAAGAGCTGCCGCAACTGGACCTGCGAAATTTTGATGGTTGCAAACGCTGCAATCGGCAGTTTTTACTGGATGCTGAAGAGAGGTGATCGACTGCGGGGGTTTGGTGTCCGCAGCGGTGGGAGAAGGAGCGGCCGGTAACGCCGCGGCGCGGTTGATATTTTCAAACGTCTCGCGAGCGGCATTCTCCACAATCAAGCAAGTGGTTGCAGCGCAGTGCAGAAAGACTCCGCCCGCCTCCGTTTGAAACTGGAAGAAATTAGGCCGGCGATAGAGCTCCTTCCTATCGGTATGCTTCAGCTCGAGCAATTCGCTGTATTGGCCAAAAAAGCGAGCTGCGTCCTCAGGATTGTCCAGCGAAATGCGGAATACCAACGAAATATTCTTGCTCTTGGCGCTCTCGAATAGGGCGTAGCGATCACCCTTCCATGCGGAAGAGATCATGTCCGCGCGCTGCTGACCAAGAAATTGCTTAAGAACTTCCCCAAGGCCAAACTCGCCCAAAACGTTTTCTTCCAGAAGCTTCCAATCGTCCGGCGCAAGATTCTTCCAATCCGGCAGAACCACCGCTTCGGGCTTTACGTTGGACAGATACAACTCCGGATGGATTATCTGCTGAGTGGAAACGGGAGGGTTTTGGAAAATCAGGTGCAGATCCTTCCAGCCTGAATGAGCTTTCAGAAACTGCTGCGAAAATCCGGTGCCGGCGAGATACGGGAAGAGCAATTCGTCACGAATGTAGCCAGGCGCCTTGGAAAGCTTGGGATCTTTGTCCATTTCCGCGACCGCGCCGGAACGGATAATCAATGAGACGTCTGGCAGATCGCGAACGCCAACGCTTTGATCCCGCATGGTGTAGTCGACCATGGCCGCAAGCGCAGAGCCTTCACTGACCGCCTCGCGCGCAAGTTCAGCATCATCGTTGGGCCGCGCTGCTTTAATCCAGGGATCGATATGGAATGACTGATCCTCCAAGGCGTGCGTCAATTCGTGAGACATCACTTCGCGCTGCTCATCCGCGGGAATCCAATCCGCGATGTAAAATTCCTTCGACTTCGGGTCGTATAAGCCGGCAACCTGATCGGTAAGCACGTCGAGCATGAAAGCATCCAGCGGAAAATCTTTTGGAATCAATCCAAATGCTTGCAGCGTCTTTGAATCGGCATAGCGTTCTTGATCTGTCCTGTCTTCTTTTTCTTCGCGAATGAGATAGTCACGAATTTCCTGTTTCGAACGAAGACTCTTCTTGAGAGGTTCTTTGATCGGCAGGTCGAGGAGTTGGCTCATTTGTTTGAGCACTTCATCGGCGGCTTTCAGAAACTCCGGATTGGAAGCTGCGGCAGCTTGTGGCGGAGGAGGCGTCTGCGCAGCCAGCGCGGACTGCGGCGAAGCAGAGTGCTGTGCAGCCGTCAAAACTCCGATCGAAAACACAAGGAGCAAAACAGCAAGCTGCTTCACTTTCCACCTCCGAGAAATTGGCCGACCACGGGTTCAGGTAGTTGGATGACGATGCAGAGTAACAGGTTTCCCTCAAGCTTTCTGACGGAGGCGCAAGTATATGGTTAGCGAAGCAGAAACCTAGGCTGCGGTGGAAACCAAGGCATGCTCGGAAACGATCAAATTCAGAATTACACGGGTGTTGGAGAAGAACAAGTCTCGAAGGTAGGCGGGCGTGCCGAGCGGCACCAATGCGCGGTAATGTTCGAGTTCGAGCCATCGGCTCGCAATTTCGAAAGCGGGAGAGTCGATGCTAGAAAACATCAAGCGAAAATCGCGTTCCTGGTCTTGCAGTGTTTTTTCCAGAACTTTATCGAAGAGCTCTTCGTGGCAATACAACAAAGCCTGATGAATAGCCGGCTCGGAGAAAGCTCCACGCAGCCCTGCGTGAGAGTACCTGCCGGTGGAAACGTGCCGAAGAATTGAGACATGCTGGAGCCGTTCCAGGTCGGTGGGAACGCTAGCCAGCGAGTGCGAGGCAAATTGTTCGATGATGCGCCGGTTCTGCGCAAAACGCTCGAGAGACTCCACAGCAACTCCGTGAAGCTATGGGGATGCTAACCTTCTGTAGTATTAGAAGTCAACATCATTTCGGTAACTAGTGGTGCGCGAGATGCTATGATTCCGTCAGTGTTGGAGATAATTCCGCCTGGAATAGGTTGTACGACAACCGCGAATGGATCCGGCCGAGTATGCTCGGGGCGGCTGTCGGATGGCACATGAATACGCTCTTGCTTTTGGGTGCCGGCGCGGCCGTGGGTATATTGTTCGGCTTGGGCCGCCAAGCGAGCAAACCTTTGGCGGAGGAAAAATCGGCTCGGCTCATCAATAACATAGAAGACCTGCTTCCGTTGCACTCCCAACACTTACCCCAGTTGCGGCAATCCCTGGCATCGACCGATAGTCGCTACGTCAGGCGCCGGACCTCCGATGAAATTGAACGCATGTGGCGAGAAGAGAGACGCCGAGTTGTGGCGCGTTTTCTGAGTGGCGTGGCTGCGGATTTTGCGAGAATCGAACGGCTTGCCGTGGTGGTGGCTTCGCTCGCTCCAGAAACGTCGAAACGGGATGAAGCATTTCGCGCATGGGTTAGGTTTCGTTTCCGAATTCTCTATCGCGTTGCTTCGAGATGGACTGCCGCTGGAAGGCCGCTCTCCACCGGCCCGCTGGTTCGACTGACGAATTTGGTGGCGAATCTATCGGCTTATACGGAAAACGCGATGAAGCAATTGGAACCCCCGGTGAACGGCTAAATTCTCCGCAGCGAGCCCAACCCAAGGCATTGCGCAAACTAGCACTCTCCCTTAACAACGCGGGTCAGCCGCGATTTGGCGTGGACTATACTCAAGGATAGAGATACGCCGGAGCTGGCCTTGGAACGAGAAAAAATCCTGGTGGTAGACGACGAAGAAGCCATCCGCGAGGTAGTCTCGACGCTGCTCGATGCGCAGGGCTACCGCTGCACGGTGTGCGCGAACGGACTGATCGCTCTCGAGGCTTTTGGGAACGATTCGTTCGATTTGGTGCTTAGCGACATTGTGATGCCTGAGATGGACGGCATCCGGTTGCTATCCGAATTGCGTGCGCAAGACCCGGACGTGCCGGTGATCATGGTTACGGCCATGCACGACATTTCCATCGCGCTGGAGGCTATTCGCGCGGGGGCTTACGACTACATCCTGAAACCGTTTGAGAAGGATCAGCTGCACTTGAGCGTCCGGCGCGCGCTGGAGCACCGCCAGCTGGTGCTCGAAAACCGTACGTACCAAAGCGATTTGGAACATTTGGTGGCAGAGCGCACTCAGCAGCTGTCGATCGCTCTACAGGATCTAGAACAATCATACGACTACACGCTGGAAGCGCTGGGCGGCGCGTTGGACGCGAAAGACGCGGAAACCGAAGGTCACTGCCAGCGTGTGACGGCGTTCACCATAACCATGGCCAGGCTTATGGGCGTGGATAAAGGACTGATGCGGCACATTGCGCGCGGCGCGTTTTTGCACGATATCGGCAAAATGGGAATTCCCGACAGCATTCTGCGGAAGCCCGGCCCGTTGACCGCCGAAGAGCGCGAAATCATGCGCACGCACTGCGGGATCGGATTCGCCGTGCTGAAACGAATACCCTTCCTGAAAGATGCAGCAGAGATCGTGTTGACCCACCAGGAATGCTATGACGGTTCCGGGTATCCGCGCGGACTAAAGGGAGAGCAAATCCCGTTAGGCGCGAGAATATTCGCGGTTGCCGACACGCTCGACGCGATGATTTCGGACCGTCCGTATCGCAAGGCTATGCCTATCACTGTCGCGCGCGAGGAAATTCGCCGCTATTCCGGGCGGCAGTTTGATCCACGGGTAGTGGAAGTATTTTTGTCACAGCCGGATAGCGTCTGGCTGGAACTGCACGACAAGGTCGGCGACCCGTTCCGGCTGGCACAACTCGAACACGCTTAAGGACCACCCGCGTCTGCTCCTGCCTTGCGCCACGTAACGCTACCGGGTAGTATCCTGCGACGGAGGAATTGCAAATGGCGTTGATTCCAATCAAGACTGCGTCAACAACCGGATATTGCGACTGTATTTGCGAATGCTACGAGCTGGCCAGCCAGCGCGATGACGAAACAGGGAAGGGATACTGTCCGCGCTGCGCGAAGGAACATTTCGACAGGAATCGGGGAGTGGGGATTCCGCAACTGCCTCCTTCGAAGCTTCCGGATCATGAAGGGCCGGAGTTGAAGCTCGAAACACCTGAAACAGCGGACCCGCCAGGGCGCCTGCGGTCATAGTTATAGAAGAACACAGTTCTCGCCGGACAGAGAAAGAGAGCACTGATTTTTAGCAAGCTTAGAATATCGAGAGCACACGTCTTATCCCCTCATCAAAATCGTCGGGCGGCGTAATTAGGCTGACAATCAGAAATCCATCTGTCGGAAAATCATAGAAGTGGCCGGGATGGGCGTAAACCCCTTGGTTGGTCAAGAGATCGATGGCTAAATCCTCGTCCGAGCGAGTGACCGGCACACGAAGTATGGCGTACCAGCCTCCTTCCACTTCCAGTCGCGCACATGAGGTCTGTGCCGCCAACTGCATGTCTAGCTCCGTCAGGTTTCTCCGTACGCGAGCCATTAATTGCTTTTGAAAATCGTGGCGAAGGTCCAAAAAACGCGGAATGGCAAGCTGGACTGGAGTATTCATCGACAGAAAAGTATCGGCAATCACTTCAAGGCGAGAAAGTGCCGGAGCCTTTAATTGCTCCGGTCCGTTTGTAATGAGCCATGCTGCTTTCATTTGAGGCAGTCCGGAGATCTTGGACAGGCCGCTCATGGTGAAGGTCAGGTTCGCGCTATTTGCGGCGAAACTCCGGGGCCGTGCCGCCTGGAGATGGAAATCCAAAAATACTTCGTCGGCAATTATGGCCATTTGGCGGGACGAGCAAATTTCGTTCAATTTTTCTATCTCGCCGTCTTTGCAGAAATTCCCAGTGGGATTGTTGGGATTAACAACGATGATTCCCCGCGTCCGAAACGTGATTGCTTGTCTCAGAGCGTGAAAATCAATCTGCCAGCCGTGGTCGTACTGGAGCGGATATCCCACGAGCTTTACGTCATGAATATCCGCCAGGAAACTGAACAGAGGATAACTGGGTTCCGGAATCAATAGTTCGTCTCCCGGATCGCAAAGAGCGCGAAACACGAAGGAATACGCTTCGCTGGTGCTGGTCGTGAGGATAATGTCTTCGACCGGAACGATGATTTCGCGCGCCGAATAATATTTGGCGACCGCTTCTCGCGCGACGGGGAGGCCTTTAGAGCTGGGATAGTAAGAAAGCGAATCTGGATTCGCGAGAGCTTGCAAAATCGCTTGCTGATCGTAATCGAAACCGCATTCAGTGGGGTTAGAAACGGTGAGATCGACCAGAGGCTTGCCCGCCGCGCGATGCCCGGCGAGGGCCACACTTAGACGATTGGGCTTGAGATTCCAGCTGGTGCGATTGGAAAACATCGCTCGCGGCTCAGCGCGAGACGTTCCGGCGGTGGTAAATGAGTCCGAAAATACCGGTAAAGAGAGCCAGCGTGGGAAACAAAAGGATCAGGATGCCGTGGCGAAGCGCCTGCGCTCCCTGCGGTCCGGAGGCGGAAGCGTTCTGGTAGCACATCGCGCAGCCTTGGGCTGAGACAGAAGAAGCGCACACAAACAACACGGCAATTCCAAACGTCAGAAACGCCGCAGACCGGATTGTAAGCGAGCTCTTCATATATATAAGACGGACAAAACTAAAAAAGACATCCTACCTTAAACTCGCCGGCCTAATGCGGCCGCAGGTCCATCAGCCGGATGCTATCCGGGAAGAACATGATAAGCATCATGCAAATGCAGAATACCATGGCCGGAACGAGCAGCAGAAACAGTCCCAGGCGCTCGAAGCGCAAGTGCATGAAGTAACTCATGATTAACGCGGCTTTGATCAGTGAAAGCCCAACCAAAATCGTGATCATCAGATGAACTTCCAGTCTCTCGTAGGCAAGAAAAACTTCGAGGGCAGTCAGCAACAGCAACCAGACCCAGACGATGGAAAAGAGTCTCGTGGTGCCTACGGAATGCTCGTGTGTAAGTTCGGCGTGTCCGTGCGCGCTCATTGACTCTCCTTGTTATTTCGGATTCACGCTCAGCAAATAAACCATGGGGAAAATGAACATCCAAACAAGGTCAACGAAATGCCAGTAAAGACCGCTTACTTCCA
>Ga0210388_10003855_pt1 | contig 11726 bp, 8 predicted proteins | sample IncBWC19OmetaG_FD_155485 | JGI IMG/M metagenome (GOLD analysis project Ga0210388, IMG submission 155485) | Forest soil microbial communities from Barre Woods Harvard Forest LTER site, Petersham, Massachusetts, United States - Inc-BW-C-19-O ... | reverse complement strand
GAAATGGCCATGAACCACGCCGGTGAGATCCGCCGCCTGTCGGAAATCGCCCGGCCCAACATCGGCGTAGTCACCAACGTGGGCCACGCCCACATGGAAGCTTTCGATTCCATCGAAGCCGTAGCCGCAGCCAAGCGCGAGCTGATCGAATCCCTGCCGCCAGATGGCATAGCCGTCCTGAATTTCGACGATCCTCTGGTCATTCAATTCCGCCACGCTCACCCCGGCCGCACCATTACGTTCGGCCTGAACGCCGAAGCAGATGTTCGCGCCGAAAATGTCCAAGACACCTCACACGGTGTCAGCTTCTCCGTGGACGGCGTCCAATTTTCGAGTCCGCTTCACGGCCGCCACAGCATCCTGAATTTTCTAGCTGGGCTCGCCGTAGCCGGCTTGTTTGGAACACGGCCGAGTGAGCTCACTGAAATTGTACGGGACATTCCCCCTGGGCCCATGCGCGGCGAACGCTTCCTGCACAACGGAATTCTTATTTTGAACGACTGCTACAACTCCAATCCCGATGCGGCGCGCGCCATGATCGACGTGCTCCGGGATACCCAGGCCAAGCGGCGCATTGCCGTCCTGGGGGAGATGCTCGAACTCGGACGCTGGTCCGGGGCCCTGCATCGCGATGTGGGAAGCTACGTCGCGGCGCAAGGGATTGATGTGCTCGTTGGTATACGCGGCGCGGCCGGCAGCCTGGTGGATGCAGCCAAGGAAGCAGGTCAAGCAGTTAACGCCGCGTTTTTTTTCGAGCATCCCGAAGATGCCGGCATCGAGCTGCGTAAGATCGCCCGCGCCGGCGATGTGATTTTGTTCAAGGGTTCTCGAGGCACCCACGTCGAGCGGGCCCTGGAGAGGTTTCTCGCTCCACCAAGTTAGATGCTCTATTGGCTGTTTTACGAAAAGCTGTTTCGCCTCTACACGCCCTTTCGCGAGTTTGGATACGTGACCTTCCGTACTGCGTCCGCCAGCCTTACGGCCTTGTTCCTATGCGTGGCATTGGGACCTTGGCTCATTCATAAGTTGCGCGAATTCCAGATCGGCCAATACATCCGCGAGGACGGGCCCAAATCCCACATGAAGAAGGCTGGAACGCCCACCATGGGTGGAATCCTGATCATCATCTCCGTCGTCGTTCCCACGCTCCTGTGGGCGAATCTGCGAAATCCATATGTCTGGATCGCGCTTTTCGGCATGGCCAGTTTCGGGCTGATCGGCTTCTTCGACGACTACGCCAAAATCCGCGGCAAGCAAAACAAAGGCCTGACGGTGCGCGAGAAGTTCAGTTTTCAGGTGGTGGTCGCGCTCATCATAGGATTTATCCTGCTCAGCCTGCACGCCAACAAATTGTATTCCACCGGCATCAACGTCCCGTTCTTTAAGTCCTTCAAGCCCGACCTGCTGATTGAGGCTTTGGTGCACAACTGGTATACCTACCCGTTGGCCTTCGCGGGCTTCTATGCGTTCATGGTGCTGGTGATTGTGGGCGCATCGGACGCGGTGAACTTGACCGATGGCCTGGATGGTCTGGCCATCGGCTTGATGATCATCGCTTCCGGCGCCATGACCATATTGACTTACGTCAGCGGAAACGCCAAGCTCGCCGAATATCTCGATCTGGCGCGTCTGCCTGGCGCCGGTGAGCTGACCATTTTTTGTGGATCGATGGTGGGCGCGTCCATCGGATTTCTTTGGTACAACGCGCATCCGGCCGAAATTTTTATGGGCGACGTCGGATCGCTGGCCTTGGGCGGCGCTTTGGGTGTGGTCGCGGTCTTAATCAAGCAGGAGATCCTGCTGTTGTTCATCGGCGGCGTATATGTGATTGAAGCACTTTCAGTGATTCTCCAAGTGGGAAGTTATAAACTTCGCAAGAAGCGAATTTTCAAGATGGCCCCCATCCATCATCATTTCGAAGCGTTGGGATGGCCCGAATCAAAGATCATCACCCGGTTCTGGATAGCAGGTTTAGTAATGGCATTATTCGCCCTAACAACATTGAAACTCCGGTGAGGTGGGGCAGGCGCTTCCGCCTGCCAATTTTTTTGGAATGGAATTAAATGGAAGAAGAGTAGTGGTGATCGGAATGGCCCGCTCTGGCATAGCAGCCGTAAAGCTGCTCCTGGCAAAAGGCGCAATTGTCCGAGCAGTAGATGAAAAACCAAAGGGAGAAGTACAAGGAATAACAGTGGAACGTCAAACCGAAGCCGCCTTCCGCGACGCAGACCTAATAGTCCTGTCCCCAGGCGTCCCAACGGATCTGACAGAGCTAGCGGCCGCACGCGAACGCAATATCCCAATCATCGGCGAACTGGAATTATCCGCGCCGTTCCTCAAAGGCAAAAACATCGGCGTCACTGGAACCAACGGCAAAACCACCACCACCGCGCTCACCGGCCACATCCTCCGCGAGTCCGGCATCGCCTGTCAGGTAGGCGGCAATATCGGAACGCCTCCCGCTTCCATGGTCGAGGCATCCCGCGCGGATCAATGGAACGTGCTGGAGCTTTCCAGCTTTCAGCTCGAGACCATCCAGACCTTTCATGCCTCCATAGCTGCCTGTCTCAATGTCACGCAGAATCATCTGGACCGCCATCATACTTTCGATAACTACAAAAACGCGAAGGCGCGCTTATTCGAAACGCAAGGTGAAGACGATTTCGCCGTATTAAACGCCGACGATCCCATCACGGTTGAATTCGCCCGCCGCACTCCCGCCACTGCCAGCTGGTTCAGCAGCACCCATCGCGTCTCCGGCGCATGGCTGGATGGCGACGTAATTCGCTTGGAAAATGCCGAGCTGTTAAACACACGCGAGTTGCGCCTGCGTGGCCGTCACAACTACGAAAATGTAATGGCTGCTGCTCTAATGGCCCAACGCGCCGGCGCACAGCCTTCCCAAATCGCCCACGCCGCTGCAACCTTCGCGCCTGTCGAGCATCGCCTGGAACTTGTCCGGGAAATCGCCGGCGTGGCCTACTATAACGATTCCAAAGCTACCAGCGTCGACGCCACTCTCAAAGCCATGGATGCGTTTCCAGGCGGCCTTTGGATCATTCTCGGCGGCAAAGATAAAGACAGCGACTATACCGTTCTGCGCGATCCGTTACGCGCCAAAGCCAAGGCCGCGCTATTGATCGGCTCGGCGGCCAAAAAAATCGCCTCGCAAATTACGGATGCAACAAGAGTGGTGGAGTGCGGCACGCTGGCGGCAGCCGTCCAGCAGGCCTCACGCGTGGCGTCTCCCGGCGACACGGTCCTGCTTGCGCCCGCCTGCGCCAGCTTCGACCAATTCGAAAATTTTGAGCAGCGCGGACGGGTCTTCAAAGAATTGGTCCGTGCCTTGGCGGAAGGAGCAAACTGATGGCCCAGCGACTGAAATCCGATTGGCTATTGTTTTCCACCGTTGTCGCCATGGTCGGTTTCGGTCTGGTGATGGTCTACAGCGCCTCTTCCGTGGTGGCCGAGCTCAATCCCAGAATCAAATCCAGTTTCCATTACGTGAGTCACCAGCTGGTCTGGGCCGTTTTTTCGTTCATTGTGCTGATGTATTTCAAAAAGCGTGATTATCGGCGACTGCACAGCCCGGCCTGGGCGTTCGGTTCAGTCGGGGTTGTCCTGATGCTGCAGATTCTGGTTTTCATCGCCGATCCCAAAACGCACCGCTGGTTCCGCCTGGCAGGCGTCGGAACACTGCAACCCTCGGAATTCGCGAAACCTGCGCTGTTGATTTTTCTGGCCTATTTTGTCACCCTGCGGCAGGAAACCCTCAACACCCGGCGAACCATGGCGGCCGTTTGCCTTCCGCTGGCCGTGCTTGCGGCCACCGTTGGAATCGGCGATCTGGGAACGGCAATTGTGATGGTTGTTCCCGCTGCCATTGTTTTCTACGTCGCTGGATTGCAGCGTAAACTGGTCACCGCCGCATTGGTCGCCGGGCTCCTTTGCTCGGTCGCGTTTGTGGCTTACAAGCCCTATCGGCTGGCGCGCATTATTGGATTTTTCGATCCGCAGTACAAGCTGGTCTCCATTTTCGACAAGCATGACCGTATCAAGAAATACATCAGCGAATCCATCACCACGCGCGACCCCGGCTACCAGGCCCGCCAATCCAGGATCGCCGTGGGCAGCGGCGGATTAGTCGGCCTGGGACCCATGCAAGGCATTCAGAAGATTTTCTATCTGCCCGAAGCGCACACCGATTTCATTTACGCCGTAGTCGGCGAAGAACTGGGATTCTTCGGTTGCGGCGCCGTGCTGGCCGGATTCCTCATTATTCTATGGCGTGGGTTGCAAGTGGCCTGGGAAGCACAGGACGATTTTGGCCGTTACCTGGCCCTGGGCCTCACTTCGTCCATCGTAATCCAGGCCTTCATCAATATCAGCGTGGTCCTTGATATGGGACCCACCAAAGGCATTCCATTGCCCATGATCAGCGCCGGCGGCAGCTCTTTGATGAGCACGCTGATCTGTTTGGGAATGCTGTTGAGTGTGAGTGAGCACTCCGAATGAAAAAAACCGGTGACAGGATACTCATTCCCCGATTTCGCTCATGGCTACCATCGTGATGGCCGGCGGAGGCACAGGCGGACACGTGCTCCCTCTGTTGGCAGTGGCCCGCGAATTGAAAGCCCGCGGCCACCAGTGCGTCTTCATTGGCACCCGTACCGGCTTCGAAGCCAAACTGGTCCCCGCCGCGGATTTTCCGCTCGAGTTCATCGAAATCGGTGGACTCAACCGCGTGGGCGTGGCGCGCACCGTCCGCACCTTGGCTCAGCTTCCCCTAAGCGTTCTAAAGGCGCGCCAATTGCTCGGTAAACATTCGCCAGGGGCCGTTTTCAGCATGGGCGGCTACGCCGCCGGCCCGGTGGTTCTGGCCGCTTTGTGGAAGCGCCTGCCCATCCTGGTGATGGAGCCGAACGCGATTCCCGGACTCACCAATCGTCACGTCGGCCGTTACGTGACGCGCGCGCTCTTGAATTTTCCCGAAGCCGCCCGATTCTTTCCGCCTGGAAAATCGGTCATCACCGGACTTCCGGTGCGTCCGGAATTCTTCGCCATCCCACCCAAAACGCGGGACGCCAAGTTGACCGTCCTGATCACCGGCGGAAGCCAGGGTTCGCGCCGCTTGAACGAGGCCGCGCGAGCCAGCTGGAATTATTTTCGCGAGGCCACGTTTCCCATTCGGTTCATCCATCAAACCGGTGTAACCGGTCACGAAGCGCTGGCCAAGAAATTCTCGGAGACTGGCCTCGAAGGCGAACTCGTTCCGTTTATCGATGACATGCCCGCGGCCTTCGCGCGCGCCGACCTGGTGATTTGCCGCGCCGGAGCAGGTTCCTTAGCTGAACTCGCCGCAGCCGCGAAACCGGCCATCTTGGTCCCCCTGGCCACCTCCACCGATGAACACCAACTTCGCAACGCCGAGGCATTCACCAAGGCCGGCGCCGCGCAGGTGGTCCTGGACAGCCAGATGGACGGCGGCCGCCTCTTTGAAGAAGTAGGCAGGCTAAGCTCCCAACCAGCCCAGCTCAAACGTATGGGCGAGCAAGCCCGCAAATTCGCCCACCCGCAAGCCGTGCGCCAAGCGGCCGATATCGTGGAGGCATCCCTTGTCAATTAAATTCCCAATAACATCTCAAACATCTCAGACATCTCGGCCGTCCGTAGGGCGGCCCCCCAGGTCCGCAAGGGTCCCCCAGGACCCGCCGGTCTTACCCGTCCCCAGCCCAAGTGTCACCCCGCCCCTATTGACTTTCCCTTCAAAAGCCGAAACAATACGATATAAAAATGTTTTTTAAATTACAACACCTGCACTTCGTTGGAATCGGTGGGATCGGTATGTCCGGCATCGCCGAGGTGTTGCTCAATCTGGGATATCAAATCTCCGGATCGGATGTGAAACTCAGCCCCACCACGGACCGTTTGGCCAAACTCGGCGCCCGGATTTTCGAGGGCCATTCCGCCGCCAACATCTCCGGCGCCAAAGCCATCGTGGTGAGCTCCGCCGTCGACGATCAAAATCCTGAAGTCCAGGAAGCGCGCCGTTTATCCATCCCGGTCATCCCGCGCGGCGAAATGCTGGCGGAGTTGATGCGTCTGAAATACGGCATCGCCATCGCCGGCAGTCATGGAAAAACCACCACCACTTCCATGACCGCTACCGTTTTGAACGTCGCCGGATTGGATCCCACCGTAGTCGTCGGTGGAAAAGTTGCCGCTATGGGCGGGTCGAATGCCCGCGTTGGCCATAGCGACTTCCTTGTCGTGGAATCGGACGAAAGCGACGGCTCATTCCTCAAGTTGAGCCCCATCCTGGCCGTCGTAACCAACATCGATCGCGAGCATCTGGATCATTATCCATCCATCGTCGAAATCCGCGCCGCGTTTCTGGAATTCGTCCAGAAGGTCCCGTTCTACGGCGCCGCAATTCTCTGCCTGGACGACGAAAATGTCCAGCAGTTGCTGCCCTCCGTGAATCGCAGAGCCATCACCTATGGACGCAGTCACCAGGCCACGCTCCGTATTGTGGACATGGACTGCGGCCCTTTCGAGAGCCGTTTTTCAGTTCACACGCGAGGCCAGGACTTGGGCAAGTTCCACCTGCGTGTGCCGGGTGTACACAATGTTCTCAACGCCACCGCGGCCATCGCTATCGGACTGGAGCTGGATGTAAAACTGGCCGCCATTCATGAAGCCATCGCCATGTACTCAGGCGTGGACCGGCGCTTTCAAACCCGCGGGGTGGAACGCGGTATCACCGTGATTGACGACTACGGCCATCATCCTACCGAGATTCGCGCCACTCTCGCGGCCGCGCAGTTGTGCAAATTCCAACGCATTCATGCCGTCTTCCAGCCGCATCGTTACACCCGCACCCAGCACCTGATGGACGAGTTCGCCCGAAGCTTTCACCAGGCCGACGTCGTTTACGTGTTGGATATTTACGCGGCCTCCGAGCCGCCTATCGAAGGAATCACCGGCAGCGCCCTGGCTGAGCGCATGCGTGACTTCGGCCATCGATCGGTCGAATACACCGGAACCATCGAACGTACCGCCGTCGCCGTGGTCGCGAACGCGCGCGAAAAAGATCTGGTAATCACTCTTGGCGCCGGCAATGTGTGGCAAGTGGGCGAGCGCGTGCTCGAAAAGCTTAAGGAGGCTGCCTAGATGGCGCCTCAAGCAAAAGACAAGCAGCGCCGCGCCCCGGCTGTCCGGGTGATTTTTCGCTATGGATTGATCATCATCGGCGCCAGCCTGCTTCTCACCACCTGCATTTACGCGTCGCAGCGCTTCGAGCGTTTTATCATCCGCGATCCGCGCTTCATTCTGCCCGGCCCGGCGGATTACGGACTCGAAAGTCCCAATCTGGAAATCCAGGGAGTCAAGTACGCGTCGCGCCCGCAGATTCTCAGAATCTTTGAACCCGATATGGGCCGCAGCGTCTTCTTATTTCCGCTAAAATCCCGCCGCAAGGAGCTGCTGAACGTTCGCTGGGTGCGCGACGCATCTATCGTGCGTATTTGGCCCAATCGCGTCCAGGTGCGGATTGAGGAGCGTCAGGCCGCCGCGTTTGTGAAATTGCGCGGCGAAAACATGGAACGCTGGGCGCTCATTGACCGCGAAGGCGTCATCATGGATCCGCCGCTCAAAGCCGCATTCCATCTGCCCATCCTGGCCGGCGTCAGTCCGGACGAAACCGCGGCCGAGCGCGCCGTTCGCGTCCGCCGGATCGAACGCCTGTTCCAGGAACTGGGTAGCCTGGCCGACAAAATTTCCGAAGCCGATGTCAGCGACCTCGATAATTTGAGAGTCACCGAAAAGCTGGATGGACGCGCGGTGACGCTGCTGCTCGGCGAACATAACTTCACCTCCCGAATACAGAATTTCTTGGATCATTACCCGGACATCCATCGCAGAATCCCGCAGGTGACAACATTCGACTTGCGGCTGGACGACAGAATAACGGGAGTGGCGGCGGCCAATTGATGCAGGAAAAACCCCAACTCGCCGTAGGCCTCGACGCTGGCAGCGCCTTCACGCGCTGCGTCATTCTGGCCATGGAGGAAGGCCGGCTCCGCTATCTCGGCCACGGCGAAGTGCCCGCCAGCGGTTGGCACAAGAGCCGGCTCACTGATCAACAGGCCCTCACCCGGTCCGTCCAGGATGCCGTGCGCCAGGCCGAAGCTGAAGCGCATGCCGTGGTGGATGCCATGGTGTTGGGCATCGGCGGCGTCACCATCGACGGGCACAACAGCCGCGGCATCTATGAATTTGGAAGGCCGCGCCCTATCTCCATTGAGGACATGGCGTATGCGGTGGAGCGCAGCGAACAAGTGCGCTTGGAAGACGATCGCGCCATTCTGCACCTGTTCCCGCAGGACTTCACCCTCGATGGCCGCTCCGGAAAACGCTATCCGCGCGGCTCCGTCTGTTCACGTCTGGAAGCCAACGTCCACCTGGTCACAGTATCCGAGCAGGAGCACGATTCCATTTGCGCCGCCGTGCATCAGGCGTCCTACGCCGTGGAAGAAACCGTCTTTGAGCCTGTAGCCGCCGCGTACTCCGCCATCTCCAAGGATGATCGCGTCCGCGGAGTGGCCGTGGTTGATATCGGAATGCATTCCACCGGCCTGGTAGTCTACGATGGCGAAGCTGTCCTGCTCGCCCGCAGCTTGCCCATCTCAGCGGACCATCTGACGCGCGATGTCGCGGTCGGCCTCACCGTGGGTTACGCCGACGCCGAGCGGCTCAAGATCGAATACGGCTGCGCCATGCTGGGCCTCACTTCGGACCACAGTTTCATTGAGGTGCCTTCGCTCGAAGGCAGGCCGGCCCGCGAGGCGCCGCGCAAGCAATTGAACGAGATTCTCGAAGCGCGCGCCGAGGAGCTGTTTATCCACATCGGCTCCGAGCTGGTCACCATCGGGATGGAGCAAAAGCTGCTCGAAGGAATAATTTTGACCGGCGCGGGCGCTTTGCTCAACGGCATGTGCGATATGGCTGAGCGAGTGTTGAATTGTCCGGCGCGCATCGCGCTACCGGGCGGCATGGAAGGTTTTCCGGAAGAGCTGTGCACTCCGGCCTGGGCAGCCGCAGCCGGCCTGGCCCGATACTCAGCGCGCTGGAAGCTGAAGCGCGAAGGCAAGCGCAAAGCTCCCGGCCTAGTAGGATTGCTATTCCGATGAAGGTGGGGCAGGCGCTTTCGCCTGCCAACAACGATAGGAGGGTTTAAAAATGGACGCGACGAAGTTTATCATCCAGGAAGAAGAAGCTCTGCACGGCACCAAGATCAAGGTGGTCGGCGTCGGCGGCGGAGGCTCGAACGCGGTGGCCCGCATGATGAACGAAGGGCTCACCGGTGTCGAATTCCACATTCTCAATACCGACGTGCAAGCCCTCAAGGCGTCGCCCGTCCCCAATAAATTGGCCATCGGCGCCAAGGTCACCAGCGGCCTCGGCGCCGGTTCCGATCCCGGCTTGGGACGCCAGGCCGCGCTTGAGGACACCGAACGTATCATCGAAGTCCTGGAAGGCGCCGACATGGTCTTTGTCACCGCCGGACTCGGCGGCGGCACCGGAACTGGAGCTGCGCCCGTCGTAGCCGCGCTCGCCAAGGAACTGAACGCTCTCACCGTCGCCGTAGTCACCAAGCCGTTCGGCTTCGAAGGACCGCGCCGCATGAAGCAGGCCGACCGCGGTCTTTCTGAGATCGGCGGCACCGTCGATACCGTCATCACCGTTCCCAACGATCGCCTGCTTGAGCTCGTCCCGCGCGGCACCAGCTTCTTTGAAGCCTTCCGCACCGCCGACGATATCCTGCGCCAAGCCGTCCAGGGCATCAGCGACATCATCACCACCCCCGGCCTCATCAATCGCGATTTCTCCGATATCCGTTCCATCATGCTGGGCATGGGCTACGCCATGATGGGCACCGCGTCCGCGTCCGGCGAGAACGCGTCGATCGAAGCCGCGCGCCAGGCCATCAGTTCTCCGTTAATGGAAGAAGGCGGCGTAAAAGGCGCGCGCGGCGTCCTCATCAACATCACCGGCTCCAGCCGCTTGAGTCTCCATGACGTCAACGAAGCGTGCTCCCTGATTCGCGCCGCAACGGCCAATGAAGACGCCCAGATCAATTTCGGCGTGGTGCTGAACGAATCCATGAAAGACGAAGTGAAGATCACCGTCATCGCCACCGGATTCCAGCGCGACAACCTGCCGCAATTGGCCCGCCGCATGACTGTCGGAGGCGCCGAATCCCTCATGCCGGAGGCCGCCTTCCCGCCGCCGGCTCCAGTCATGGAACCAGTGATGAGCAGCGGCCCGCTCTTCCGCGATATGAGCCCACCGCCTCCACCCGCGCCAGCAGTGGAAGAACCGCCGCAAGTGCCCGTGGACGATCTCGAAGTCCCGGCGTTCCTACGCCGCGAGCGCCGCCTCTATCAGTAGGTGGGGCAGGATGCCATCCTGCGGCGGGTTGCCAACCCGCCCTTCATCGCGCCGCATCCACGAATCCCGCTCCACGCAGCACCTTGCCCGGCAACGCGTTAGTCTGCTTGCCGGCCTCGATCACCGGCACGCCATTCACCAACACGTACTGCATTCCTTCCGCTAACTGATTTGGATTTTCAAACGTCGACTTATCGCGAATAACCGCCGGATCGAAAATCACAATATCGGCCCACATGCCCTTCTTCAGCACTCCCCGATCGGTCAGCCGCACGCGCTGCGCCGCCAGTGCGCTAAATTTCCGGATGGCGTCTTGGAGCGTCAGCTTGTGTTCCTCGCGAACATATTTGCGCAGGATGTGTGGAAATGTACCGTACGCGCGTGGATGCGGATGTTCCGCGCCCAGCAGACCGTCCGGCGCCGTACCTTGCGAGTCGTTGCACACCGACACCCACGGTTGCACCAACGCCAACACGACATCCGGTTCAGACATTCCGAAAACCGCAACATTCGTGAACGCGTCGTCGGCGATTAGTAGATCGAAAATGGTGTCAATTGCATCTTTATTCCACAGCTTCGCAATCTCGGCTATGGTTTTGCCCTGCAGTGGCAGCAGCTTCGGATTATGCACCACGCTCACCAGAATATTCTGTGGCCCTTCGATCTCCTGCCACTCGTTGTCCCACGCCGTGCTGGGCGAAACCATTTCCTTGCGGATCCGCGCTCGCATCGCCGGATCTTTCAAGCGTTCAATCAGCTTGCCATCGCCGCCATCGTGCGCCCAAGGCGGAATAAATGCCGAAAATGTGTTGTACCACGCCGTGTACGCATACGTGTCCGCGGTAATGTCCACGCCGGCTTCCCGCGCCTTCTCGATCTTCGCCACAATCTCCGGCATGCGCCCCCAGTTGTTCTTGCCCGCCGCTTTCAGATGCCAGATCTCGGCTGGGATTTTCGCCTCCCGGCTGATCCGGATCACTTCATCTATCGCGGCCGTGATCGCATCGCCTTCGCTGCGCATGTGGGTGGCATAAATTCCACCCAGTTTCCCGGCCTCAGCCGCCAGTGCGATTAGTTCTTCAGTGCTCGCATACGGAGCCGGCGCATATTGCAGAGCCGTGGAGAGGCCCACCGCGCCTTCCAGCATGGCGTCCCGCACCAGTCCCTTCATGCGCTCCAGTTCGCTCGAATTCGGCGCGCGATCCGCGTCCCCCAGCACCATCCGCCGAACCTGTGTCGCGCCCACATAGCTCGCTAGATTGATGCCCCTGCCT
>Ga0210388_10003854_pt1 | contig 11726 bp, 10 predicted proteins | sample IncBWC19OmetaG_FD_155485 | JGI IMG/M metagenome (GOLD analysis project Ga0210388, IMG submission 155485) | Forest soil microbial communities from Barre Woods Harvard Forest LTER site, Petersham, Massachusetts, United States - Inc-BW-C-19-O ... | reverse complement strand
CTGCAATCACCCACGCGTTCAGAAACGTGATTCCGGCCTGGAGGTATAACCCGGTGCGCGGGGGGTGGCGCGCTCACCCGCTCCTGAAGGATCATTGAAGAGATAGCGGATGTTACTACGTGCGAAACGGTTATTACATCGGCCTGGCACCCGTCCGCAGCGCGAGGGACTACCATGAACTCTCAAGAAAACCTTCTGCTTGCGATGACGGGCTCCGCCATTTTTACGGTTGGCGTCCTGTCACTCTGTGCTCATTTCGGGAGCGCACTGTCGCGTGAACGGATTCTCTTGTGGTTTGGTCTTTTTGCTTCTCCCTATGGCATAGCCTTGATCTGCCGTAGCATCCTTTTGCCGGAGTGGGACGGCCGGGCTGAACTGCTCGTCGTCATCCTTGGCCGGCTGATCGGGCTTCTTGCCAGCATTCCGGCACTTCTCCTCTTCCGGGAGTTTTACGGTGCAGGCTGGCGTCTTTCCACGAAGTGGCTGATCGGGATCTATGCTCTGTCGGTGCTTGCTGTTTTTTGCCTGATGGCTCTCAATGAACGCCCAAGGTCGATCCCGTCACCGGGAATTGCCCTGGTGATCCTTGTCCCCCTTGAACTGCTCGTCGATCGGCTTGCCGGCTACCGGCCTCCTCCAATTGCGGGTAGACCAATCATCTTTGTAGGCTTGCTATTTTTCTTTCTGACTTTCTCCTACGACCACCTCGCTCACTGGAGAACAGGCACCGTTCGAGCAACGACGGAGCCGTTTGGATTTCTTGCTCTGTTGGTGTGCCTGGGTTATGTCGTGTTCCGTCGAGTCTCTGCGAACGAGGCCGAATGGCTTTCATTGACGGACGAGATGCGGGCTGCGCGGAAGATTCAGACTGCGATTCTGCCATCCTCGATGCCGGCGGTCGCCGGGTTCTCTGTAGCAGCGCGATATGCGCCGATGACTGGAGTCGCCGGAGACTTCTACGGTTTTCCACGGGCTGATCCGGGGTGGATGGCAACTGTCGTAGCGGATGTGATGGGGCACGGCGTGCCCGCTGCCCTGGTCGCCTCGATGGTAAAAGTCTCGGTCTTCGCAGGCGCTGAAGCGCGAGAGAAACCGGGGGAAATCATCCAAGGCCTCAACCGAACGATTTGTAAGGAGGCCCCAAGTCAGTTAGTGACTGCTGTGTATGTCTCGATGAATCGATCAACGGGGTCCGGCAGATACAGTGCTGCGGGCCATCCACCTCCATTACTCTGGCGCATGGCCGCTCAAAAGCTGGATGCTCTTGATGCTGCGGGCCTCTTGCTCGGAGTTCGGTCTGAAGAACACTTCAGTGAGGGTGACTTTCAGTTCGAAACAGGCGATCGCTTACTTATTTACTCGGATGGCCTGACCGAAGCCGAGAACAAAGCAGGTCTGAGCTTCGGCGACACTCAGCTTCCTTCCCTCTTAAAAGAAGCCCAATCTCTGCCCGCGGAGGAGTTAGCCTCACAGCTCCTCGATAAGGTGCTCAAGTGGACAGCAAGAGGTTCCAAACGCAACCAGGAAGATGATATTACCTTCGTCGTAATTGATCTTGTCTAGTGCGGCGATCCCCGCCAGTGTCGGCTCGCGGGTCTGGACGCTCATCCTCGAAATTCATTTTGCATTCGTCTCCTTGTGGTGCTACGGCGTTATTCGTATCGAAGTGCAACCAGCGGGTCCACTTGCATCGCTTTTCTTGCCGGAATGTAGCAGGCCGCGAGAGCGACGATCATCAGAATGAACGCCACACTGCAAAACGTCAACGGGTCGTGCGGTGTGACACCGTAGAGCTGACTGCTCATCAAGCGTGTGAGGCCCAGAGCCAGAAGCATTCCTATCCCGATTCCAGCGAATGCCATCGAAGCACCCTGGCTGAGGACGAGCAGCAGAACGTCGCTTCGCCGGGCCCCGAGCGCCATACGGACGCCGATCTCGCGCGTTCGTTCCTGTGCCAGATATGAAATCACCCCATAAACGCCAACACAGGAGAGCACCAGGGCGATCCCGGCAAAAACTTCAAGCAGGATCATTGAAAGACGTCGCGCCGCCAACGAGTTCGAGATCACTTCGTTCATCGTCTCTTCAGCGTAAATCACCGCGCCAGGATTGAATCCTTCCGCCGCATTGCGCACGGGCACCATGATGGAAGCAGGATCGCCATGCGTCCGCAGAACCACGGCGACTCCGTCTGCGACCAGCCGCATCAGCTTTGGGGGCAGCTGCATGAACGGGTAGAAGAACTGCGCTTCGATCGCAGACTTCGGATCGTTGCCAGGCCCCCACTGCCGAATGTGTCCAACCACCCCCACAATCTCGGCTTCCACATCGAACCCGGCAATATGAATGTATTTGCCAATCGGGTCCTGGTCCGGGAAGTATGTCCGCGCGAAAATATCGTCGATATCGATCACGATCGGAGTATTTTCGTTGTCTTTTTCACTGATGAAGCGGCCGCGTTTGAGCGTAAGGCCCATTGCCCTTTGGAATCCCGCTTCTACGAGGTAGAACATCGACTGTGGCATGTCGTTATTGCTTGCCGGCTTCGGCTGGCCCTTGATCCAGAAAGGCAGCTCGGAGTCATGAATCATCGGGCGCGATCCTAACGTGACTGAGACCGCTTCGACGCCGGGGATAGCGCGCATGCTGGCGTCTAACTGCCGGAGCCGCTCCCGCGTCTCTGCCTCCGTGGTTCCTGGGTTCGAGGGCAGTGACATCGAAAATGTAACGGCATGGTCGGGGTTGTAGCCGGGATTCACTCGCCACAATGCGGCGAGCGAGCGCAGCATGAGCCCGGCGCCGGCAAGCAGCACCAGCGCCATAGCCAATTCCAACGCCACAAACATTCCCTGCAACCGATGGCGCGCGCCTCCGGCTCCGCGCGTGCTTTGACGCAGAACCTGTTGCACGTTCACTCGGGACGATTTGAATGCCGGAAGAATTCCGAAGCCGATTCCGCCCAGCAGCGATACACCCATCGTGAACAGCAACACTCGCGCGTCGATCGTGATGTCACCTGAGCGTGGCAGGGCCGCGGGCAGCATCCGCAGAACAGCCCTTGTGCCGACCAGCGCCAGCAGAAGGCCGGACAGGCCACCAAGGCCAAAGATGATGAGGCTCTCGGTCAGCAGTTGCAGCACGATCCGTCCGCGCCCGGCGCCAATTGCGACGCGTAATGCAAACTCTCCGGAGCGGCGCATCGAACGTGCAAGCAGCAAACTGGCGACATTCGTACACGCAATCAGCAGCAGAAAACCCACCGCGGCAAGAAGCACCAGCAGGACCGGTTGAACATTGCCCAGAAGATCCTCTTTGAGAGGAACCAAGCTGATTCCCACATCTTTATCTGCTTCCGGATAGGTGACGGCCAGACGCCGGGCGATTGCGTCCATCTCACCGCTTGCCTGGGCCAATGTCACTCCCGGCCCCAGCCGCCCGATGGCGTGTGAGCTGACGTCCACCCGGCGGTCGAGGAACGAGGGGTCGTCCCACTGGCCAACAGGAACGAAAACATCGCGGTCCACTCCGTAAAAGCTGAATCCAGCCGGAAGGATACCGACAATCGTGTAGTCGGTGCCGTTCAGCTTCAGGGCTTTACCCACGACGCCTGGATCACCGCCAAAATGTTGATGCCAGAACCCATCGTTGAGCAGCGCGACAGGAGCCGCTCCGAGCCGATCATCGCTCGCGTTGAAGTCCCGGCCCAGCGCGGGATGCTTGCCTAGGGTGGTCAGGAATGCGGCGGAAACCATCAGGCCGTTGACGCGCATCGCACGGCCGCTGCCGGTCAGGTTGTAATCTTCATGGCGGTAAATCGCCATCGAAGAAAACGTCCTGCTCTCGCGCTGCCAATCGAGGAAGTTGAGGTAGCTGATCGGAGCTTCAGCCGTTCCTGCGTTCTTTTCGTAGAGGGCAACCAATTGCGACGCGTGCGGGTAGGGCAGGGGATTCAGAAGCACGCCATTTACTACTGAAAATAAAGCCGTGTTTGCGCCAATGCCCAGTGCAAGCGTGCAAACTACAATCGCCGTGAATGCAGGAGACTTCACGAGGATACGAAAGGCGAATCGGACGTCCTGCAGCAGAGCGGCCAAGAACGCACCTCAATTGGGAAGCTCCGGACCTACGGAGCTATAAGAAGATCCTGGATGTCGAATATATCCCGGACTGCAAACCAACCGCCAGATGCTCTTTACGAAACCGGACCGCTGAATCTGGGGTGTTCGTTCTCGAGTGTTTGCGAGAGGCGTTGGAGCTCATTGATCTAATTCAGAGCGAAGCGAGGGCCTAGTCATCGTGGAAATAGCGTTTTAGACTTGTTGAGGCTAAGAAGCCACCGGTCTACGGGAAACTCAGATCCGATCCCACCGGTTTTCGTCTGCATCCATTCCACGGTCCAAACGATCCAATCACTTGCCGGCAAATTGGTCGAATCAATGAGGATGTTGCATGTCCAACTACACAAAAGATGCTGACGCCATATCCCGTCTTTCTCGCGAACAGTATCGGGTGACGCAGCAGAATGATACGGAACGTCCGTTTGACAATGCGTATTGGGATCATGATGAACCAGGGATCTACGTGGACGTCGTTTCCGGCGAACCGCTCTTCTCGTCCCTTGACAAGTTCGATAGCGACTGTGGCTGGCCGAGTTTCACAAAACCCGTGGCTTCCGAAAACGTCGAGGAGCGGTCTGACAACAGTCATGGAATGAGCCGGACTGAGGTGCGTTCGCTCCACGGTGAGAGCCACCTGGGGCATGTATTCGATGACGGCCCCAAGGATGCCGGAGGATTGCGTTACTGCATCAATTCGGCGTCCCTGCGCTTCATTCCCGTCGACGAGCTCGAAGACGAAGGCTACGGCGAATATCTCAAACTATTTGAGCCAAAGGAGAAGTAAAAGATGTCCTCATCACATGAAACTGCAATCCTGGCCGGTGGCTGCTTCTGGGGCATGCAGGACCTGTTGCGCCGCTACCCGGGCGTCATCTCGACGCGAGTGGGATATACCGGCGGCGAAGTTCCTAACGCCACCTATCGCAATCATGGAAGCCATGCCGAGGCGATCGAGATCGTCTTTGATCCGCAGGAGCTGAGCTATCGGAAGCTGCTGGAGTTCTTTTTTCAGATTCACGATCCAACTACACGGAATCGGCAGGGAAACGACCTTGGAGCCAGCTATCGCTCGGCGATCTTCTATACAAGCGATGAGCAGAAACGGACGGCAGAAGAGACGATCGCCGACGTGGATGCCTCGGGAATCTGGCCGGGAAAAGCGGTGACAGAAGTAAAACCGGCTGGTCCTTTCTGGGAAGCTGAGCCCGAACACCAGGATTACCTGGAACGGTATCCGAATGGCTACACTTGCCACTACATCCGGCCTAATTGGACGCTTCCCCATCGTGCGGCCTGATTTGTGCTTAGGCGAATCGCAACGGATTTTCATTTTCGGGCGGATGACGAAGCAGAGGCTTTGGGAGCAGAATTATTGCGATGAGCGGCAAGAAGTAAAGCCCGGTGACTTAAAAAAGTTAGGCAGGAGGACCAATGAAAGCGACACAGGAACTGCATGATCTCGGGCAAAGCTTGTGGCTCGACAACATTACGCGTGACTTGCTGGATAACGGAACGCTCAAGCGCTATATCGATGAGCTTTCCGTCACGGGACTGACTTCGAACCCAACCATCTTTGAGCACGCCATCTCAAAGAGTAAATCCTATGACGCGGAGATTGGCCGCCTGCTGTCAACCGGCCTTTCAGGCGAGGAGTTGTTCTTTGAACTGGCCGTCCAGGATCTGACTCGAGCCGCCGACCTCTTCGCTCCGGTTCATGAACGTACGGCAGGCAACGATGGTTTTGTTTCTCTCGAGGTGTCGCCTCTTCTCGCCTATGACACCAAGGGATCGGTGGCCGCGGCAACTCGATTGCATAAAAAAGCGGATCGCCCGAACCTCTTCATCAAGATTCCCGGGACGAAGGAAGGAAATCCGGCGATTGAGGATGCGATCGCAGCTGGTATCGCGATCAACGTCACGCTTCTTTTTTCTCGGGAGCACTATCTGGCGTCGGCGGCCGCGTACATGCGTGGACTCGAACGGCGTATTGCAGCGGGGCTAAATCCCGACATTCGATCCGTAGCCTCGGTCTTCCTGAGCCGTTGGGACGGCGCAACGATGGAAAAGGTGCCCGACCAACTACGCGACAAGCTCGGCATTGCGGTCGGAGAGCAGGTGTACAAGGCCTACCGCGATGTCCTGGCCTCGGACCGCTGGCAGCGTTTGGCCAACTTTGGCGCTCGGCCCCAGAGACTGCTGTTTGCCAGTACCGGCACCAAGGATCCGAAGGCCTCCGACGTACTTTATATCAGTGCTCTGGCTGCGCCAAACACGATCAACACAATGCCTGAGAAGACTCTTCTGGCCTTCGGCGATCACGGAAAGCTGGCTGGAACTCTTCCGCGAGACGGAGGGGATTGCGAAGCTGTTCTCGAAGATTTTCGAAAGGCTGGAATTGATCTCGAACAGCTGGCAGCAGACCTGCAATCCAATGGCGCCAAGTCTTTCGATGAGTCGTGGCAAAACCTGCTCAGTGCTATTGAGTCCAAGGGTAAGGAGTTGCAAACCGTCTCCTAACCCGCGCGGGTCCTGACAGTGCGAAAGCTGCGGCATTTGACGGGACAACATAGCCGACGGCACAGCTGCACGATCATCGCCGGAGTTTCAAAAGGGAAGCGTGAGCGGCGCGGATCAGCCCTCGCGCTTCCACCTCGTTCAAGAGTCGTTCCGCTTTCTTCTGCGCGATCCGTAGTTCTGTAACCTTTTTCTCGTCAAGACTGTCTACTGTGGTGATCCGGTCTGACACTTTGGCCGGCACCTCATTACACTTGTGGTGCCCTGTGGAGAGGGCTAGAACCAGATGCCTGCTATTTCTCACTGGGTGAAAAAGAGCCTGTCTATCGTGGCTGCGGCGGCCGCGATCCTGAGCAGCACGGCTGTCAATACGCGTCTGGCCGCAGCACAGGAACCACCGAGCATTGTAGGAAGCTCCCCACTCTCCGGTTTGTCTGGCGCAACGGGGTGGATAAATTCCCCGCCTTTGACGGCAAAGCAGCTCAAAGGGAAGGTCGTCCTCGTCGACTTCTGGGACTATTCCTGCATCAACTGCATTCGCGCCATTCCGTATATTCGTGCGTGGGCGGAAAAGTATAAAGACAGCGGCCTCGTGGTGATCGGCGTCCACACGCCGGAGTTCGATATCGAGAAACAGATGCCGAATGTCCAGAAGGCAGTCCAGAAATTTGGAATTACGTATCCCGTGGCCGTAGACAGCAATTATGCGATCTGGAACGCATTCAACAATGAATACTGGCCTGCTCACTACTTCATCGACGCCAAAGGAAAAGTGCGCTATGAGCACTTCGGCGAGGGAGAGTATGACCAATCCGAGCGATGGATCCAGGAGCTGCTGAAAGAGGCCAATGCAAAGGCGATGCCAGCCAGCATGGTTAGCGTTCAGGCGCAGGGAGTTCAGGCTGCCGCCGACGTGAATGATGTTCACTCGCCTGAAACTTATATCGGCTATGCACGCGCTGAACATTTTGCGTCACCGGGCGGGATCAAGCGCGACGCGGAGCAACTCTACACTGAGCCCACTCATCTTCAATTGAACGAGTGGGGACTTGCGGGCAAGTGGGTCGATCACCAGCAGGTTGCTGTGCTCAGATCTGCTGGTGGAAAGATCATCTTTCGTTTCCATGCGCGTGACCTGCATCTGGTGCTTGGCCCGACTGCGGACGGGAAGCCAGTACACTTTCGAGTGACAATTGATGGGCAGGCCCCTGGAGAGAATCATGGGGTGGACACAGACGCAGAAGGCAACGGCGTCGTGACTGATCACCGCCTGTATCAGCTAGTGAGACAGCAAGAGGCGATTACCGACCACACGTTCGTGATCGAGTTTCAGGATCCGGGAGTACAGGCATTTTCCTTCACCTTCGGATGACAGCAAACGGGAGGGCATCATGATTCAGATGGAAGATGGCAGCGGGGGGCGGACGAGCCGGCGAGCATTCATGATCGTCGGGAGTGGCGCCGTGGCCGCATTTGCTTTTAATCTTCGACACGGTATCGAGATCGTCGAAGCGAGCGCCGGCACTCCGAAAGAGGTAAAGATCGTTGAGTTCTCCCTTTCGGGGCAGAGGGAAGCTGCGGTTGCCGTGCCCATCGTTGTTAAGACGGATGCTGAGTGGAAGCAGCAGCTATCGCCGGCAGCTTATGAGATAACGCGCCAGGCCGGCACCGAAAGACCTTACTCCGGCCGGTACTGGAACCTCCATGACAAAGGACTGTATCGCTGCATCTGCTGCGATACGCCACTTTTCAACTCCGATACAAAGTTCGAGTCGGGCACAGGGTGGCCCAGCTTCTGGCAGCCAATCGCCAAAGAGAATGTTCGTGAAGGTATCGATATGTCTCTGGGGATGGAGCGCACCGCGGTCTCGTGCAGACGCTGCGACGCACATCTTGGGCATGTCTTCGACGATGGACCAAAGCCGACTGGCCTGCGTTATTGCATGAACTCTGTGGCGCTCACTTTCGTGAAGTTTGCCTAGCCTCCTACGCAGTGCAGAATAGAATTATGCCTGAGATCGTCTTTGACCAAATCCTTTCCGAAGTAAGCAAATTTGCGGCGTCCGCAAGCGATCTTGCTGATCTGCAGAACTTCATCGTTGAGATCATCCCAAATCGATTGCCACACTACAACTGGACGGGCTTCTACATGCTAGACCCGGATGACGCAGAGACTCTTGTCCTCGGCCCATTCCGCGGAGCACCAACCGAGCATGTACGTATTCCCGTGAGCCAGGGAATCTGCGGCGCGGCTGTAGCGCAGAACCACACGGTCATCGTGGACGATGTCAACTCGGACCCACGTTACCTCGCCTGCTCGCTTGAAGCCAAATCCGAGATCGTTGTTCCTGTGCGTGCGAATGGTGCGGTGGTGGGTGAGATCGATATCGACAGCCACGACCTCGCAGCCTTCTCGCCGCAGGACAGAGAGTTCCTCGAAAAGTGCGCGTCCATCGTGGGCGACTTTATGGAACGGACTCAAGCCGTTTCTTCAGGCGCAAAATAGAAGTGATAGTGGTTTCTGCAGCCAGGATTAAAGCCAGCATTGCAATGCGGGCATCGGTAGCCGCTGCTCATGTATCCGCGGATCGTTAACTCATACCCGCAGGCTCCGCAGAGAATCGCTCGAACGCCCCATTCCGAGCGTGGCCATACCTTGATGTCATGATCCGCCAATGCTGCATGGCAGTCTTTGCAGGCGTAGTAAGCGCCGCAGCAAGCCATTCTGATAGCAATGATGTCGAGCGCAGAGTGGTAATGAGCACAGCGAGTCTCCGCATCCAACTCCACACCTAGAACCTCGGGACTTGTTGGCTTCATATGTCTATCAAAACATATCGCGGGATGCCGATTCCGAAGTGCCTGCGGGGCAGGAATTTTCCGGACACGGGGCGAGATAGTTGTCGCGGTTTCCGATTGATCGGCTTCTCTCCAAAGAAACACTGGACTTCAATCACCAGATGTTTGCAGAAGATCAGGCTATCGTGGAGCAGCAACATCCCGAAGACCTGGCTCTCGATCTTCATGCGGAGGCGCATTTTCCAGCAGATCGAAGCTCCATCGCATACCGCAAAGGTCTGGCTGCTATGGGATTAGGCCGTCCGTTTACGGCTTGAGATATAGCAACGCAAGACCGGCTTCTCATATGCAATTCTCCGTAACGATATAAAGCCTCCTTCTTCCGTATACTGAGCGGGCCAATCAAATAAGGCTTCCGTTACGTCTTTTGCCTGCTCAGCCGTATGAACTATCTGTCGATGGCAGGAAGGATGAACTATAAGGAGATTTGATGATGATCCTTTCGCACGCTCGACGCCTCGCCATCTGCGTTGCCCTGGTGGTGAGCTTCACGCAAGCCGCGTCCGCCGCTGACGTTTTGATTGTCGATGCCAAATCACAGCCGGAAAGTTTGACCATGGCGCCAGGCGGTGTGCTGATCGTCGGAAGCGCCAGTTCACCATTTGTTTATAAGGTGCGCGCGGGTTCAGCCAGCGCAGAGAAATTTATCGACGCCAGTGCCGAAGGTCCCGGGACATTTTTCTTCGGCATGCTGGCCGATGCCGCTGGCAATACGTTGTGGACATGTCAGCTGACCCCGGTGCCGGACACCACGCCTGCGCGGAGACACACGGCACTGAGGGGCTTTGACCTCTCGACCGGCGCACCCAAGATCCGCTGGAACCTTCCGGGAGACGACAGCACCTGCAATGATTTTTCGATTGGACCGGATAAGGCCCTCTATATAACCGACACCGCCAACGGCAGAATCTACAGGCTGCCGGCTGGTGCTTCCACCGCGGAACTCTATCTGGAGCATCGCACGCTCATGGGCGTCGATGGCATCACCTTCCTGGACGGCACGCTCTATGTCAACAACGTGATCTTCAATAAGCTCTACCGAATTCCGGTAGATGCCGCTGGAAAGCCGCAGCGGCCAGTCGATATCTGGATGGACCAGCCTGTGATGGGGCCTGACGGCATGCGTGCAGCGAATGGTAAGCTCATCGTCGCCGAAAATGGCAGCGGGAAAATTTCCGTCATCACCGTCAATGGAGATAAGGCAAGCGTCACCGTGATCAAGGAAGGACTCAAAACACCAACAGGAGTTGAGCCTGTTGGCGATACTATTTGGATCTCCGAGCGCGGTGCCGGCAAGGCAGTATCTATCCCGATGCCCAAATAGTCTGGTGCACAGAAAGCATCGCGGACCATCCTCCTCCAGAGGATGGCGAAGGTGTCTCTTGTGGAGACTGTTGTGTGGCAGATGAGCGTTCGATACGCCATCCTATATACCTATTGTTAAAATAGGTATTCCGATCCTATAATTCCCGCAATGGCGAAGAACCCGAAACATCGTGACCTTTTTCCCGGCGCACTGGAGATGATGATTCTGCAATCGCTTCGGTTGAAGCCCATGCACGGCTATGCGCTGGTGAAGCACATCAAGCAGGTTTCCGATGACCTGCTCCAGGTAGAAGAGGGCTCTCTCTACCCAGCGCTACAGCGAATGCTCAAGGAAGGCTGGCTGGAAGCTGAGACTGGGACCTCGGCCAAGGGTCGACCAACGCGGATTTATCGGCTCACGGATGCAGGCACTCGTCATCTCGAAAAAGAGGTTGTCAGCTTCGAGAGGATGTTTGCAGGTTTTACCCGGGTGCTTGCCGCGGCCAAGGCATAGGAGGCGTGGATGTCGCGTTTCAATCATTTTTTCTCGCGTTTTTTTTCGAGGAAGCGCCGCTACGACGATATCTCTGTTTCGATTCAGGAGCACCTCGACGAGCGGATCGACGAATTAATGGAAGAGGGCATGTCGCGCGATGAGGCCGAGCGAACCGCACGCCGCGATTTCGGCAATGTGACGCTCCTTCAGGAGCGCAGCCGTGAAGTGTGGCAGTGGCAGAGACTCGAATCGCTGCTGATGGATCTGAAGCATGTATGCCGCCGGCTTGCGAGGGCACCGGGGTTCGCGATTACCGTGGTGCTGACGCTGGCCATCGGCATTGGAGCGAATACGGCGGTCTTCAGCGTGCTCAACAGCGTGCTGATCCGGCCGCTGCCTTACCATGAGCCGCAGCAACTGATTGCGCTGCGTCT
>Ga0210388_10003852_pt1 | contig 11733 bp, 6 predicted proteins | sample IncBWC19OmetaG_FD_155485 | JGI IMG/M metagenome (GOLD analysis project Ga0210388, IMG submission 155485) | Forest soil microbial communities from Barre Woods Harvard Forest LTER site, Petersham, Massachusetts, United States - Inc-BW-C-19-O ... | reverse complement strand
CGTCCTCAAACAAAGTGAAATCCTCTTTCTTCAAGTCGCGAACGAGATTTCCTTTCTTATCGCGCACCACCACATTCGCCAGCACCAACTCCGAAGTAACCCGGATGGAAGTTGCCGGCGGTTTCGTCTGAGCCTCGGCGTCAGACTGTTGTTGGCTCTGCTGCTGCGGCGCCTGCTGCCCAACCGAAGGAGCGGCAAACTGTAGAAGCAGACTCGCACACGCGAGGGCCGCGAGTTTTCGTAGTGTGGCAACCATAGCCTTCTCCCTCAAAACCGGAACCGCGCCTGCACCGTCACGCGCCTCATGGTTCCCGCGCCGGTCACTTCACCAAACGTGGTGGAGTTCACGGTAGTTCCCAGAGATGTGAAATACACCATGTTGAAAATGTTATTCGCCGTAATCCGCAGATCGAGCGAGCGGTACTCCTTGATCGTGATCGTCTTGTTCAGCGACATGTTCACACTCACTTGCCCCGGTCCTTCCAGAATATTGCGCCCCGCATCGCCATAGGTGGAATCGCTCGCATTCACGCATGTGGGCATGGGATTGTTGATCGTAGTTTCTGGCTGGCAAAAGGCTGCGGTGTTGAACCACTTCTTCGTTGTCGGATCGCTGACGTGCACGGACTCGTCGGGGACCAGGTTCGCGCGCAAAGAGCCGCTTACGCCGCGGTCAATATCCAGAGTCTCTCCGAGGACTCGCACTGTTAAGGGCACTCCGCTTGCAACGGTAAATCCTCCGCTCCACTGCCAACCCGCAAGAATTTGCGACACCGGCCCCTTTTGCAAGAATCGCCTGTTTTCACCGAACGGCAAGTCGTAGATCCAATTGCCGGTGAAATTGTGGCGTTGATCGAAACTCGAAAGCCCTCTGTCCGCGGAGATGTCCAAGGGATTTTGCGCCACGACTACGCCTCCGCCGCCAATCGAAGAAGCGTCATCGATCGACTTCGAGTAAATATAGGTCGCGCCCAGCCCGATGCCTTTAGCTAGCCGCTTACGAAACCGAATCGACCCGGCGTGAAAAACCGAGTTTCCGGAGGAAGATTCGTAAGTGAAAGGCTGCGAGCCGCCGGGAATCAGAATGGCTCGCTCGGTGTCGAGCCGCGTCCCTTTCGATCCGTTGTAGTCCACGTTCATCAAAAAGCCGCCGCCCAAATCCCGCTGTATATCCACGTTCCAGAGTTGCACGTAGGCGAGCTTATAGTTCGGATCAATAGCAAAGTTGTTGGTCACCGTTCCGGGTGCCAAGCTGGGAAAGGCATTTGCCAAATTGAGAAAATTCGACGGGGTACCCACGTTCGTGGCTGTCAGGGCGAAGGGCGGCTGAAACGCAAAATTTTGCACCACGGCCGTGTACTGCGCGAGGTTGTAATTGATGCCATAACCGGCTCGCACCACGGTCAGCTTCAGCGGCTTCCACGCCAGCCCAAGTCGCGGCGCAAAGTTGTCCCGGTCCGGTTTGACCAGCGAGTCAGGATACACGCCGTTGTAGGGCCCAGTGTGCCCGGGTAGAACTGGCACTGCCGCCTTAAAGCCTGGCTCAACATCCAGATTGACAATTTGGTTGTTCGCTTCTGTGAAAGGGCCCTGGTATTCGTAACGAACGCCGAGCAGAAGCGTCAGGTTCGCGCGGATCCGCCAGTCGTCTTGCACGAAAGCATCATACGAATTCGCGCGAAAATTATAGGTGTCGGCCCCAAATTGAACGCTGCTTTGCTGCGGCAATCCCAGGAGAAAGTCCGCAAGATCGCTTCCGGTTCCTGGCTGCTCGACTCCGTCGACATATTGCGCCGTCGCAAAGCCCGTAAACGTAAACGTGCCCTCCGCGTTTCTGGCAGCGTGAAAGCTCTGCAAAATCCGGCGGTAGTCGCCTCCAAAGCGCCAGTTGTGTTTCCCATGACCCCAGATGACCGTGTCGGAGGTTGTGTAGGTCTGGTCAAGTTCGCGGCGTGGCTGCGTATCACTCAATCCGGAGAAGGACGTGAAGTTGATTCCCGGAATGCCCCAATCAAACGGATTTGTCGAGACGCCCCCGATTTGCGCCAGGCTAGGGACGTCCGTCACCGTGGAATACAAATTTGTCGTAGAGACATGGTTATGGTTATAGGTGAAGCGCAGATTGTTGGTTGCCCGCCCTTTGCCGTAGACCCAGCCCGCATTTGCGTTCAAGCCTTGCGTGCCCGTTCCACCGTCAAGCGAAGGAAATGCGCCGACGATGCTGCTCGTGGTCTTCGTCCAGCTTAGCCCTAAATTGAGGTTGTTCTGAGACCTTCGCCGGCCTCCGCCCCCTCCGCCGCCCCGTCCTCCGCCACCGGGCGTGCGATTTCCTTGGGCGGGCACCGGGCCAAAATTATGAATCAACCGCAAACTGACAGAGTCCGAAGTGCTCTCCGCTGAAGTCACTTCATGATAGTTCTGCGTCGTTCCCGGCAAATTTGGCGGCGGAATGAAGTTCAAAAGAGCTTGCGCTTGCGGCGTGATGAGAGCCGGGTCGATCAGATTCAGCTGCCCGTTGTAATCGAATTGCTGCCCGGTCGCAGGATTGTAGATCGGGGTCGTCAGCGCGGAGAAATCGCCTCCGCGCTCGGCCGCCGTGGGCACTGTTGACAAAACGTCGGACGGCGAACTCCCGCGCGTTCCGCTCCAGCCTGCGAAAAAAAATGTCTTGTTGCCGCCATTGAATATCTTAGGAATATTGAGCGGGCCTCCGACGTAAGCTCCAAAATGCAGCTGGTTGTAGTCAGCCCTGGGCAGCGGATTACCATTCAGCGAAAACGGCCTGGCGTCCAGCGCGGAAGTATCATCATAAAAATACATGTTGCCGTGCGGCTGATTGACATTGAAGCCGCGGCCCATGCGCCCGAACGCGATGGGCCCGCCACCGCCCGGCCCACCGCCAAATCCTCCGCCGCCGCCCCCACCGCCTCCGAAGCCCCCGAATCCATTCTGTTGCGCGCGATCGCGGAATTCCTGAATGCGGTCCTGGAGTTCGCCTTCGTTGCCGGCCCCGAAGTCCTGCGTGCGTCCTTGCACGCCGCTGATGCTCACTGATTCGGTCGGCGCGTCCGCTCCAGCGCCGTTTAGGGGCAGGCCAGCCAAATCGTTCGCAGCGGGCGTTTGTCCGGCGCCTGCCGCACCGCCAGACTCCCCGCCAGTAAGCGCGGCTTCCGTGGAATCCACCGCCAGACTCTGGAAACCACGCACAGCATTCGCGGCACTGGCGCTCCGCTCATTGGTCTGTTCTTGTTGCCGCGAGGCAAGAATCAATTCCAAATCCGCTTTACCGGACGGATTCTCCGGATTTAGGACCACGTCCTGAGTTTGCACCGCGAAACCCATGAATTCCGCGCGCAACACATATCGACCGCGCGGCAGCCCGGTTATCAAGAAGGTGCCATCTGAAATTGTGGCGGTGGAATACTTCTTCCCGGTCAGTGTGTTGGAGGCGGTCAGCGTCACGCCAGGCAAGGGTGTCTTGCCGCTGTGCACGCTGCCGGTGATCTGGTAAGTCGTCGGCGGCGCGGCGGGAGTACTCTGTGCGGGTGCAGGATTTTCTTGCGCGCGCAGAATTGGAACTAGGACCGCAATCAGGCCCAGGAAGACAAAAGTCCGAACAAACGATTTCAATGTGGCGGCTCCGGCGGTTTCTGCGGTTGGCTGTTGGGCTTTGGCGGGTTTGCTGGTGGTCCACCGGCCGTTCCCATTTCTTGCATGCGCTTCCATTGTTCGGGTCCAATCACCATGACGGATTTTGGCTGAAACGCGTTGGCCTCGATTCCGCCTCGTACCATGATGTGATCGCCGATCTGAATCTCTGCCATGGTGATGCTGTCGCGGCCCTTGCGAAGCGAAGTTTCTTCATTCAGCTCGACGGTTTGCGTCACGTTGTCCGGCCGGAGAATCGTCAGCTTGGGCGCTTCAATCGATTTCACTTCGCCGAACACGTAGTCTTGGCCGAGCACCCCCGTCGGGCGTCCGCCGCCCGGACCACCACCGGGACCTCCGCCCTGGCCGCCGCCGCGCCCGCTTTGCGGACCACCGCCTCCCGGGCCAGCGCCGAAGCCACCGTTGGGACGAGTTCCAATCATTTCCGCGGTCCAGGTGTGATCCGCGTTCTCCGCACCACGGACCATGACCGTGTCCCCGACCTTGAAATCGCCGAACTTCGCGGCCTCCCGCTCTTTTCGAAACTGTGTGTTCGCGCTGATCTTGACGGTAACCACGCTCCCGTCCTGTCTGGTTATCTCGATGGACTGGTCGTGCACCGCCGTCAATTTACCGAACAAGCCCGGACGCCTTTCGCCGCCGCGACCCGCCATTTGCCCACTGCCTGTGCCCTGCGCAGCGCTCGGATTTTGCGCCGGCGGAGCTTCCTGGAGAGTTCGAGCTATCGCCCCCGGCTGCGTCCCTACAGCCAAGAAAGTCAAGAATGAAACCGACAAAACCCTTGTGATTTCGCTCATTTCGGCCTTCCTCTTACCGTCCCTAATCAATTTACGCCTGTCCGCCCAGAAAAGTCTTCTATTACCCAATGACTTAAAAGCTTAGACGGCTCCTATGACCTGGGGAGTTTCCTGGAATCTCACGTCGCGCATCGATCGCCTGCTGTTCGGCGATCGGTGCGGCTATCTCTGGCTTCCTTAGCCCGTTGTGGCCAGCGCATGGCTTCCGAGACACGACCCACGCAGTGCGGGTTAGCTCCTTAGCGTTCTTTGTAAATTCCTGTCTATGCCCCACTTAGTTCCCGGCATGAAGTAGGATTCCCGACGAGCCGCGGCGCATCACAAAGGCAGGCACACAGGAGAAAGCACCCCTGGCCGCTTCGAATGCACGCGATGCCGCCCGAAGCCGAGTCTATTTGGTTTTGTACGTGAAGGTGATCTTCGTTTCTTCGTCCAGAACGAGCGGGCGCACAAAGTTGTACGAATTGCCCGCTCGCGGCACGTCCACCTGGACAGGAAGCACACCGGCCACGCGCCGCTGAAGATTCAGGACATTACTCGAGGCGGCGCCCGAAGCCTCGGCCTGGGCCTGGTTCTTTTTCAAGCCGCGTTCGATTTGCCGCGATTCCTTCTCCTGATCTTTACCACGAATCTCGACCGATTCCGACACGCTTCCGATCTGCAAAGCTAAACTGACGGACGTGGGATAATTCGCGTTGTAACTGACATCACGCACCGTATTGTTGAACCCATGCATGCTGGCCATGACTCTCACTCTTCCGGAAGGCATGTTTGCTACGATCCACCGGCCGGAAGAATCCGTCGTCGTGCTCCGCACGGCTCCGGTATCCAATTGCGTGACGCTCACTTGTACATTTGTCAGGATCGCGCCCGACGGGTCGATGATGTAACCGCCGAGCTGTCCTGGCAGGAGTTCGAGCGGCGCAATGCGGTCGGCCGCGCCACTGGCCACACCCGCATCGTAATACTCCACGGTGGGCGCACCCCCGACTCCCTTGAACGATGCCGGCAAGAGGTTGGCGGCCAAGGCGTCACCGCCAAAATCCTTCACCTTGTACTGCTCCGGGAGAAATACCTCCCATTCGAGGACGGTGATGGGAACATCCATTTTCGGAAGGGAGATTTCCGAGCCGCCCTTTTTCGCGAACGGAGCGCCGGAGTGCATGAAGACGAAGGACACTTCATAAGAATCGACTGGACGGAAGCCGGCGCGGAGGAGAGGCACGCGTTGGCCATCCGCGCCTTCTACGGGCTTGACCCGCTCGCCCGCGACATCCGCGGAGACGATGCTCGTTCCGGCTGGCAACTCCACTTTCAGGAATGGCTGAACCTGATTTTTGAGCGTCAGTTTTACTTCTGTCAGCGATCTGCCTTCTGTGGTCACGAGCGTTGTTACCACTGCCCGCTCGGCAATCGCCGCGAGCACACTGCTGTCTGGAAATCGCGTCCATTCCAGAACGAGGCTCGGATTCTCCGCCGGCTGGCGGTGGTAGCGGAACGCAGCCTGCAAGGGGAACCGCGCGAGTGTGCGCAGATAAGGATTTGTTTCCTTGATGTCCATGCGCTTCAAGCTTCCGCCCTCCGTCGCTGTCAGTTCCATAGTGCCAACGCCTTCTATGAGCACTTCGCCGGTTTCCCGTTGCGAATTTCTCACGCTTATGAATGGCACTTCTGCCTTCGTCACGCCGATGGCTTTCTCTATGGAGATCAGGAACTGGTGGGTGCGCTGCGCTGGTGCGTTCACCTTCAAAGTCAAGACTCCCGATTGGACATCGCTGGAATCGACCGAAGCGCCGGAAGCACCCATCACTTCGTATCCCGCGGGAACTTCTACTTCGAATTGCGCGGGTTCTCCTTGAATCACGTTGATGTCGGCAAGCATGGCAAGGCGAATATCGGCTTCGCTGACGGAAACAAGCGTCTTCACGCTGGAGAGAAAACGCACTTCACGCGGGACGACCGGGGCCAGCACTTCTCGCGTCGCCCACCAGATGTTTGCAGGTTGCCCCGGCACGAGCGTCGCTTCGATCGTGGTGTTCCCGTTCGTGGACGCACGGCTGGTGATCAAGCCAGGACTTAACTTCACGTTGGTGTGATCGCCAGGAACTTCGAGCGTCAATCGCACGCTGCCTGCGGACGGCACCGGCAAGCTGAACGACGCACGGCCGGTCTCGATGTTCAAAGGCAAACCTGCATCGAGAACGACAGAAAACTCGGCGGGACCGGCAAAAATCGCCGTTTGTGTGCCGCCTTCTTGTTCAAGGGGCAAACCTTTCGCTTCCTGGCGAGCGTCCAGGATGGTCATTCCGGAAATGAGGGCGACTTTCGTTTCGCCCTTGTTGAAGGTTTCGCCTTCGAACTGAACGGTTCCCATCACTGTTTCATTCGCGACGCGCAACTTTAAGTCGCTGCGTTTGATGGTGTAGGGGAGCGGAGAGGACTCCACTCTCCTGGGCGACTTGTTGGCCAGTTCGAGCAAGCGGTTGTACTCATCGAGGGGCAGTGTCACGTTCCCTGCCGGGGGAACGGGAGGAGCGATCCTATCTTGTGCAAATGCGGGGATGCTCATTAGAAACGCCACAGCCAGTAAACTGTTTTTCATCGACCACCTGCCTTTCGCTCGCGCTGATAATTCAGATCGGTACCGGGAGATTGGTTTTCAGCTGTGAGTTCGGAAACTAGATAGAGTGAGGGCCCCAAACCGGCAAACCGAACTTTTATGGGAAGAATGCCAGCCGCTTTTCCACCTTCGAGAGTGAGTCGAAAATTGTCGACCAGGGTCTCGGTTGAAACTTGTCGAACCTCGGTTTTGGAGTCGGTCGTGGCGGAGACCGCGAGATTCGGGGGCGGGGGAGGAGTTAAAGGCGAGAGAGCACCCGCGCCTATGGACGCCACGATTTTGGCTGGAGGAGCAGGACGGAGAGCTCGGGAGGTTGGCTCTTGGTATGCTTCCAGTCGGAATGAGCCTGGTTCCGGTGTCACCTTGAAGAGCGGCGGATGATAAACGAGCAGTCCGGTTCGCGATATCGGCAAGTCCAGCCGAGGCAGTGCCAGCTTGCATTGTCCTTTGTCATTCCAAGTTGTTCCACGGCTGATATAAACGATCTCCACGGCGAACTCCGGCGATTCCTCGCCGGCATGAGATTTTTCTAAAGGCAGCAGCACGCTGCCGTCGGGCGACTGCCCCGGTCGGACCGGATTGCCCGCTAAGGAGGCGCTCCAGAGCGTTGCGCCGGGAGGCAAAGTGATCTTCAGAAAGTTGCGCTGGTTATTCCGGACCGCGTATCGTGCCTCGACCAACAGCTTTCCTTCGTTGGTGATCAAAACGTTGTAGCGGGCCTCGGCAACGTTGGCCATCAGCACGGCCTCGGAGCTGTAGCGCGCTACGTTCACGGTGAGCGATCGAGTCGTCTTCGCGTCGCCCGATCGGAACCGAAAGGCGGAGAGCGAAGTGGATTGCCGGCTCGAGACGATTTCGCCCAGGTCGGTAGCGTCGGCGTTCTCGAGTCCCTCGGTTTTGAACTTATTGATCTCTCCGGCGCCCAGGACTTCTACCGCCACGCCTCCCGTGTCGCGTTCGGTGTTCAGCAGGCGCAGCAGCGGGATTTCGATTTGACCATCGCGTGGGCTTCGCGTTTCTCCGCTCACGACAAACTTGGCGTTTCCCTCGACTGGCTCGAGAAACGTCACCGCTAGCTGTCCGTCTTTCATTTGCCAGTCGGCCACCGTCGCGCCCGCAACTTGGTTGATCGTCACTTTGTCGGGCAGTGCGATGCGCACCTCGCGCGCGGCGCCTTGCGTTACTTCGACACTGACCTCGGCTACGATCGTGGTGGTGTCTTCGCCGAGCCCGGTCAATTCGGTCAGCGAGCCGCGCAGACGCAGCGCCTGGCTGCTGCGGTGATCCTCCGTTTTTCTTTTCCAGGTGAAGACGAGCGGCTCATTACCGCGCGCGTACGCTAGCCATATGCTCTCCGCGCCGGCCTCGGATTCTTCTGCCAAGAGTCCGCCGGAGAGTTTGAGGTCCACGCCTTGCCTCGGAAGGCGAACTGCAGCGCGAGTGACTCCCGATGCAGTGGAAGGCAAAGAGATGCTCTCTTCGCCGGCCGTCGATACAACAGGCAGTGCGATGTCCAGTAACAAAACTGCGCGTCCAGGCCGCGAGAGTAACGCTGAGAGTTGGTTGGAAGCTGTTCCCGCCGCGCCGGGCACAAGGGAAACCAGCTTGCCGTCCAGTTTTGCTTCGCGCACCAGCAGTCCTGCCGGAATCGGCACGCGCACCCAGCCATCCTTCAGTACATCGACGGTGAGGCTCGCGCGGCCTGCGGCGAGGTCCCCGTCGATGCGCAAGTCGTAATCCACACGCGTTAGCGTCGCGTCCACGGGCGGTGCTTCCGGTTCGCGCTCGGGAGGATACGCTTTCGCATGCAGGGTTTTATAGTCACCGATGGTAATCACTACCCATCCGGGCGCGTGCCATGCCGTCTGCGCGGGGGAATGGCTCGCACAAAGCAAAAACGCGGCCATTACGCAGACAAACACACGCCCGGTCTTCGGATTCGCGTGCGGCAGAGAAACCAATGCGTTTGAGCTGGTCATTTTCGACACCTCTAGCTTCCAGGAATTGCCTCGGCTGTTGCTCTTTTCAACCCGGGGAATGGAGGACCGTCTTGAGAGTAATAGGCGCTGTTCTCTGGCGAACAGCGTTCTTGCTCTGGTTTGTTACCTCATTAGAGTTAGCATTCTGAACGCCGGGTTGCTTGCTGTGACGTCCTTAGAACGAATTTCGCTCTGCGGCTTGCAAGATTTCTAATCTCGTCCCCGCCCCTGTGCTGCCCTGGCCCCTAGAACTCCTCGACTCGTCCCATCGCTCGGTTCCTGCGGCCAGTTTCATCGACCCGCGCTATAGTTCCGCTGTTTGTCGAAGGTGCCAGAAGCTGGCTTTCGGCAACCGCGAACCTGGAAACGGGAGCATCGGTCTGCGGTAGGGAGGCGCTATGAACACACTCGAATCAGTCGAGCCTGTGCCTCTAGGACTATCAGAACTATCGGGCGCCGCTCGTTTCTGCGTGGGAGCGCTATCCGGCATGAATATCCGCCGCTGCGCATGAATCAGGTCCTTCCAGAAATCGAAATCCATTTCTTCGAGACCGACAACCCCCCTACCGGACTCGGTGAGGGCGCTTCCGCCGATTTTGCCCGCCGTCTCGAACGCCATCTTTACGGCCACAGGCAGGCGCTTCCGCTCTCTTCCGTTTGCCAAGCAGGGCTACAAGTGGGCCTAACCTCCGGCGCAGGTCGGGGGCACTCTCGAGATTTTCGTGTTGCGGCCACGCCCTAAAGTTGCACGCCGGCCTTGGCCATGCAAAAATCCCACCATGCAAAACGCGAAAATCTGCCTCGTTTCTAAAATCTTGCTCCTGGTGTTTTTCTGCGCCACTTCTTCCAACGCTCAAACCACTCGTCCCGAGGCCGAAAAACAGCTGGCCCACGACATTTACAAACAATTCATAGAAATTCAGTCGGGCTTCACGACCGGCTCCACAACTCCTGTTGCGGAAGCGGCCGCAGCTCGCTTGAAAGCCGCGGGGTTTTCGGATTCCGACATCTTCGTTGCCGGCGCGATTCCAAAGAAGGCCAATCTCGTCGTTCGCTATCACGGCACGGGCGCGCGCAAACCCATTCTCCTGCTCGCCCACATCGACGTCGTCGAGGCCAAGCGTGAAGATTGGAGCACCGACCCCTTTCAATTCCTTGAGAAGGACGGTTTCTTTTACGGCCGCGGGACCGGTGACGACAAGGCCCAAGCCGCTGCCTGGATCGCCAACCTCATCCAGTACAAAGCAGAAGGGTTCAAGCCCGATCGCGACATCATTGTCGCTCTCACCGCCGACGAAGAGGGCGGCGGGCCGTACAACGGCGTCGACTGGCTGCTGAAGAATCACCGCGATCTAATCGAAGCGGAGCTGGCTCTCAACGAAGGCGGATGGGGCGAAGAATCCAAAGGCAAGAAAATATCCAACGATTTGCAGGTCAGCGAGAAATACGTACTGAATTTCCGCTTCGAAGTGCGCAACAAGGGCGGCCATAGCTCGATGCCAGTGCACGACAACGCTATCTATCATCTCGCCGGCGCTTTACAGCGTCTCGGCGACTTCGGCTTTCCCCTGAAGACGAATGAAGTCACCGCGGCGTACTTCGAGGAGATGTCAAAGATCGAAAGCGGCTCCCTCAAGGACGATCTTAGAAAGGTCGCCTCCGGCTCCGAGGGATCCATGGAACGAGTCGCGGCCGCCTCCCCCGCCTGGAATTCCACTCTTCGCACTACTTGCGTCGCCACGATGCTCGAGGGCGGCCACGCCATCAATGCACTGCCGCAACTCGCTGCCGCCACAGTGAATTGCCGCGTCCTGCCGGAAGACGCGCCTGAATACGTCCTCAGCACTCTTCAAAAAGTCGTGGCGGATGATCAGGTCAGCGTCAAACAGTTGAGCGAGTTCAGCAAAGCCGCCGCTTCTCCGATGCGTCCCGACCTACTCAAAGCGGTAAGTGATATCACCACGCGCATGTGGCCAGCCGTTCCAACCGTTCCCATCATGGTCATGGGTGCAACCGACGGCAGATATCTCCGCGCCGCCGGTATTCCCACCTACGGCATCCAGGGCTTTTTCATGGACCGCGATGACATTCGCTTCCACGGGCGCGACGAACGCCTGGGCGTCGAGTCCTTCTACGAAGGGCAGGCCTTCCTCTACGAACTCGTTAAACGGCTATCGACATCCGCCAAATAACAATTCAACTTACGGCAAGTTGTTCTCATAAAAATGCGCTCAAGCATTCTGCTGCAACCGCGCAATCAAATGCTGCACACTCCTTGCCAGTTCCGCCACTTCTCCACGTCCCGCAATCTCAAAATCCACCGCGCCGTTCCCCTGTGCCGCGTGATCCACCGCGTCGCGCAGACTGACCAGCGGCTTGACCACCTGCCGCGGCAAAATAAAACTCACCCACACGCTGAACAAAAGTGTGGCCGCGGACACGATGCTCAGTGCCCACTCCGCGGACCTCATCAAGCGCCGCGCCTCCCGATGATCGCTTTCGACACGTTTCCAATCCTCCGTTTCAAGCTCACTCAGCAATTCCAAAACCTCCTGACTCGAAGTCTGCAAATCGGCGGTGACCGGCGCCAGCGCGGGATTCCCTGCCTGAACCGTCTCCGAGATCTGCGTATCAAACGACCCCACGCGGTTGCGCAGCTCCTCGATCA
>Ga0210388_10003851_pt1 | contig 11733 bp, 8 predicted proteins | sample IncBWC19OmetaG_FD_155485 | JGI IMG/M metagenome (GOLD analysis project Ga0210388, IMG submission 155485) | Forest soil microbial communities from Barre Woods Harvard Forest LTER site, Petersham, Massachusetts, United States - Inc-BW-C-19-O ... | reverse complement strand
CGTCGATCTTTCCCAGGTAGAAGTACGCGCCATTGATCTCACGCTCAAGGCGTTTGTTCCATTTCAGGGATGATGATTTCATCGCACCTGGATCTTCGGTATATCCCCTTCCAATTTCCCAATAGCCGCCGTCACTAGCATCAAAAATACTGGTCGGTGGATCATAGAGTGCTTCGTGGGCCGAAAGGAGCTGCCACTGTGCGACTGCCTGGGGAGTAATTTTCATGAGGAACGCCATCGGCGCGTCGCGCTCGTCGTGAAACTGGCCGGCTATCAATATTCCGCTGTCTCGGGATAGTCCAAACGAATCGACATTTGAAAAACCCTTCATCAGAGATGAAGCAGGCGAAAGATTGATTTTTCGCACCAGCGCGAAATCATCAGCTCCAGTTGCAGTCATGGAGAACGCAACCAAACAAAACGTTCCTATCGACCGAAAGATCCTAGATCTGTAGTCCATCTTGACCAGCCATTTCCGTATGTTGCCCATCCGGCAGATTAAGACAGACCGCTTCTGATAGCCGGGTTAGGTTCACAGTTTGAGCGTGGCAACGAAGAGTGAACTGTAATCTACTGCTTTCGAAGCTCCCGACTTTCAAGCAGAGTCTGAATTCGACTGAGAGAGTCGACGTAGCGATCCGTCAATTCCCGCGACTCCATCTCCTCGAGACCTTCGGCGAGAACATTCGCCAGAGTGTCGATCGCCACGCGGACCGTCATCGATTCCGCGTCGGTAAGCTTCACGCCGTTGATCGTAATCACCGCTTCGTCTTTCATGCTAGCCTCGTGCCGCCTGTATCTCGTCGAGCCAAGCCGCAATATCCGCGCGTTCCGCCAGATCCTCGACATCGACCGACACCCTGCGTTGCCAATTCGGATATTCCTGATCGGTTCCGGGCACATTGACCGGAAGGGTCTCGCCCAACAAGTCCTCGATTTGCACGGCGACCAGAGCGGTCGCGGATCGCGCCAAGTACAGGTGCATTGCATGCGCGAGCTCGGCGGTGAATGCATCCTGCGGCGTCGCCGGTTGCACGGGCCGAAGTCCCACGGCCTCGAGGGCCTCCAACAGCAGCGTGCGGTCGCGCTCCCGCTCTCGGATGACTTCGCCCTCGACTTCCATGCTGGGATAGAGATGCAGGCCTTGACGCAACTCGATGTCGCGTCCCTCCCAGTAGCTGCGCAAGGTCGGCAAGTCGTGCGTGGTGGCCGTGGCCAGCGCGCGCCGTATGTATTCGTCCGGACGCCGAAATCGCCCGTCCAGTTTCTCGAACAACAATACCTTGTAGTGATAGAGCCCGAATTCGGGCAGCGCGCGGCGTATCTCGTCGGGCACCACGCCAAGATCTTCGCCGACGACCAGACAGGCGCTGCGCGAACTCTCGAGCGACAGCACCGTGAGCAGCTGCTCGAGTGGGTAGTGTACGTAGGCACCCTCCGTGGGCGAGAATCCAGCGGGCACCCACCACTGGCGAAACAGCGCCATCACGTGATCCAGCCGCAGAGCGCCGTAGTAACGCATGTTGTTGCGGATCAGACGGACGAAGCCTTGCAAACGCTGCGCCTGCATCTGCAGCGGATCCTGCGGCGGAATACCCCAACCCTGGCCCTTGAGCGCCAGAGGATCGGGCGGTGCGCCTATCTCGGCGTCCATGCAGTAACTGCTCCGGTCCGCCCAGGTTTCCGATCCCGACGGGTTGGCGCCGACCGCATAGTCGCCGTAGAGGCCGACGGGCATCCCGAGCTCCCGAGCCAGCGCCTGCGCCCCGCGCAATTGTTCGTGCGCCAACCACTGCAAGTAGGCGAAAAATTCGACTTCCTCGGGGTGCGCGGCCGCGAATTGCGCCGCCGCGCTGCCGTGCACATCCTTGAACTCCTCCGGCCAGTTCGTCCAGCCGGATGCCGTTCCAGCGCTCGATCGGAAATACCGGTCGACGGCGTCGAACAAGGCATGCATCTGCAAAAGGTCTCCGCCCTCGGCAACGAAGGCGCGGAAATGCCGCGCACGTTCGGTGCCTTGCGCCAAATGCCGCTCGCGGAATTCTCGGTACAGAAGCGCGAGGATTTCGAATTTGAGCTCCGCCACGCCCCGGTAGTCGACCCATTCGAGGCCTCGCAACTCCCGCAGACGCTCCCCGACACCCTGCTCGGCCAATCGAGCCTGCGCGGCCGTGCACTCTTGAAACTCCGGGACCTGCGGCACGGCAATGTACAGGACATTGAGAAAATGCCGGCTGGACGCGCTGTACGGACTCGATCTGCCCGGATCCGCGGGTGCCAGCGCGTGCAGAGGATTCAGACCGACGAAGCCCGCGCCGCGCGATGCCACCCACCGGATCAGCGTTTGAAGATCGCCGAAGTCTCCGATGCCCCAATTGCCGCGCGATCGCAGTGTGTATAACTGCACGGCAATGCCCCACAGCCGACGGCCGGCGAGGATCGCCGCCGGCTCGAAGCACTGGGGCGGAGCGACCACAAACAAGCAGCGACCGACGGCGGCGCCCGCGATCTTCGCCTCGAATTCGTGATATCCCGGCGGCAGATCGAGCGGCAATTCGAAGTGCCGGCGGGTGATCCACGAACCCCCGACCTCGCCTCTCCAGATCTCACGGCAGTCTGCAGTGGAAATTGCGCCGTCGCGCCGCGAGCCGTCCTCGAAGTTCACGTTCCATATCAACATGGAGCCGAATTCGCGCGCGGCCACGTTGATGTCGATGCCGATTCGCGAGGTATGCGTGGCGGCGAGCTGCGGCAGGAACTTGACCTCGCGGGCAGCCTCGAGCCGTCGCAACTCGCGCTCCAGGTCGGCAGGAGCATCGATTGAGCATCCCATGGCGCGCAACAGCGCCTGTTTGGTCTCGATGCTGAAGTATTTCAGTTCGCCGCGGTAGTCGTGGTACGCATCGCCGATCCCACGCAGCCGCGCCAGTCTTTCGATTGCGGCCGTATCCACTAACACTCCAACAGCGACACGCTGCTCGCTTCCAGGCGATACTCGCGCGCCTGCCCGAGGCTCTTGGATTCGCGGGTGTCCTGAGCCGTGTCGAACTGGCATATCCAAGGCTCGTTTGCCGGACTGGGAGGAAGAGTGAAGGTCAGATCGCCGTCGCCGGCGTTTACCAGCAGCAGCAGGCGGCCCTGCAAGGTGTTCTGCTTGCTGAACCATATGCCGAGGGCGCGCACGTTCCCGTCCTGCCACTGTGCTTGGGTCATCTCGGTGCCGGCCGCACTCAACCAGGTCACGTCCTTGACGCCGGCGCGCGACGCCGCGCCCTTGAGGAAGGTTTCGCGGCGGAACTCCACGTGCCGGCGCCGCAGCTGAGCGAGCAATCGGACGAAGCGCAGTAGATCCAGATTGACACTGCGCAAACGCCAGTCGACCCAGGATATCTCGTTGTCCTGGCAATAGGCGTTGTTGTTGCCGAGCTGGGTCCGCCCGAACTCATCGCCCGCCTGCAGCATGGGCACGCCCTGCGAGAAAAACAGCGTGGCCAGAAAATTCCGCAGCTGACGCTTGCGCAGCTTGTTCACACCTGCATCGTCGGTCGATCCCTCTACTCCGCAATTCCAGCTCAAGTTGTCGCTGTGGCCGTCCGCATTGCCGTCGAGATTGGCCTCGTTGTGCCTCGCGTTGTAGGAAACCAGATCGTACAGCGTGAAGCCGTCATGCGACGTCGGAAAATTGATGCCGGCGGTCGGCTTGCGCCCGTTGTGACGAAACAGATCGCTCGAACCGGCGAACCTCTCCGCGAATTCGCCGATTCTGCCGCCGTCGCGCCGCCAGAACGAGCGCATCGTGTCCCGATAGCGATCGTTCCATTCCGACCATCCCGGCGGAAATCGCCCGAGCTGGTAGCCGCCGAAACCCACGTCCCACGGCTCGGCGATCAGCTTCACGTAGGCGAGCGAGGCTTCGGCGCGCACCGACTTGAAGAAAGCGGAGTGCTCGTTGAAACCCTCGCCCTCGCGACCCAGCACAGTCGCCAAGTCGAAACGAAATCCGTCCACGTGCATGTCCTCGACCCAGTACTTGAGACAGTCGATGATCAGCGTGCGAACCTGGGGGTGCTGACAGTTGACGGTGTTGCCGCAGCCGCTGACGTTCTCGTAGAAGCGCTTGTCCTGCGGCATCAGGCGGTAGTACACCGCATTGTCGATGCCGCGCAAGGAGAGCAGCGGACCCGACTCGTTACCTTCTGCGGTGTGATTGAATACCACGTCCAGGATGACTTCGATTCCTGCCTCGTGCAGGGCCTTCACCATGGTTTTGAATTCACCGACGGCATCGTGCACGGCGTACTCGTTCGCGGGCGAGAACCATGCCACCTGATTGTAGCCCCAGTAATTGCACAATCCGCGGTCGCGCAAAAACTGTTCGGTGACGAACGACTGGCAGGGTAGGAGCTCGACCGCGGTCACGCCGATGGACTTCAAATGCTCGATGACGGGAGCCACCGTCAAGCCGAGATATTTTCCGCGCCACTGCGGCGGTACTGCCGGATGCAGCTGCGTGAATCCCTTTACGTGCAGCTCGTAGATCAACGTGTCCCGCCAGGGATGGGCAGGCGGCCTGTCTTCGTCCCAGGCGAAGGCATCGTCGATCACCAGCGAGCGCAGGGGCGCCTGAGCGGACAGCGCGCGCGAATACGGGTCGATCAGTGCGGCCGTGGGATCGAATCGGTGCCCCTTCTCCGGTTCCAGGGGACCGTGAACGAAGTACGCATAGCGGGTACCCGCAGCCGCGCGCCGCGGCGACAGCAGGCCGTGCCATATGTCGCCGGTGCGCGCCGGCAGATCGCAGCGCAGGATTTCGGCGCCGCTTTCCGCATCGAACAGGCAGAGCTCGACGCGAGTCGCGTTGCTCGAGAACAGCGCGAAATTCACGCCGCGTCTCGTGCAAACGGCGCCCAGGGGCCGCGGCAACCCCGCCTGAATGAGCTTCACACGGACTCCGCAACCGGCCCGATGAAGAACACCGCCCCGAGCGGCGGCAGGCTCAGCGGCAACGAGAACGGATATCCCTGCGCGCCCTCGTGCGCGGCGCTCACCTCGAGCTGACGGTTGTATCCCGAGCCGCCGAATCTCGCCTCGTCCGAATCGAACAGTTTGCGGTAGGACCCCGGCTCGGAAACCCCGACGCGGTACCCCTCCCGCGGCACCGGCGTCGCGTTGAATACACAGGTGATGGGCGCACCGCCGTCGTGGCCGACGCTGCGCCGTGCAAACGCCCAGATGCTTTCATCGGCATTGTGCAGATCCACCCAGCGGAATCCGTCCGCGTAGCAATCGCTGCCGTAGAACTGCGCGGTCGCGCGGTACAGGTGATTCAGTTCGCGCACGCAGTCGCGCAGGCTCGAGTGCTCCGGCGTCGCCAGCTGCCCCCATTCCAATTGCTCGTAGTCCCGCCACTCCTGCCACTGCCCGAATTCTGACCCCATGAACAAGAGCTTCTTGCCCGGATGCGCGCACATATAGGCGAGCAGCAGGCGCACATTGGCGCGCTTCTGCCAATCGTCACCCGGCATCTTGGCGAGCAGCGACCGCTTGCCGTGCACCACCTCGTCGTGTGAGATCGGCAGCACGAAATTCTCCGACCAGGCGTAGACGAACGAGAAGGTGATCAGCTGGTGATTGTAGCGGCGGTAGACGGGATCGAGCGCCGCATACCGCAGGGTGTCGTTCATCCAGCCCATGTTCCACTTGAAATTGAAACCGAGGCCGCCGTGATCGGGCGGCCGTGTGACGCCGGCGAACGAGGTAGACTCTTCGGCGATCATCAGCACCCCGGGGAATGCGCGATGTACGGCATCGTTCATCTGGCGCAGGAACTCGATGGCCTCCAGGTTCTCGCGCCCGCCGTCCCGGTTCGGCAGCCACTCCCCGGGCTTTCGGCTGTAGTCCAAATAGAGCATGGACGCCACCGCGTCCACCCGCAGCCCGTCGATGTGATAGCGCTCAGCCCAGAACAGCGCATTGGCGACCAGGAAATTGCGTACCTCATGGCGGCCGTAGTTGAAGATCTTGGTGCCCCATTCCATGTGTTCGCCGAGCCGCGAATCCGCGTGCTCGTAGAGCGCCGTGCCGTCGAAGAACGCGAGGCCGTGATCGTCCCGCGGGAAATGCGCCGGCACCCAGTCGAGAATCACGCCGATTCCGGCCTGATGGCATCGATCGACGAAGTACATGAAATCCTGCGCAGAGCCGTAGCGCGACGTCACCGCATAGTAGCCGACCACCTGATAGCCCCAGGATGCATCGAGCGGATGCTCCGCGACGCCCATCAACTCGAGGTGCGTGTAGCCCATCTCGACCACGTAGGGAATCAGCTGATCCACCGCCTCGCGCCAGCTCATGAAGGGCGGCGTACGCTGATCCCAGGGCCGACGCCACGATCCCAGGTGCACCTCATAGGCATTGAGGGGCCGGTGCCGCGGATCGACCTGGGCGCGCTCCGCCAGCCATTGCGAGTCGCCCCAGACGTGGCCGTCCAGCGAGGCCACCACCGAGCAATTCTCCGGACGAAGCTGCATCGCAAATCCGTACGGGTCCGCCTTGACGAACAGGCGGCCTGCGCGGTCGCGTATTTCGTACTTATAGGCGGTGCCCGCGCCGATGCTGGGAATCGCCAACTCCCAGACGCCCGAGGAGGCGCGGCTGCGCATCGCGTGCGCATCGCCGTTCCAATGGTTGAACGGTCCGACCACGCTGACCCGCTCGGCATTGGGCGCCCACACCGCGAACCGGGTGCCCGACGCCGCACTGTCGCCGTACGTGTGCGCGCCGAGCTTGTCGTAGATGCGCTCGTGCTTGCCCTCGCCGAACAGGTAGAGATCGAAGTCGGTGAGTCCTGGGTCGGTCAAATTGAATCGCACCTACATCACGGGCTTCACGGCCCATATGCGGTCCGCGTACTCGCGAATACTTCGGTCGCTCGAGAAATACCCCATGTTCATGCAGTTGTGGATTGCCCTGCGGCTCCACTCATCCTCCTGCACGTAGAGGGCGTCCACCTGTTCCTGCGCGGCGGCGTACGCGGCGAAGTCCGCGAGCACGAGAAAAGGCTCACCGTCGCCCAGCAGCCGGTTGATCACGGGCCTGGCGTCATCCGGCTTTCCGGGCGTGAAAAATCCGGATTCGATGAGATCGAGAGTGCCCTTCAAACCGGGATTCGCCTCGAGCTCCCGCCGCGGCTGATAGCCGGCCGCGCGCCGCGCGGCGACCTCGTCCGCGGTGAGACCGAAAATGAACACGTTCTCCGCCCCCACGTGGTCGCGAATCTCTATGTTCGCTCCGTCCAGCGTGCCGATGGTGAGCGCCCCGTTCAGCGCCAGCTTCATGTTGCCGGTTCCCGAGGCCTCCATCCCGGCGGTGGAGATCTGCTGAGACAAGTCCGCCGCGGGCATGATCAGCTGCGCGAGAGAGACGTCGTAATCCGGCAGAAACACGACGCGCAGCTTGTCGCGCACGGCGGGATCGGCATTGATCACGCGCGCCGCATTGTTGATGAGCTTGACGATGGCCTTCGCCATCGCGTAGCCGGGAGCCGCCTTTCCGGCGAAGATCACCGTGCGAGGCACGACGTCGGCGCGCGGATTCTCCCGAATGCGCCGGTAGCGCGTCACCACGTACAACAGGTTCAAGAGTTGACGCTTGTACTCGTGAATTCTCTTCACCTGCACGTCGAACAGCGAATTGACGCTGATTTCCACCCCGGTGCGCCGCATGACCTCGTCGGCGAGCCGCTGCTTGTTGGTGCGCTTGACGCCGCGGAACTGCCGGCGAAACTCCGCATCGTCGGCGGCCCCGCTCAGGCGACCGAGCTCCTCGAGATCATTCTCCCAGGAGAACCCGAGACGCTCCGTCAGCAGCGCCGACAGGCCGGGATTCGACTGCTTCAACCAACGGCGCACCGCGATCCCGTTGGTTACGTTGATGAAACGGTCGGGGTACAGCTCGGCAAAGCCCGAGAACACCTGCTTGCGCATGAGGTCGGAGTGCAGCTGAGCGACCCCGTTGACCCGGTGGCTGCCGATGATCGCGAGATGCGCCATGCGTACGCGGCGATCGCCTCCGTCGTCGATGATGGACAGGCGCCTGCGGCGCTCGAGATCGCCGGGATACTTCTCCTCGACGGCATGCAGAAAATCGCGATTGATGAGATAGATGATTTGCAAATGCCGCGGCAGCAGCCGCTCGAACATCGCCACCGGCCAGGTTTCGAGCGCCTCCGGCAGCAAGGTGTGGTTGGTATAGGAAAACACCCGCATCGTAATGCGCCAGGCGTCCGCCCACGACAATCCATGTTCGTCGATCAGCAGCCGCAGCAGTTCCGGAATGGCCACCGCCGGGTGGGTGTCGTTCAGCTGAATCGCGAACGATTCGGGAATGGACTCGAGCGTGCGCCCCTCGCTCAAATGCGTCGCCAACATGTCCTGCAAGCTCGCGCTGACGAAGAAATACTGCTGCTTGAGCCGCAGCTCCTTGCCCTGCGGCGTCGAATCGTCCGGATACAGCACGCGCGATAGGTTCTTTGCCGCCACCTGCTCCTGCACCGCGGCCGCATAGTCGCCGGCATTGAAGGCGTCGATGTGGAACGGGGTGATGGCCCGGCCGGACCAGAGCCTCAGGTGATTGACCGTAGGACCGCGGTTGCCGGGAATCATTTGATCGTAGCCGACGGCGTACATGTCGCTGGTATCGACCCACAGATGCGCCTCGCCAGCGGCCGTGCCTTCGGGCGCCTCTGTGCGACCGCCGAACCGCACCGTGTAGCGCATGCTGCCGCTCGGCATCTCCCATACATTGCGCAACCGCAGCCAGCTGCTCGCGACCTCGCGCTGCGCGCCGTCGCGGTCCACGACCTGCGTGAATATGCCGTAATCGTAGCGGATGCCGTAGCCCACGGCGGGATAGTGCAGCGTCGCGAGCGAATCCAGAAAACACGCCGCCAAGCGGCCGAGTCCGCCGTTGCCCAGGCCCGGATCGACCTCCTGGGCGGCGACCTCGTCGAGGTCGTAGCCGAGGTCGCGCATGGCGGTGCGTGCCTCCTGCAGCAGGTTGCCCTCCAGACTGGACAAGGCATTGATCAAGGTTCGGCCCGGCAGATACTCGACGGAGAAGTAGCACACCCGTTTCACGCGGGCATTCGCAACGCGGCGCTGCGTGGCGAGCCAGCGCAAGGTCAGCTCCTCGCGCACCGCGAGCGACAGCGCGTCGTACATGTCCCTCGTTGTCGCCGTATCCGGATTCTTGCCGAGCGTACGGGTGAGGCGATCCAGCAGTGCGGCCAGAAGCGTGCCGGGCTGTAGAGCGACGTTGCGTCGGTTCGTAAACTGGGTATCTATCGAGTTCATGTAACCGTTATTATAGGGTCGTATCAGGGCGACAGCGGGCGAAACTCACATGCGTACCTTAAATTGAAATCCTCCCGCCTGGCTATCGGCATCGACGTCGGCGGTTCCTCCATCAAGTGCGCATTGGTGGATTTGGAGACGGGCGCGTTCGCCGGCGAGCGATTCAGTACGCCGACACCGGCCCAGGACTCGACCGAGACCTTGCTGGACGCGCTGCAGACGGTGGTCTCCAACGTACCCGGCGATCACGCGGTGGGCCTGGCATTTCCAAGCGTGATTCGCGGCGGAATCGTGCGAACGGCGGCGAATCTCAACAAGGCGTGGATCGGACAACCCCTGGCGGCGCTCGCCGCCGAGCGCCTGCACCGACCCGTGTCCGCCATCAACGATGCAGACGCTGCGGGCCTGGCCGAGCTGCGCTACGGCGCCGCGCGCGATGTCCCGGGCACCGTGCTGCTGCTGACTCTGGGCACAGGTATAGGCAGCGCCTTGTTCGTCGACGGCAAACTCGTGCCGAATACCGAATTCGGGCACCTTCAAGTCGCCGGGCGCGAAGCGGAACTGCGCGCGTCGGGCCGCGCCAAGGTGGATCAGCACCTGAGCTGGGACGCCTGGGCGGAGCAATTGTCGCTGGTGCTGAAGGAAATGCACGCACTACTCTGGCCGGATCTCATCGTGCTGTGCGGAGGCATCACCGAAGAGCCGGAGAAGTTCATGGACAAACTGCATTGCGAGGCGCGTTTGTGCATAGGAACCCTGCGCTCCGAGGCCGGGATCGTCGGAGCGGCGCTGGCCACCACCGTGGTGTCATCGAATCGGGCCTGAGCGGTGCGCGGTATCCGGGCAGTTCTCGCCGCCGCGCTCATCGTCACGCTGGCCGCCTGCGTGGGTACGCCGCTCCAGGCCGATCATCCGCCGCAATCTCAGGCAGCGCCGCTTAGCTCCCACCCGCCGAGTCCGTCTCCCTCCGCCCCACCGGATCAGCGGACCGTTATGGTCGATCGCGCCCTGTCCATGCTCGGTCAGCCGTATCGGTTCGGCGGCGCCGCGCCCGGCGGATTCGACTGCAGCGGATTGGTGGCGTACGCGGCGAACGGCGCCGGAATTCGCGTGCCGCGTACTGCGGCGGAGCAGATGCGCGCGGGAATGCCGGTCGCGCGCGGGGAGGTGCGCGCCGGCGATCTCGTGTTCATGCACCTCGCGCACAAGGAACTGCACGTCGGCATCGCCATCGACGAGGAGCGCTTCGTTCACGCACCGTCCTCGGGCGGCCGCGTGCGCATCGACTCGCTCGCTTCGGGACCCTACGCCAAGGGGTACCTTCGCGCGCGGCGCATTATCGCCTCGCCCTGAGTGGCGTACAATTGGCGCGACATCCGCACAAACGAGAACCTCGAGGACTTAAGGCATGAAGCTATTTTATTTCTCCGCTGCCTGCTCTCTGTCGCCGCACATCGTGCTGATCGAATTGGGCCTACCTTACACGCTCGAGAAGGTCGACTTCGCCACCAAGAAAACGGCGGGCGGGCTCGACTATCTGACCATCAACTCCAAGGGCGCCGTTCCGGCGTTGCAGCTCGACGACGGACGCGTGCTCACCGAGGGTCCGGCCATCGTCCAATACCTCGCCGATCAGAAACCGGACTCAGGGTTGGCGCCGCGCGCCGGAACCTTCGAGCGCTACCAACTGATGGAAATACTGAATTACATCACCTCGGAAGTGCACAAGGGATTCAGCCCGCTGTTCAATCCGAAGATTTCGGCCGACTGGAAAGCCTCCGCCACCGCCAATCTAGAAAAGAAATTCGACTGGCTGTCGGGGTTCCTCAAGGACAAGAACTTTCTGATGGGCAATACCTTCACGGTGGCAGACGCGTATTTGTTCACGGTGTTGAACTGGACCGGACACTTGAAGATCGATCTCTCGGGATGGCCGGTGCTGACCGCCTACCAGGCCCGCATCGCCCAGCGCCCCAAGGTCCAACAGGCACTCAGGGAAGAAGGCCTGCTGAAGTAGCGATCGGGGCGCGCCTCGGATCAGCTGAGGGCCGCGCCCACCGATTCGCTCGGCACCGCCGCAAATTGCAGCGACGCGAGCCGCGCATACAGCGGGCTGTGCACGAGCAGCTCGGCGTGGGTACCGACGGCGATCTTATGCCCATGGTCCATGACCACGATGCGATCGGCCTTGAGCACGGTGGCGAGCCGATGGGCGATGATGATGGTGGTGCGCCCGCGCATGAGTACTTCCAGCGCCTCCTGCACCAGCCGCTCGGATTCCGCGTCCAGCGAACTGGTCGCCTCGTCGAGCAGCAATATCGGCGGATCCTTGAGGATGGCCCGGGCCAGCGCGATCCGCTGCCGCTGACCGCCCGATAGC
>Ga0210388_10003850_pt1 | contig 11733 bp, 12 predicted proteins | sample IncBWC19OmetaG_FD_155485 | JGI IMG/M metagenome (GOLD analysis project Ga0210388, IMG submission 155485) | Forest soil microbial communities from Barre Woods Harvard Forest LTER site, Petersham, Massachusetts, United States - Inc-BW-C-19-O ... | reverse complement strand
GCTCTGTTCGAATAAAGACTGCGCGCCACGGATATCGCCGCTTTCCCGGGCGGACACCGCCAGCGCATTCAGGTCGACGGCTACGGCTCGCTTGTCGCCCAGTTGACGCGCGATCTCGAGACTTTCCCCCAGCAGGCTTTTCGCGGCGGCATAGTCCCCCTGGCGGTCCGCCAGAACTCCGGAGGCAAAAGCCACGCGGGCCCGCAGCTTATTCGCGCCTTCCGCACCCCGGAGCTTCAACAGTTTGTCGAGCCACATTCTTCCTTCGGCGAGGTATTCGCGAGCTTCCCAGAAACGAAATAGCGCTGCGCCGAGGCGCATCCCCCATTCTGTCTCACCGTTTTCGAGCAGCCATTCGAGGCTGGCGCGAAAATTATCGTGCTCGACGGTGAAGCGCGCCAACCACTCCGTTTCCATCGCGCCGCTTTTTTCCGCTGCGCCTTCTTCCGCCAGCACGAGGCAGTAGGCCGCGCGGGCACGCTTGGTCAGGGCTTCCTCGCCGCTGGCGGCCAGTTTTTCCAGCGCGTATTCGCGAACGGTTTCGAGCATCATGAAGCGCGATTCGGCGTTCGGCTGCTCGACTTGCCGGAGCAGGCTCTTGTCCACCATGGAGGACATTCCGTCGAGAAGGTCCAGCCCGAGGTCGGCCTTCGCGTCGCAAACAGCCTCGGCACTTTCCAGCGTGCAGCCCCCGACGAAGACCGATAATCTTCGGACGAGCTTCTGCTCGGCGGCGCTCAATAGCTCGTGGCTCCAATCCATCGCGGCGCGAAGCGTTCGCTGACGCTGTGGCAGATCCTGTGCGCCACCGGTCAATAGTTGCAGCCGGCTTGCCAGCCGGGTCCTCATGGCAGAGGGAGAAAGAACTTTCACTCGTGCCGCAGCGAGTTCGATCGCCAGAGGCAGGCCGTCCAGTCGCGCGCAGATTTCGGCGACCGCCGCGGCATTTTCCGCGTTCAATGCAAAGTCGGGTTTCGCGGCGGTGGCGCGTTGTAGGAACAGCGCTACCGCGGGACATTTTGAGAGCGCCTCGATCGACATTTTCGAGCGCGATTCTGGCACCGCCAGCGGCGGAATGGGATACTCCCGTTCCCCGTACACATGCAGCGCCGCGCGGCTGGTTACGAGGATTTTCAGGTTTGGCCCCGCTGCCAAGATCTTCGCGACGGTGGGGGCTGCCTCGGTCAGATGCTCGAAATTGTCCAATAGCACGAGTAGGGGGGCGCGCAGCGAATCCCGCAAGCTTTTTTCGAGTGTTTCGAGCGGAGACGGGCTGCCGCCCTCCCGGATCTTCAGCGCCTGCACGATCACCGAAGCGATCTGTCCCGGATCGTTCAGTCCAGCGAGTGCGACAAAATGAATTCCACCGGGAAAGTTTTCTACCAGGCCGTTCGCCGTTTCCACAGCCAGGCGCGTCTTGCCGATTCCGCCCGGCCCTGTGACCGTGACCAGCTGCACGTCATCGCGCAGCAGCAGTTCCTTCACGGCGGCAACTTCCTTTTCCCGGCCGACGAACCCCGTCCGCTGCGCCGGCACGTTCACGCGCTGAGGTTCCGGCGCGCGGAACGGCTTTTCCATAAAGCTGTCGCGAATGGCGGCGAGCTCTCGCGCGAGATCGCGGGTGGAGACGTAGCGCTTATCCGGCTCTTTTTGCAGGCATCTCTCGATCGCCCAGCAGAGCGGGGGCGGAACATCCGCACCTTGCCCGGCGATCGGCTCGGCGTGTTCGCGAATGATCGCGAGCATAGTTTCCGCCGCACTGTTGCGCCGGAAGGCGCGTTTGCCGGCGACGATTTCGTACATCACGAGACCGAATGAAAACTGGTCCGATCGAAAATCCGCCGGAAGACCGTCGGCCTGCTCCGGTGACATGTAGCCAGGCGTTCCGAGGATCAGTCCGGGTCGAGTGCTAGAGACCGTCAGCGTGCGGCCGTCCTCGGTCAGTTCGTTCGCGGGCGCGTTCTTGGCCAATCCGAAGTCGAGAATCTTGACGAAGCCATCCTGGGTCACCATCAGGTTTTCCGGTTTCAGATCCCGGTGAGCGATGCCCGCTTCGTGAGCTTTTGCCAAACCTTCGGCAATTTGCGCCGCGATTTCGATAGCTTTTCGAATCGGCAGGGCGCCGGCGCTGAGCAGATGGCGCAGCGTCTTGCCCTCCACCAGCTCCATCGCGATGTAATGAATCGAGCCTTCTTGTCCCAGCTCGTAGATGGTGACGATATTCGGGTGGTTGAGGGCGGACGCGGAGCGCGCCTCGAGCTCGAAGCGGCGCAATTCGTCAGACGTTGCTGAAATCGGTGCGGGTAGAACCTTGATTGCGACGCTGCGTCCCAGGCGAGTGTCGCGGGCGCTATACACCTCGCCCATTCCGCCAGCGCCAATGCTCGCGAGAATCTGATATGAGCCGAATTTGCTGCCGGGTGCGAGCATGGCGATTGATGAGACAAGGCGCTGTCGGCACGGATTCCGTGACCCGCGCAGCGTTTCATCGACATTAGCAGACTTGCTGTTGATGCGACAATGCGGCCCTGCCGCGCCGCACCGCCTTCCGAAAGCCGGCGGCACGCCGCAAAAGAATTCGGCGGTGCTTCCGGGTTCTACGGCTTCGGAGGGGCCATTGAGGCTACCATGGCGCGCATGGCCTCGAGCGAGCCGGGAGCGTTCTTCTTGCGCCAGGCTTCCATCTTCTTCACATGCTTTTCGAGGTTGCCGTACATGTGCGGATTCTTGTTGCGCTCGCGCATGGCGGGCACGAACGGCTTGATGCGCTCGAAAATGAACCACTGCTCGCCAGTGTTCTCGAAGAAAAACGCCTCGTCGATCAGCCCGCGATTCACCATGCTGGCCGCCATTTCCCAGTAGCTGATGACCATGCGCATGAAGGCGCTTTCCGGGCTGCCCATGGGCGCCTGCCTCTGGATATCTTCGAGCGTCGCAGGATGAAACTTCGAAAAATACCAGTCGCGGGCCTCGCGCATTTTCGGCTCGCGCCGAATTTCATACAGCCTCAAGAGCAGATCCGCTTGATCGTGCGTCACTTTCGGCATTCCACTTCCTCCTTGTGTAAGGTCGGATGCATTTACTTGAATGAAATGTCCGCGCGCTTCGCCCGCACTATTCCCTGTCTGGGCTAGCGACGGCTTCCTTCACCACGAGTTGGTGCGTGTGGGTGAGCGGGATCGATGATTCCTCAAAGGCAATCTTGATTCGCCGGCGCAGCTCGCGCGCCACGTCGTCCTTGCGATTCAACACGGTGCGCACTTGCAGCCGCAGCACGGTGCCGTCCAGCGCGAGCGATTCGACTCCCAGAACGCGCGGGCCATCGACCACCGCCTGTGACCAAATCGCGTCGTCGCGGAAACCGCCGCAGATTTTTTCGAGCGTGGCGAGCGCGCCCCCCACCATTTCGTCGGAGGGAATGGTCACGTCGACAAATGTTTGCGACCAATCGCGGCTCAAATTCGCCACTTGCCCCACCAGCGAATTCGGGATCGTGACGATCGCACCGCCGACGTTGCGCACCACGGTGCGGCGTAGCGTGAGGTACTCCACGCGGCCGGTTTCCCCGTTCAGCTGGATCAAGTCGCCCACGACAAACTGGTCTTCAATCACGATGAAAAAACCGTTGATGATGTCTTTCACCAGGTTCTGTGCGCCGAATCCCAGCGCCACGCTGCCCACGGCGGCGGCTGCTTCAAATGGCGTGACGTCGAAACCGAATTCGGGCAGCGCCGTCAGCACCGCGGCCGCCACGATCAGCGCCGCGCCCACCGAATAAACGATTCCCGCCATGGTCCGCGTCTGCTGCTCGCGCAGCAGCGCCGCACGCGCCTGCCCCTTGGCGATCTGCACCAGCCGCGTGGTCAGCGCCTTCAGGATGCGCACCAGAATGAAGGCGATCACCAGGATTACCAGCACGCGCACGCCGCGCGTCCCGGCAGTTTCCAGCGAGCGCCTGAGCGATTCAGTCATGGGAGTTAAGGCGCGGAATTATACCATTCGAGGGACGATACCTTTGCTCCGCCGTGCGGCGCCATGTAGAATCGAAGCGATCGCCACCGCGCGCCCGTAGCTCAGATGGATAGAGCGTGTGCCTCCGAAGCACAAGGTCGGGGGTTCGAACCCCTCCGGGCGCGCCATCCCTCAAAGGTCCAGCCCGGAGACATGGGTGACACTTTGTACCTAAGACATAGGTAACACTTTTGGGCCAAAGGGATTTTTCAACGGTTCGAGCACCCGAGTCTCCAGATCGAAGTATCCCAGATCATAATCCATAAAGCTGACCAGCCAGATATCGTCGTGCACTTCTTTGATACCGACGGCTTGGCCGGCAAAGACCTGGCTGAAATTAATTTTCTTCCGACCCAGACAGATGCGCCCGCAACGCGTGACCACGATGGTTTTATCGTGGAAAGGGGTAGTCGATGTCCGGCAAGCCAGTGTAGGGGCGCGGGGAAGGTTGGTAGACCTCCGCGGGACACTCGATACCCGCCCGAAAGAAATTTCAGCGTAAAAGGAGTTGCATGAACTGGCGCAAGTCTTCAGCGTTCGTGTCCGTAACGCCGCACAGACGCATTCCGCCACTCGACATGCACGCCACGTTGTAGCCCTCCTTGGATACAAACTCGGGCCGGTTCCCCTGCTTCCCATCGTCGGGCCAAATGAAGACATTGATGTAATGCTTTCGCAGTTGGTAGACGAGCGCTGCGACATCCCGGCCGCCGACGTAGTCCAGGCGCCCTCCGATGAGCGGATAGCCCTGTTCCGCCAGATCGCGGACTGGCGGCGCGAAGTCGATCTTGCCGTCGAACCACGGCTTCACGGTGTGCTGGTCCGTGGATACGACATCCATGAGGTGGCCGGGTTGGAGCGACCGGATGTGGCTGGCGACGAGTTCCTCGGCGACAAGATCCCCTTGGCGAAAACTCAGCACACCGGGAATGAATCGGACTCCGAGCCCGAGCGTGATCAGGACCGCCGCGGCCACCGCGAGCCATTCGAGCACGGGACGGCGCTGCGCGGTTCGTAAGATTGGCGTCACGGCTCGGCTCCGCCCGCCTGCCGGGGTTGGCACCGCATTCTGATTCGCGGTAATTCGCGCGCGTAGGGCCTCCGGTGCACGACGGTAGAGATTCGCCGAGCGGATGCCCTCCCTCAAAATGTGTTGCTCGCGCAGTTCCCGTGCGCATGAAGCGCATGTCCTCAGGTGCTCCTCGATCTCAAGGCTCCGCGCGAGGTCGAGTTCGCCGTCGGAATACCCGTGGAGCAACAGTGCATTATCTTTGCAAACCACGTTGCACCTCCTTGTCGCGCGCGGCGAGCAGCGTCTCGCGCAATCGCGCCCGGCCGCGCGCCAGGCTCGACATCACCGTGCCGATGGGAACATCCATTACCTCGGCGATCTCCTTGTACGAGAGGCCTTCCAGTTCGCGCAGGATAAGAGTCTCGCGGAATCTCACAGGAAGTCCTTCCAGTGCTTCTGTAAGCATGAGCTTCTCTACTGACTGTAAAAGCGCCGCCTCAGCATCGGGTCGGACAATCTCGGTGATATGAACTTTCTCGTCGAATTCCTCCGTCAGATCGCCGGGGCGCTTTTTTTCGAGAAAGGTATACGCCGTATTGCGAACGATCTGAAGAAGCCATGCGCGTGCGTTCGCTTCTTGATAGCCGCCGAAGAATCGTACGGCCCGGAGACATGCCTCTTGCACCACGTCTTCGGCGTCGTGCGGATTTCGGACGAGCCAACGCGCCAGATTGTGGGCGGCGTCGAGATGAGGCAGCACGACTAGCTCGAAGCTCGTGCCACCCGATATCCCGCGTGTTTCCTCTTGCATGCTGCTCCGAGACCCTCAACTGTCAAGACTGGCCACCGGGCATTTTTATTCCCACAGAAATCTCATCTTCGCCATAGTGGCGTGTACCAGACGATGTAGGTCCCTATCCCGCTGAGCAGAACAGACATCCAGAGCGCTAATTCGATGCGCATCCAGAGCTTCCATTTTTTAAAACGCCACTGCTCGGGGAGCAACTTCGTTCCCGCGACCATCGCGATGTAGAGCCCGAGCAACTCCGCGACGCTCCCGAGAACCCCGTGGACCGCGGCCACCGTGTAGTATCGTTTGTGCAGATGGCTAGACAGCCTCGGCAATACGAGTTGACCAAACGACGGCAACATTACGACCGCAATCGAGACAAGATTCAAAAGCAACACCGCAGTCATACAGGCGCCGTGTGCGGTGTAACGCTTGGTGCGGGCCAAGAAAGCGCCGGCAATCAAAGCGAAACCCATGATCACCTGAATCGTCAGGTTCAGGTCGGCCCCCATGCCCGCCGGTGTTCCCAAAAATCCGTTCATAAAGCGGTTCCTCTGATGAGCCGTTTCCCTGCATCTTGGGAAGAAATTCACATGCGTGTGAGATTCGCCAGCTGTTCGAGGGATTCCAGGGGGCGCGGCTCCCAAAGAAAGCTGCGACCCCTCAATCGGCAATTTGAACGTTGGCGCTTAGTCGTTTTGCTCTTCCGCGAGCGACGGCGCGGCTTGTGTCTTGTCCTTTGCCATGAGGATCCAAAGCCCGTCGGCATCGGCGACGTAGATCAGGCTGCGACCATCGTCGGTGACGAAGCTCGTGACTCCGTGAAACACGCGAGCGACCATCGGATTGGCCGGGTTCTGCACGTCCAGGATGGTAACCGCTTGAGAATTGGCGCCGCTCATCGATGGCGTTGCCGAAGCCTGCGGCGTGGTCAGAATCATCGCCCGACTATCGCCGACGGGCTGCAATTGGCCACCGGCGGAAGGGTCGGGAATCGCCGTTTGTTCGACCAGCCGGGCTTTCTTCGCATCGGTGACGTCCACGATGGACAATCTCGCGGACGGCCCCATGGTTACGTAAAGATAGTGCTTTCGGCCCTTCTCGACCAGGACCATGCTTGTAGCCGGGCCTCCGGCAAGTTCGACCTTGCCGACAACCTCGACCGCCTGCCCTGCCGATTTTTCTGACCCCTTGCCGGCCCATGCCGACGGTGCGGCCACAATTCCGACTGCGAGGAGACCAACTGCCACTACTGAATTAACTTTCGAAAACTTGCTGTTCACATTCGCCGTCATTTTCTTTGTCCTTTTCTTGACTTTTCTGCCCGCTACAAAGACACCCCTCCGATTGATTGCGGACACTTGGATTCACCTCGACTAGTTGACGATGATCTTGCCGGTCATCATCGGATGCACCGAGCAAAAGTAGGCGTAGGTGCCCGGTTGCGTAAACGTGAACGAGAACTGATCGTCCGTGTCGAGCGCCTTGGACCTGAACTTCTTGTCCGGGCTGACCACGGTGTGCGGCACGTCGTCGTGATTGACCCACGTAATCGTTGTGCCTGCGGCCACAGTGATTTCCTTCGGCGTAAAGCTGAAGTTATCGATCGTAATACTCGCGGCAGCATTCTTCTCCGCAGCCGCTCGGGCTATCTGCGTTCCGTGGATCATGGCCGCCGATGCGACCACTCCGAGCAATCCTGCGCACATCAGAACATTTCGTATGTATCTTTTCATTGGCTTCTTCCTTTTTTCCAAGATCGCCGCCGGTCTACCCACCCGCCAGCGGTGAATCAACCACGGCGAGCGTGTGCTTGCCGCGAATGAAGTTAATGTTAGTGACTCCAAGTACGCTCCGTAGCTTTTCGTCCGGCACCTTCATGGGTCCCGGAGACGCCGCTTGCCCCGGCGCGGGTTGGGGAAACGCAGTAGACATCGCCGTGTGAAAAGTGACGTTCCCCTCAACCTTCTGCATCACCTGGTGGATGTGCCCGTTCAGGACGGATACAGACCCGAACTTCTTGAGGTATGACAGCGCTTGTTGGCTATCGTCCGTGCCCCATCCCCACTCGGGATAAATCGTCCAGAGCGGAATGTGCGCGAAGATCACGATCGGCGTGCTGTGTTTCAGGTGCCTCACGTCATCCTCGAGCCATTCGAGCTGATCGGTGCCCAGGCTTCCCAAGCCCCCCGCCTTCAAATTCATCACGTTCACGAGCCCGACGAAATGGACGCCTTTGTGATCAAAGCTGTACCATCCGTCGCCCTTGGTGTCTTTGCCGTATCGCTCGCGGTATTGCACGCCATTGTCGTTGAGAACGTCATGCTCGCCGGGAACGTAAAAAACTCCGCCGGTGCGCACAGATTTCAGCGATTGGTCCAGGGTGTCGAATTCTTCTGCTTTCGAAAGCTGGGTCAAATCGCCGGTGTGGAGCACGAATTCGGGGCTTTGCGGAAGTGCGTTGAGCTTGGAGACGGCCTCCCGCAGTGTGGCGGTCACGTCCGGGTTGGCAGCCTTATTAAAACCGATATGGGAGTCGCTAATCTGCGCGAAGGCAAAATCGCCCTTCATGGCCGCTTTATCGATCTTGCCATCGGCACCGAACGCGAAGGACTTCATCACTCCTCCCTGCATCACGCAGAGCGCTCCAGTCCCCGCCCAAGCCATGCACTTCAAAAAGCCACGGCGGTCAATGCCGTCGGGATTTAAGTTCTCCTTGATGATGTTCCCCATCGAATGCCTCGCTTTCGTTATGGCTGCCATGTTCCCTTGCATTCATGTAGACCGGCGATGGGCCCAAAATATTCCCGACAGTCACCGATTTGTCGAACGTAGCGCCCTTGGCCCCTGCCACGGCGGCTAAGTTCTTTTGCCTCAGGGAGTTCAATCGGCCGCTTCGACGGATACGCCCTGAGGGGAGCCAATTAAGTATGTAATCCGGACGGGCAACAATCCGCCGGCCTGTTCCCGATTTCCCAGCGGTATCCGTTGTCTCCAAGCCCCTTGGTCAACGCCTTGAGTTCTTCGGGTGAGTACGCCCGCAAGCACGAAATCAAGCCGTCGAAGAGAAGAACGAAAGGAACTATCGGAATCAGATACGTCCAAAAGAGCCGTGACCAACTGAAGGGCCGCCGGAAGGGGACGAACAGCCACGCGGCGATCGGAATGAACAGTAGAGATAGCAACGTTAACGTGTGACGCGCGGGCGCCTCAAAAATCCCGATGGCCTGTCGCCTGCTAACACTGTCCTGCAGAAGGCTACGCGCCTCTTCGGGGTCCAAATGGTGAAAGGAGGAAAAGAGCGTCCTGAATCCCTGGAGGTGTCCCGGGATCCGCGTCGCGTCGACCGAGTAACTGAGAAAATGTATGCGATTCGTGATCGGAGACTCCCGATCACGGAGTTTTGTTGTGCTCGGATATTTGTCGGTTAACAAAACCTCGAGCGGTTTCACGCCCTGCAACTCGAAATGGCGCATCAGGGAGTGCCAGGGTCCGCCAGCCCCCGAGCACAAATCCAATACACGTTCGGTGCCGCACTCCTCCAGTCGTACTCGCAGTAGGTGCGCGATCGGTTCATAGGTTCCCATGACGTCCAAGATCATCTGCAGACCGTCCACGACTTGACCCCTGAGGAATTGCGGAAACCACGCCTGTTCATGAATTTCAAATAGTCGTAACGGCATGGAATCCCTCGTTCGGATTTGCGCGAACAGCACCGCGAGCCTGCGCTGGCGAACTCGAGACCCATTTGCGGCTCTGATGCGTGCCGTTTCCAGCTGCTTTCTGAAGCAACTGACGAAGGAGCATTCGAGCCTTGTGCAGCTGCGATTTTGAATTCCCCACCGAGCATCCGAATATTTCGGCGATCTCGTTGTGCTTGAATCCTTGAACGTCGTGGAGAATGAGCACAGCCCGGTATCCAGGTGCCAACTCGTTGATAGCCGCCTGAAGAGTGATGCGGTCAATAACGCCGTTTAGTCGCAGATCGGGAACGCCAAATTCCTTGAGCTGTGCGTCGGACTCCTCGGCGGGACTCGTAATCGAATCCAAGGATATTTTCGCTATTCGCTTTCTGCGAAGACGCATCAGGACGATGTTGACGGCCATCCGATGCAGCCATGTGGAAAATGCCGATTCGCCACGAAACATCTCGATCTTTCGAAACAAGTGCAGAAAGACGTCCTGCGTCAGATCTTCAGCTTCTGTCGGATTGCCCACCATGCGAAGGCACAGCGAGTAGACCCTTCGGCTGTGCAGGCGATAGACCTCTTCAAATGCAACGGCATCACCTTCCTGAGCCAGTCGCACGACGTTCGCATCAGTCAACTCTGTTCGTTCGACTCGTCTCGGTGTGCTCACTGTCGTCCCCCAGGGTCTTTGGCCTTTGCCGGTATACTGGCTTCAAGTGTGAATCGCCGAATGAAGCCGGCCAGTGCGAAGAAGCCGATTGCGCCAACTCGGCCGGCGGCGCCTGAATCGCGCCGCCGACGAGTCGACGGTTTATGAATGGGATAAAGGTCAGTTTCCAGCTACGATCGTGGTCTGCTGGTCTTTCCCAAGTTCCTTCTGCAGCTGCTTTGGGTATAGGAACTCATGACCTACCGTGCGACCCGGATAGAACCAGGTCACGATCGCCTCAGGAAGCGCAGACCCACGCCCCGCTAACGTGAACGCGGTGTCGTCGGTTGGCTGCGAACGTTCGGTAGAAGTCGTGAGGACAATCGCGTATAGCTTTCTACGATCAGGGCTGAAGATACGGACCACCTGATGTTGATTGATGTCCTCAGGCAGCAAGAACAAGTAGGTTCCCGCAGGCAGGATGTGCCCCGAAACCTGAACGGCCTGATTAAAGGTGACTTTGGTCTCCTGATTCGTCTCGTCCGCTCGTGCGGCAGGCAGGACGGCCAAGAATCCAAGTAACAACGCGACAATGACAAAACTCTTTCCGACAGCTTCTCTCTTCATAACAGCTCCTTTTTAAGTATTGCGGCCCGGCTGATGCTCGCAATTCACTTCCGTGATTCTGAGTTAGCGCGCCTTTTCAGCGCTCTTGCTTCAAATGTGAGGACCAGCTGAACCCCGGTTTTATTCCCGCCCGGCGTCTCTTTGTGGGCGACTCAGGGAAAAAGTCCATCGGCACTTATCTGGGAATAAAAAGCAAGCGTCCGCGGTCTACACAGTTGGAGATGCTTAAGGGAAATTAACTTTGACGGACTTCAGAAGGGGCCCGAAGAAGATGAAAGGTCATGCTCGCATTGTGGGTTTGCCGATGATTGTGGTCGCGGTTGTGGCAGCTGGCGTTATCGCCGGCGATCGTTCAACGGCTGGCATCAGGAATCGCGGGTGTGCGGTGAGGGGTCGATGAGCACAAATCCGTTCGACGTCAGAACCGTGGTTTTGGCCAGGCACGCTCAACATGTGGTGCTGATTCACTTTCCGATCGCCTTATTTACCGCGGCAGTGGGATTCGACTATCTCGCACAGTGGACGAAGAATCGCATGCTGGCTGCGGCGGCGTATTTCAATCTACTCGTGGCTGCCGTCTCTACTGTGCCGGTCGTGGCTACCGGTCTGATCGCGTGGCAATGGGCGCTCGAGGGGCAAAAGCTAAAAGGGATTCTGCTAATGCATTTGGTTATGGGTTGCGTATCGAGCGTGCTCATCTGGCTTGTGTTTTGGATCCACTTTCGCGCGCGGCGCCGTCCAGAGGAATCCCTGCCCACTTACCGCATGCCGGTCGAAGCACTCGCCGTGTTACTCGTCGGATTAACGGGGCATCTGGGCGGTTTTCTCACCGGCGTAAACGGGCCCGGCTAGACACGTCGTAAGGGACCTCCTGATCATCCGGAGCATTCGCGCGAATCATTGGTGCTCAGCTTGTGCTGACAGATTTGTAGTGTTCGATCCTTCGCTCCCGTCG
>Ga0210388_10003848_pt1 | contig 11735 bp, 8 predicted proteins | sample IncBWC19OmetaG_FD_155485 | JGI IMG/M metagenome (GOLD analysis project Ga0210388, IMG submission 155485) | Forest soil microbial communities from Barre Woods Harvard Forest LTER site, Petersham, Massachusetts, United States - Inc-BW-C-19-O ... | reverse complement strand
ATTTCCTGCTGTTCGATGACGAAGGAGCGCCCGAACAGGGCGGCCGCATGGGCGCGCATCACCGCCAGCAGCTCTTCGCCATCGCGCGAGTTGGCGTTCGCGAACACCGCGAAGGTGCCACCACCAAAATGCGCCACGTGTTCGCTTCTGCGGAAGCGACCCCGCAGGCGGTCAGCAACATGCTGGAGCAGCAGATCGCCGATCCGGCGACCAAACGAGTCATTGATCAGGCTCATGCGCTCAATGTCGATGACACTGACCGCGAAGCGCGCGTCCTGATTGGCTGGATCACTCAATACGCGTGACAACCGGTCGCAGAACAACGACCGCTTGGCAAGTCCGGTGCGCGGGTCAAAGTGCGACAGCAGCCGCACCTTGGAATCCTTCTGCAGGTACTGCAGGGCGAAGGAGAGGTTCCCGGCGATTTCACGCAGGGTGTGCAGCTCCTCCGGGCTCACCGCGTCGGATTCGCGCGCGGCCAGCAGCAATACGCCCATGGGCGTGCGATCAACCACCAGCGGCAGCCCGACGACGGCCGATAGCTCACCTGCGAGCATGGCCGCGCGCAATGCCGCCGGAAGGGCCGGATTCGCCGGGTCGTTGCACAGGAATACTTTTCCCGTGCGGACAATCTGGCCGACGATATCCGTGCGTATATCGAATGGTTCCTCCAACGCGTTGCGCAGCGCATCGTCCCCGTTCCAGGCAACCGCGGAGAGCCTCGGGGTGGCGGCGACCTTGGAATATATGACGGCGCTCAGATAGCCGCCGGCCCGAACCGCGAGCCGGCAGGTCTCCTGCAACAGCTCCTTGCGGTCCCGGACCCGTACGACCAGCGCGTTGACGCCGCTCAACATGCCAAGCACGCGTGCCAGGCGCGCGATCTGCGCCTGCTGGTGCGAGCGCTCCTGGCGCAATTCGGCATCCGCCAGGGCGCGCCGTACGGCCGGCGCGAGTCGCAGCAGGTTGTTCTTCAATACGTAGTCGGCGGCACCGGCGTGCAGCGCATCGATGGCGCGTTCTTCGCCGATGGTACCGGAAACAAAGATGAAGGGCGCTCCGGGGGCGACATCACGCACGATCCGCAAGGCGGAGATACCGTCGAACTGGGGCAGATTGAAATCCGACAGGATGATGTCCGGCAAAAACTCCGCCAGGTTGCTGCGCAAATCCGCCTCGGTCTCGACCCGCCGCCAATCGAAGCGCAGGCCTGCGCGTCGCAGCTGGTTTATGACCAGTTCCGCTTCATAGTCCACATCCTCGACGAGCAGGACGCGGAACGGCTTTTCCTCTGAAACCTGCATCATCACTCCCGTCCCACGACAAACGAAAAAGTAGTGCCCTGGCCGGGGACACTGTTGGCCCAGATGCGGCCGCCATGCCGCTCCAGGATCCGTTTCACTATCGACAAGCCGACACCGGTACCGGGAAACTGATCCTGCGAGTGCAACCGCTGAAAGACCCCGAATAACTTGTCCGCATACTGCATGTTGAATCCGGCCCCATTGTCGCGCACGAAGTACACCTGCTCGTCCTGCTCCAGATGGCTTCCGAGTTCCACGCGGGCATCGCTGCGGCCCTTGGTGAACTTGAAGGCATTGGAGAGCAGGTTCGCCATCACCTGTTCGATGAGGCCCGGATCTGCCTGACAGTCCGGCAGCGGGTCGATGCGCACGTCAACGTGACGCTGCGGTTCGGCCGCCTCCAGTTCCTTGACGAGGCGGCGGGTAACCGCGTTGAGGTCGATGCGATGACGGTTCGGCGGCGTGCGACTGAGCCGGCAGAATCGCAGCAGGTCCTCGATCATCTGGTCCATGCGCTCAGCGCCGCGTACCACCTGGTCCAGGCGCGCACGACCGCTCTGTGTCACGGTGTCACCGGCCTCGTCAAGATAGATTCCGGTCATGCCACGGATGGCGCGCAGCGGCGAGCGCAGATCGTGGGATATGGAATAGGAGAACGATTCGAGGTCGCGGTAGGCGGCGGCCAGCTCCAGCGCCTGCTCGCGCTCGCGCCGTTGCAGCGCGGCGTTTTCGATACGCAGGTGGCGGATCTCGAGCGCGCGGGCGATGACGGGCAGGATGACGTTCAGCCTGAAGGGCTTCAACACGTAATCCAGCGCGCCTATCTGCAGGGCCTCTACGGCCGTGTCGATCGTGCCATGGCCAGTCATGATGACCCCGGCGATGTCAGGATCGACGGCGCGCGCGGCGCGGAACAGTTCGATGCCGTCCATTTCCGGCATCATCAGGTCGGTGAGCAGCAGGTCGCACTGATTTTCGCTGAGCGCGCGCAATGCCTCGCCGGGCACATGAAATCCCTGGACCTGGTAGCCCTCGAATCCGAGCGTGTCGCACAGGGCGCGCATGTGCGCGATTTCATCGTCGACAACCATCAGGCGGGCAGCGCTCATCGGGAACGTCCCGGTTGCGCCCGCTTCAGGGGAGCCGTGACGGCGAGGTCGTTCAACGCCGCGCGCAGGTCCACCAGCCGCGGCGGCTTGTTCAAAACCCGATCCACGTGCGGCGGGATATCACCCTCGGAAACGAGGCGCTGGCCCCAGCCGGTGAGCAGGATGACGGGGGTGGTGGCGCAAGCCGCCTTGACAGCCGCGGCAACCCGGCGCCCGTCCACGTAGGGCATGCCCAGGTCCGTGACGACGATCGCGAAGGGCTGCGCCGTGCCGCTCGCCGCGACGAACGCATCAATGCCGGCCTGGCCGCCATTGGCGGCCGTGACGTCATGGCCGTCACCCAACAGCACTTCCTGCAGGGAGGCGATCAGCAAGGGATCATCATCGACCAGCAGGATGCGCAAGGGCTGCGGCTCGATCGCGGGGGTCGCGAAGGCCGGTTCGACTGTCAACCCACCTGCCGCGTTGAAAATAAGCCGGAAGGTGCTGCCGCGGCCCGGAGTACTGTCGAGCTGCAGTTCCGCACTATGGCGCGTGATCATTCCGTAGACCATCGCGAGGCCCAAGCCGCTGCCGCGCTCGCCCTTGGTCGTGAAGAACGGCTCCAGGCAGCGACGCTGGGTGGCCTCGTCCATGCCGATACCGGTGTCGCCGATCTCTATATAGATGCGCGCTGGTTCATCTGCAGAGGACGGCTCCACCCGCCGCGTACGAATCGTGAGCGTGCCGCCTTCGGGCATCGCATCCACGGCATTGAAGATGAGGTTGGTGAGCGCATCGCGCATTTCACCTTCGGCAACCATGACCTCGGTGGGAACCTGCGCCAGATCGGTTCGCACCTCGATCATGATGCCTTTCTGCTGCGGCATGTCACTCCAGCGCGCCTGGGTCAATTGGAGCGCTTGCTGGACCGTGACATTCAAATCCACGCGCGACAGCGACAGCTGCGGTTCGCGCTGGCGGTAGAACTCACGCATGCGCGCGACCGTGCCGGCAACATCCCCGATGGCCCGCTGGATGGTCGTCAGATAGTTGCGGGCACGTTCGCTGAGGTTCGGCTCCCGCTCCAGCAGCGATTCGGTGTACAGCGACACGGGCGAAATAGCGTTGTTGATGTCGTGGGCGATACCGCTGGCAATCTGCCCAAGCGCCCGCAGCCGCTCCTGCTGCATGGTGGTTTGTTGACTGCGACGCAGGTCGTCATAGGCCAGCTGCAGCGCGCTGTTGAGTTCGGCCTGTCGCGCCGCGAGCGCCACGTGTTCGCTCAGCTGCTTGAGGAACTCGCAATCAGCACTGGTGAAGGCGCCGACCTCACCGCGGGCCGCGATCAGCACGCCAAACAGGGTCCGCTCCGCAACCAGCGGTGCAATCACGAGCGAACCCAAGTCGTGGGCTGCCAGACGTTGCAGCAACGGCAGGGCAACCCGGCGGGTATCCGGCTCATGAATCAGCTGTCCCTTGACGCAGGCCGCAATGACGCTGTCGTCCAAGACAATCGCGGTCCCGGGTTGCAGGGCCAGCCGTTCGCTATGGGCCTGGCTGGCAGCCCCCACGGTGCTCACCGTCAGGGTGCCGACGGTCGCATCGTAGCGCGCGATACAGGCATATTGCAGGGGCATGCTGCGTTGCTCACCGACGCCTTCCACCTGGGCGATGCTCGCGAGGTCCTGGCTGTCCCCGATGGCGTGGGTGATGTGTTGCAGCAGGTTCAAATGACCCAGCTGCACATGCAGGCGTGCTTCCGAACTTTGTATGGTTCCGAGCATGTGGTTGAAGGCGTCGGTGAGCTGGTCCAGCTCAAAGGCGCCGACGTTGCTGGCGCGCACGGAGTAGTCATGGCGCGTCGAGATCGCATTGGCCATCTCGGCCAGCGCAAGAATCGGACCCGAAATTCGCTGCTGCAGACGGCGGGAAAGGAAGTAGGCGAGCAGGCCCGAGGCGCACACCACCAGGGCCACGATGCCGGCGTATAGGCGCATCCGGTCGTAAATGGCGCCCAGGTCGGACTGTACGAACAGCGTGCCCATACGCCGCTGGCCTTCGGTCACCGGCAGGATGCCGACCAGGTCGCTGCGCCCGAAGCGAAATCCGGTCCCATCGGCTTTCAGCTGCGCGGGGAATTCGCCCGCGGCCGCGTTGCTGGGATAGACGGCGAAGCGCACCCCATCTAGTCGGTACAGCGCCGCGTGGGTAATGTGCGGGTCCACCTCAAAGGCCGCCAGCACGGTTTGCGCATCATCGGAGTTGTTGAAGGCCAGCGCGGCGGTTGAGTTTGCGGCGATGGCGCGACCGAGCGTATCCAGCTGTCGCTGGCTGGTCTGTCTGAAGGTCAGAAAGTCATAGGCGAACAGACAGGTCACCGTCAGCAGCAGCACGGCGCCACTGGTGAGCAGCACCATCTGTATCAACTGCCTGCGAATGGCCGGAACTTTGGTGTTCATGGTCATTGCGCCGGTATCGTGCCGATGACTTGGGCGGGTCGCAGCAGCTTGGAGCTGATCGTCAGACCGGCAGTGCGCGCGAAGTCGACATTGATTCGCAGCCGAATCCGTCGATCCTCATTGAGGAAGCGGATGATCACATCCTGCGGTCCCGGCACCGCCACGTCGCTTACCGTCAAGGTTCCGTTATGTGACACGGAATCGATGACGCGATTGGCGTCGCTGACCGCAGATCGGTCAATGAACAGAATCTGACAGGGCGCGACATCCGCCGCACCGGCAAAGCGCTTCACCACCAGTGGATGGCCGTTTACGGTTTCGCCGCGCACGGCGTCATCCAGCGCGCTCCCGAACGGATCCCGGCCCAGCACGCCGATGACGAAGGGTGTGTGCGCATCACCGAATGCCTGCGCGGGCCACTCGACGAATTGCGTGAAATGCAGCAGAAACACTGCTTCCACCTGGTACTCGTCAGGCGCAGTCGCGCCGGCTGCGGTCGCGAGCAGCAGTGCAAAGAGCAAACCAGCGTGCCTGACGAACTTGGGCATCCAATTCCCGGATCAGGTTCAGACCGAACGCAATACTACTTGGCGTATTTTCACGGGACCTTAGCATGAGCCGCAGAGCCAACTTATAAACGGAAGTTAATGTGCAAACCGTGATGCGAAGCTGATTCCGGGCCCGGTCCCACCTTATATGCTCGCGACCAGGGCCGGGCTTGTGGGAATCCTCTTACACGAAACTTTATGAACTCGTTTGCGGCGATCCATTCGAAGTCCTGGGCGACTGTGCTGATGATACTGCTCGCCACGGGCACAGATGCCGTGATGGCGCAGCATGCGGATTCGACCACCGACGCCTTGAAGAATCTCAGCCTCGACCAGCTCATGGACGTCGAGGTGACTTCCGTATCGCGGCATCCCGAGAAGCTGCTGCAGACTGCCTCGGCCATCCAGGTCATCACGCGCGAGGACATCCGGCGCTCCGGTGCGACCAGCATTCCGGAGGCGTTGCGCCTTGCGGACAATCTGGAAGTGGCGCAAAAGAATTCGCACGACTGGGCCATCAGCGCGCGCGGCTTCAATACTGCCCTCGCCAACAAGCTGCTGGTCATGATCGACGGCCGCACGGTCTACACGCCGCTGTTTTCCGGCGTCTTCTGGGATGTGCAGGATTACCTGCTGGAGGACATCGACCGCATCGAGGTCATCAGCGGCCCGGGTGGCACGTTGTGGGGCGCCAATGCGGTCAATGGCGTGATCAATATCATCACGCGCAAGGCGGCCGATACCCAAGGCGCCTATGCCGAAGGGGGTGGTGGCAATCAACTTCAGGAATTCGGCGGTGCCCGCTACGGCGGCACGGTGGGCGATGCCACTCAGTTTCGCGTCTACGGAAAGTATTTCGACCGTGGCGATGAGTCCATCGCCGATGGCAGCGCGGCGGCGGATTCGTGGCACCAGGCGCAGGGCGGCTTTCGCATGGATTCGGCGCTGTCTTCCCAGGATGACCTGAGTGTCCACGGCGACTTTTATCAAGGTCGGGAGAACGAGACGGGCATTGACACCGCGCGTACCGGCGGTGGCAATCTCGTGGGGCAATGGACCCACGAATCCGACAGCGGCTCACAGATGAGTCTGCAGTCCTACTATGACCGGACGCATCTGGCGGATCCGATTGCAGCAGCCACGCTTGGCACTATTCCGATCGCCCCGGCGGGTTTCCTGATCGATGACCTGACCACCTTTGATGTTGATTTCCAGTACCAGCTGCAGCTGGGCGCGCTGAATCACGTCGTTTGGGGCCTGGGCTATCGGCTCACGCACGATGCGGTGCAGAACGCTCCGGGTCTGGGGTTCTTTCCGACCACGCTGAACCAGGATCTGTACAGCGCGTTTGCGCAGGATGAGATTGCCCTGCGCAGTGATCTGGCGCTGACGCTGGGCTCCAAGATCGAGCACAACGACTACACCGGTTTTGAATTCGAACCCAATGTACGTTTGATGTGGAGTGGGCTGCAGAATCAGACCATCTGGAGCGCCATCTCGCGTGCGGTTCGTACGCCCTCACGGGTCGATGAGGATCTGAAGGAAGCTGCACCACCGCTGCTGGTGATCCTGGAAGGCGCCTCTGACTTCAAGTCAGAGGAGGTGATCGCCTACGAGTTGGGCTATCGCGCCCTGCTCGATGAGCGAACTTCAGTCACGCTTTCGACCTACTTCAACGACTACAACGACGTGCGCAGCACCAGCTACACACCGGCGACGCTCATTCCGTTTTTCTTCCAGAACAACCTGGAGGGCCATACCTATGGGGCGGAACTGAGCGTGGTCTACCAGGCCCTGGATGATTGGAAACTGCACCTGGGCTACGACTTGCTGCAGGAGCATCTGCATGTCAAGCCCGGAGAATTCGATCTCGATGATGCGCTCAACGAGACGGCTGACCCACAGCAGCAATTCGCAATTCGCTCATCGGCGACGCTGCCCGCCAACATTGATTTCGATACGACGCTGCGCTGGGTCGACACCCTGCATATCAACAATGGATCGACGCTGGGATCGGTGCCCAGTTATTTTGGACTGGACGGTCGCTTGGCGTGGCACAGTGCCAGGGGCATCGAGTTGTCGCTGGTCGCGCAGAACATGCTCAGCCCCCGGCATGTGGAATATGGCTACCCCTCACCGTTGCGTGAGCAGATCGATCGCAGCTACTTTGCCAAGGTGGCGTGGCGCTTTTGACGGCCCCCGGGTCCCCCTAAGGCCTCCGTAAGGCGAAATTGCCAACTGGTGCCGTGCTTCGAGAGCCGTGGATGCCTATATTCGGGCATGGCTGCGGTGCCGCATACGAGTTCATTGCTCCCGGCTGGGCGGGTCGCCGCGTGCGTGGCCGTTCTCCTCACCTCGATCTGTCGCGGCGCCGTCGGCGCGCCGGCCTGTGCTCCCGCACCGGTCGCCAGCACGGCCAGCCCAGCCAATGCGGCCAGCACCGCCCAGTGCGTCAGGGCCGTGAACGGCACGCCGAAAGCCAAGGTCAAAGCGTCGGCCGCACCCGCTGCGGTAGCGGTGGCCGCTCCGGTGGCTACAGGCACCTGGAAGAGCGTCCTTGATCCGCTGCCGGCGGGGGGCTGGAAGTACATCTCGGACGGACCGGCCGACAATCCCAGCGCGGTCTACGCCTCGATGCACAGCATCCTGCACAACGGGAATGTCGTGACCGCCTGGATGCGCTGGGAATTTGCGCGCCCCCAGGGCGAGGTCTATCCGCTGCACTACCTCAGCGCCGTCACGCGTGAAGAACTTGATTGCGATGCGCGGTCTTATCGGCGTGCCGCGGTGGTTTATTACACGCGCAACAATCTTCAGGAAAAGGGCCCGTCGTTCACGGCGCTGGATGACGATACGACCTGGAAGCAGGCGATACCCGGCTCCGAACCGGACGCCATGTTGAATTGGGGTTGTACCTTGCCCCCCGTTCCTGATCACAGCCCCGCGGCAGCCAAGGCGGCAAAAGCCCCCAAGGCGCCAGCACCGACCGCGGCGTCCTCATCGGCACCGGCACCCTCATCGGCACCGGCCGCCGCGGCGACCAGCGGCACGGATCTGCATACTGCCCGGTAAGGGCACGGTCGGTCGGCGTGCTACTGCTGTGGCAACGGCACCGCGTAGGCCTTGAAGGGGCCCGGATCCTTACCCTTCAGCGCCGGACTGATCAGGTACAGAATCTTACCCTCCAGTGCGTAGACCGTATTACCGACCAGCGTCACGGCCGGGGGTGATTGCAGTCCCTCACGCAGCACGTGAATGTCGGCATGCACGCCGCTGATCGTGACCAGGTCGATCCGACCCGAATTGCCTTCAGCCAGCAAGAAGCGATTGCCGCCGATGGAGCGGAAACCGTCCGGCCCTGCCACCGCCTGCGACAGCAGCAGCTGCGTGATCGGTCCGGCCGTGCCATCCGCATGGATGTCGACAATCAGCAATTGGTTGCGGCTGACATTGTTCACGTACAGAACACCATTGCTGCCGAATACCAGGCCGTCAATGCCCTTCAGGCGGGCGTCTGCGGCGAATACGGTCAGCGACTTGTCACCCTTCGCCAGGCGCAGGATGCGTCCATTTGGCGTATCCGAGGCATACACGTCCCCGTTGGGAGCCACCGAGATGTCGTTGCAGACTGAGGCCGGCGCCGGAAACGGGTAATTGCCGCGCTGGCGCCCGGTCTTCAGATCGAACGCCATCAAGGATGCCGTGCCCGTGACCGGTGGCGCGCGCAGCGCGCCGGGCGAGGAGCACAACCACAGTGTGTGGGAGGGTGCATCCACGAGCACGCCCAGCAGCGTGAGGATGCCATTGCGCGCCGTCGGTTTGATCCAGGCCGTCGCCTTGTTTGAGCCCGGCCTGGCCCGAAACACGATGCCCTTCATGCTGCCGATGTACACGCTGCCATCCGGCGCCGAACTCATGCTCTCCGGATACAGGTCCGTGCCGTCCATGACGATGTCCGGCAGGGGTCGGGCCCGCGCTGCAAGCGGCAGTGCCGTCGCGCCCAGTAGCAGCGCGCAGGCCAAGCGGCTGCCGCGGCGGTTGAATGTCGGATTCATGGCCGGATTGCACCCTTTATCAGGATTACGGAGCCGGATTATGCATTGCCTTGGGGTTGTGCCCAAATCGGCCGATTGCGGTTAAGCTGCGCACAGTTGCGGAAGGACCTCAATGAAGGCAGTCATCCTGGCCGGCGGACGGGGCACCCGTCTGAGCGAAGAGACCGGCACCCGCCCGAAACCGATGGTTGAGATCGGCGGCCGGCCGATTCTGTGGCACATCCTGAAGATGTATGCACACCACGGCGTCAATGAGTTCGTGATCTGCTGTGGCTACAAGGGGTACATCCTCAAGGAATACTTCGCGAACTACTTTCTGCACATGTCGGATGTGACCTTCGACATGCGCTCCAACGAAATGCAGGTGCATCAAAAGCGCGCCGAGCCCTGGAAGGTGACTTTGGTGGATACGGGCGACAACTCGATGACGGGGGGGCGCCTGCTGCGGGTTGCCGACTACCTGCGCAATGAGGATGCGTTCTGCCTGACCTACGGCGACGGCGTCAGCGACGTGGACATTGCGGCGACGATAAAATTTCATCGCGATCACGGTAAGGCGGCGACGCTGACCGCGACCTATCCGCCGGCGCGCTTTGGCGCCCTCGAAGTCAAGAATCGCCGGGTCTTGAGTTTCCAGGAGAAGCCGATGGGCGAGAGCGGGCGCATCAATGGCGGCTTCTTCGTCCTGTCGCCCCGCGTACTGCAGTATCTGAAGGATGACACGACGGTGTGGGAGCAGGGGCCGTTGGCGAGCCTCGCCGCCCAAGGGGAGCTCATGGCGTACGAGCATGAGGGCTTCTGGCTGCCGATGGATACACTGCGGGACAAACACCAGCTCGAGGAGCTGTGGGCATCCGGGCGCGCGCCGTGGAAGGTGTGGAGCTGATGCCGTGTGCGGCGCACTCGTGAATGCCGGCTTCTGGCGCGGCAGAAGGGTCCTGATCACCGGGCATACGGGCTTCAAGGGCGGCTGGCTGGCGCTGTGGCTCGACAGCCTCGGTGCGCAGGTCCATGGCTTCTCCCTGGCGCCGCCCACCGAGCCGAATTTCTTCACCGCGGCCCAGGTCGGTGAGGGGCTCGCGGGCCATACGATCGGTGATATTCGCGATCTGGGTCAGCTGACCCACGCGATGCAGACGGCGGCCCCGGAAATCGTGCTGCATCTGGCAGCGCAACCCCTGGTGCGCGCCTCCTATGTTGACCCGGTGCAAACGTATGGGACGAATGTGCTGGGCACCGTGCATGTGCTGGAAGCCGTGCGCCGCTGTTCCAGCGTGCGCGCCATCGTCAATGTCACGACGGACAAAGTGTACGAGAACCGTGAGTGGGTATGGCCCTATCGCGAGTCGGATCCGGTCGGGGGTCACGATCCCTATGCGAGCAGCAAAGCATGTGCGGAGCTGGTCACCAGCGCCTATCGGCGCTCGTTTCTGAGTGAGTCCGGGGTGGCCATCGCGACTGCGCGCGCGGGCAATGTGATCGGCGGGGGTGACTGGGCGGCTGACCGGCTGCTGCCGGACTTTTTCCGTGCTGCACAGTCGCGCAGCCCGATGCAGGTGCGCCATCCACAGGCCATCCGCCCTTGGCAGCATGTGCTCGAACCCCTGCGCGGCTACCTGCTGCTTGCCGAACAGCTGCTCGAGCAGGGACAGGCAGCCGCCGAAGCCTGGAATTTTGGCCCGAGCGAGGAGGACGCCCGCTCGGTGCACTGGCTGTTGTCGCATCTGGTGACCCTCATGCCCGGCACGAGCTGGGAGCAGCTGGATGCCGAGAACGCGCACGAGGCCGCAACCTTGAAACTGGACAGCGCCAAAGCCCGCAGCCGGCTCAAATGGCGCCCACGCTGGAGTCTCACCGAGGCGCTGGACAAGACCGTGGAATGGCATCTGGCCTGGGCAGGGGGTGCGCAGATGCGTGGTGCGAGTCTGCGGCAGATTGCCGCCCACCAGGAAGCACTCGAGGATCGGGTCCCGTGAGCCGCTTCGAGCTGCAGTCGACGCCACTGGCCGGGCTTGTGGCCGTGCGGCGCCAGGCCGTTGAAGATGAGCGGGGTTTCTTCAGCCGCTTCTTTTGCGCGCAGGAACTGGCGGCTGCAGGATTTGCCTTGCCCATTGCGCAGATAAATCATACCTACACCAAACGTCGCGGCGCGGTGCGCGGCCTGCACTACCAGAACCCCCCGCACTCGGAAGACAAATTCATAAGCTGCCTGCGGGGCGAGATCTTTGACGTCGCGGTTGACCTGCGCCGCGGCTCCCCGACCTTCCTGCACTGGCAC
>Ga0210388_10003847_pt1 | contig 11737 bp, 11 predicted proteins | sample IncBWC19OmetaG_FD_155485 | JGI IMG/M metagenome (GOLD analysis project Ga0210388, IMG submission 155485) | Forest soil microbial communities from Barre Woods Harvard Forest LTER site, Petersham, Massachusetts, United States - Inc-BW-C-19-O ... | reverse complement strand
TGGGTATTGTTCACGGCTGGGGCGCTGGTTTTCTGGCTGATGGCGCGGGCGGCGGCGTATCCATTTCATTTTTGGATCGTAGTGGCGGCGAGCGTGCTGTTTGCGGCGTTCTTTTTCGGCCTGGCAAATAGTGGATTCGGCTCCGGGTGGTCGCGGGCATCATGGGCGCAGATGGGCGCGTTTGCGGCGCTGGTTTATTTGTTTTCGTGCTCGGTGGCGCACCACGAAGCGATACTGCAGGCGAAGGCGTTCGCCGATGCGAACCACATCCATATTGAGCGGATGGGCGCGCTGCCGATTCCACCGTCGCTGCTGGATTGGGGCGACGCGGTGCGCTCGCCGGACGCGCTGTTTGAATCGCAATTCGATCTGCGGCAGCCCGGGCCGCGAATCTTCCAGTACATTCCCGATTCGCCACCCGATTCGTACATCGCGAAGGCGCTCGAAATGCCCAACGTGCGGCTGTATTTGAGTTTTGCGCGGTTTCCCTCAATCCAAAGTTTTCCCGATGGCGATCAGCATGTGGTCGAGTTGGGCGAGAACCGTTTTCAGGACGGCCGGCGTCGCGGGCCGCAGCCTTTTACCTACGAAGTGATTTTCGACGCGGACGGCAGGCTGGCCGAGGAAGGCTGGCTGACGAACGGCATGCTGCAGAGCCGGATGCGGCGCCTGATTCCGCAAATCAACAATCCCGTGTCGCATGCGCCGATTAAACCTTCGTGAAAATCCTGATCTTCAGCGATATTCACGGCGACGTCCGCGCCCTGGCGCGGATCGTGGCGCAGCCGGCCGATGTGTACATCTGCGCGGGCGATCTGGCGACGTTCGGCAAGGGCCTTGAGAAGTGCGGCAAGGCGCTGGAATCGCTGGGCGAAAAGCTTTGGGTGCTGCCGGGGAATCACGAAACGCACGACGATATTCGCGAATTCTGCCGGCGATTCGGCTTCGTGGATTTTCACCGGCGCGTGCTGCAGACGAAATCGACACCGTGGGCCGGGCTAGGCTACAGCAACATCACGCCTTTCAAGACGCCGGGCGAGTACACCGAGGAAGAAATTGCGGAAGCGCTTGCGGCGTTTGGCGGCATCGCGGGGCTGCACCTGGTGATTCATGTGCCGCCGTACGGCACGCGGCTGGATGAATACGCTCCCGGGAAGCACGGGGGTAGCACGGCGCTACGGGCTTGGGCGGAGCGCGAGCAGCCGTTGTATCTTTTCTGCGGGCATATTCACGAAACAGCGGGGCTATCGGACACACTTGGCGCTACGCAGTGCATCAATGTCGGCAAGGAAGGCTTTACACTCGAGATTTAGCGCCGCGCGTGGATATCACTCGATGACGGACTCTGCGCCCACCCTCTGAAGGAGGCGCAGCAAGCGGCATTCCCACAACGAAAAAACAGCTATCTCTTGGGCGGCGGAGTCGCGGGATAAATTACGAGCTGGCGTCGGTCGCCACTGCCTTCGCTTTCGGTGCGGACCCCAGCGGCACCGCTGAGCTCGAGGTGCACGATGCGGCGCTCGCGCGACGACATCGGGTTGAACTGGAAAGGTTGGCCGGTTTCACGAACGCGCTGCGCGGCCACGCGCGCCGAAAGCTTTAATTCCGCGAGGCGCGTCGCGCGATAATCGCCGCAATCGAAACGGACACGATCGTGCAGCCGCGGATCCAGACGCAGCCAGCGGTGCGCGACGTGTTCGAGCGCCAGCAGCAGCTCCGCATTTTTTTCCAGCAGCAAGCCCTGATCCGCGCCGCCGAAGATTGCCGCCACTTCCGCTTCGTTGCCGCTCGTCGAGGTGATCTCCACTTCGACGTCGAGCCCCATTTCGCGCACGGCGAGGTCCAGAAAACGGCGCAGCTCCGCGGCGGCGTGCTCGATATCGAGCGGCGGCGGCGGCGCGGATGGTTCGCGGTGCTGATATGGCCGGTTGGGGCGCCGGTTCACCGATGTAGGCCTGTTTCCGTTCATTGCTTTTTCTTACCCTTGTTCTTGAATGGGCTGTTGGTCGGCATCGGGCGTGTCCGGTTCAGATAATACTGTTGGCCCGTGGCGATCAGGTTGCTGGTGAACATATAGAGGTTTAATCCGCTCGCATACCGGAAGAATAGAACAACGAACATCAACGGCATGAGCCGCAACATGCGCTGCTGCGCCGGATCGACGGCGGCTGTCTGCGGCGTCATGGCCGTAGAAGCGTACATGGTAATCGCCATGGCGATGGGCAAAATATAATACGGGTCGCGGACGGAAAGATCGTGCACCCATAAAATCCACGGCGCGTGGCGCAATTCGATGGCGCCGGTGAGCACGCGCCACAGCGCCCACCAGATGGGCATCTGGAAAAACATCGGCAGGCATCCGCCCATCTGCGCCAGCGGGTTGATGCCGTTGCGCTGGTACAGCTCCGTCATTTCATCCTGCATGCCCTTGCGCCGCGGATCCGTCATCGAATATTTCTTGTACTTGTCCTGGATCTGGCGCATTTCCGGCGCGATTTTCTGCATGTGCTGCATCGATCGCCAGCTTTTCATCTTCAATGGGAACACGGCGACGTTAATCAGCAGCGTGAGAGTGACGATCGCCCATCCCCAATTCGGGATGTAGCGATGCAACCATTGCAGCGCGAAGAGCAAGGCCTTTGAAATCGAACTGAACCAGCCGAAATTAACGAGTCCTTCAAGCGAGGGCTGCACTTTTGTGAGCAGCCCCAGATCCTTGGGCCCCACGAAGACGCGCGCTTTCAAAGGCCCCGCGGACATTGTACCTACTGCGATTTCCGCGGCAGGTTCGCTCGCAGGCTGATTGTCTGAGCCGGTGAAGTGGTGCCATTGCGTCCAGTGCCAGAGGGATAGATCGGAGCCGTCCGGGATGATGGCCGCGGCAAAAAACTGGTCCATGATGCCGGTAAATTGCAGCGGGCCGGACTGCTGAAGCGCCTGGATCTGGTTACCGGGGACGCCGAGCTTTTTGTATTGCAGCAGGTTCAGGCTGTCGCCTTGTTTGTAGAACACGGTTACGAGCTGCGAGGCCTGGTACACCTCTTTATCACCGAAACCGCCGCGCCAGGCGATCGCAGGCGCAAGCGGCTGCCCATTGAGCGAAACGGAAACCTCGATCGACAGCTGATAGCCCTGCTCGAATTTCAATTTCTTGGTGACATCCAGGTGGCCGTCGCTCCAGTGAAAATCAATTTCAGCCGGCGCAGTGAGGTTCGCGGACGCAGGAATGACCTGATAGAGCGCGGAATTCGCCTGCGATTCGAGCTGCGGATCGGACAACGTCAGCGAAAGAGGCCAGCCGAGCTCCTGCGCGGAGTCAGGATTCACCAGATCGAGCGGATGCGGCGGCTTCTGATCGTCGAAATATTTCTTCAGAGTCCAGCTGTGCACCACCGCGCCGCGGTTTGAAAATTCGACGCGATAGAGCGGGCTTTCGACGACAACGGCTTGTTCGCCTGCGGCCCCCACAGCGGGAATTTTGGCAGCCGGAGCGGGCGCGCCACCTGTGGTCGTTTGCTGGGCCGACGGCTGCGCGGAGCCGGCGCCCGGATTTTGGCCGGGAACGATCTTACCGGTGACAGGCGCCGGATTTTTCTGTGGCGGCGGTGGCGGTGGCTGGAAAAATTTGACCCAGACAAACGTGATGACCACCACGATGACGACAAAAACGATTCCCCGAGTCTGGTCCGACATCTCCTTCACTGCGTTTCACCATGGTTTCGCGTCAGCCGCGCGGCGGCCGCAGGTTCGCTTTGCTCCGGCACAGGATCGAATCCGCCTTTACTGAACGGATTGCAGCGCAACAGGCGCCGCAGCGCGAGCGAGGTGCCGCGGCGCGCGCCGTGAAGCGCGATCGCCTGGGCCGCGTAATTTGAACACGAAGGATGAAAACGGCAAGCGCCGCCGAAAAACGGCGAAAGGAAAGTGATGTAGATGCGAACCAGCAGGAGCAGCGTCCACGCCGCGGCCGATTGGCCGCGTCTGTCTTCGACGCCGCTGGCGCCCGAAGGATTCACGGTTTGTGGGCGCGCGGGATCAGCTGTAGCAATTCCCGGGACAACGCCGAAAAATCCGCCGTCGCCGCCGAGCTGCGCGGGTGAATCACGATGTCCCATCCCGGGGAAATCTCCTGTCGGTGAAGCCTGAGAATCTCGCGCAGCCGTCGCCGGATGCGGTTACGCCGGACGGCACTGCCCAGCGCCTTCTTGATGCTCCAGCCGAACCGGCTCAGCTCGAGGCCATTGGGGCGTACGAAAATAGTGAACTCGCGGCTCGAACGGCGCCGGCCCTCGCGATACACGGCGTCGTATTCGGCGCGGCGCGCCACGCGGCATTCGCGCGGCAGGCCACCAGCCGCCACGTCAGACTCGCGTGAGGCTGTGGCGTCCCTTTTTGCGGCGTTGCGCAAGGACTTTCCGTCCACCCTGACTCTTCATGCGTTTGCGGAAGCCGTGTTTCTTGTGACGGCGGCGCACATGGGGCTGAAACGTACGTTTCGGCAACGAATTCTCTCCTCTATTTTCGCGGTCTGGCCTGCATTAGCGGCGGAGTTGGCGCACCGGATGCCCCTCGCGGACCCAAGCGAATTTCCTAGTGTATGCGACCGCCGTAGCACGGTCAAGGAAGCGTCGTGAATATCGGAATCTGAAGCAGCGGCCAGCTCTTGCAGTGGACGAGCACGATGGAAATAAGTTCTGCGAGGACCGCAAAAATCAGGAAAATTGACGGCGATCACCCGCAGCGTGTAGCCCAGAGCGCCAAGAGAGGTGCGTTTCGGAGCGGCGCCGGCCGACGAATTCGTTTCCCGCTCACGGTTTTTCGATCAGGAAATCGCCCATCACCAGGCAATCCATTTCGCTGCGGGAAAATGTGCTGAACGCATTGGCGGGAGTGGTCACGATCGGTTCGCCTCGCAGATTGAACGATGTGTTCAGCACGATGGGTACTCCCGTCGCCTGGCCGAAACGTTCGATCAGTGCGTAATAGAGCGGATTGTGTTCTTTAAAAACCGTCTGCACACGCGCCGTCCCGTCCACGTGCGTGATCGCAGGAAGCGTCGCATGGTATTCGGGCTTCACCGGCATCACGTAAAGCATATAGCGCGCCGGATATTGCTGCGCGGCGTTGTCCATCTGAAAATACTTCGCCGCGCATTCCACCGCGGCGGAGGGCGCGAACGGCCGGTACGGCTCGCGAAACTTAATTTTCGCGTTCACAATGTCTTTCATCGCGGGGTTTCGCGGATCGGCCAGGATGCTGCGATTGCCCAGCGCCCTGGGGCCCCATTCGAAGCGGCCCTGGTACCAGCCCACCACTTTCCCGTTCATCAGATACTCGGTCACGCGGTCGAGCAGCGCGTCCCGGCTGTCCGCGTGCCAGTGCGCGATGTTTTCGCCATCCAGAAACGCCTTGATCTCGCCCGGGCCGTATTCCTGGCCCCAGTAGGCGTGTTCCATGCGGAAGCCGCGCGGCTGGCCGAGCACCGAATGGTAGGCCCATAAAGCGGCGCCCAGCGCCCCGCCGGAGTCTCCCGCAGCGGGCTGAATGAAAAGCTCGTCAAAGCCGGACTCGCGCAAAATTCGCGTGTTCGCCACGCTGTTCAGAGCCACGCCACCCGCCATGCAAAGTGTCTTGAGTCCCGTTTGCTTTTGCACCGCGCGAGCCATGCCGACCAGCAAATCCTCCGTCACCCGTTGGATGCTGGCAGCGATGTCCGCATAATGCTCGTTCGCGCGGCACTGCGCGATGTAATCCGAGGGTTTTTCGCCGAAATAGCGTGGATATCCGGTGGACTCAGTGAAGAACGGCAAATTCGGCAGCCGGGGCTCGCCGAAAAGATCCACGAATCTCCGGTTGAACATCTTGTCGGTCGAATGCTGGAAACAGAAATAATCCATGTTCAGCGCAAACGAGCCATCGCTGTTTTGGTGCACCACCTTCCATACGTTATCGACGTAGCGGGGCGTGCCGTAAGGCGCCATGCCCATGACCTTGTATTCGCCCTCGTTCACCTCGAATCCCAGGAACGCGGTGAAGGCGCTGTAGAGCAGCCCGATCGAGTGCGGAAATTCGATCTGCTTGGTCAATTGAATTTGCGTGCCGCGGCCCACTCCGTATGCGGTGGTCGTCCATTCGCCGACGCCGTCGACGGTCAGGATTGCAGCTTCTTCATAGGGAGAGCAGAAAAAGGCGCTCGCCGCGTGTGAAATGTGGTGGTCGGAGAACAGAATCTTCTCGCGGTCGATGCCCAGCTCCGATTGCAGCGTGCTCGCGACCCAGAGCTTGTCGAGCATCCATCCAATCATCGATTCACGGAACACCTTCAACGATTGCGGATAGGTTTGCAGGACGCTGGCCAGGATGCGGTCGAACTTGCGGAACGGCTTCTCGAAAAAAACCACGTAATCCAGATCGCGACCGTCTATCCCTGCTTCGCGCAGGCAGAACTGGATGGCATTCGCGGGGAAATCAAAGTCGTGCTTCTTGCGGGAAAATCGCTCTTCTTCGGCCGCAGCCACCAGCTGCCCGTCGCGCAGCAGCGCTGCCGCAGCGTCGTGGTAGTAACAGGAAATTCCGAGAATATGCATCCGCTACTGTTTCTGGGCCCAGCTGACGTCGTGAGTCTCGGGCGGCGTGGCGGTCCATTCAGTGGGACGATGTTTGATTTTCATCGCGTCGGAAAACCGCCGTGCGGCCACGCCAAACGGCAGGACCACGACGGCGTACAGGATCGTGAGGAGCACCCGCGCCTGAAAATTCCCGATCTTGTGCGCCAGGCGCTTCCATGCGCTCCAAAGAGACTTCACATTTCGCACGAAACCGTTGGCCATCGAGTCTTGCGTCGCCTAGAAGAGGGTATAGATAAACGGAGCCAGGGCTGAGCTTTGAGCCACCACGATGATCACGCCGGTCAGCAGCACCACGAAGATCACCGGCAGCAACCACCAGCGCTTGTTGCGCGCGAAAAAGGAAACAAGTTCGCCGGCAATGCCGACACGTCGGGCTGTGGTTTGAACAAACTTCATTTCGGCTCCCTTGCGTTGAAAAACCACGATAGCATCTAGCTCACGCGGTCCGCAAGCGCTGGGGGAGTGGCTTTCGCACGGCAGATTCCTGGAATTAGGCGAGAATTTCGCCGGAATCTACGGCCGTCGCTCCAAAAGCGACCAAGAACAGTACACCGAGCAAAAGGTCGATGCAGCCGAGCGCCCTATCGCCGGCGCTCAGCCGCCGCTGAAGATATAACAGCACGCACGGCGCGCCGAATCCGACTTTCTCCAACACGGCGGGAATCATCATCGCGCGGAATCGCTGCGGATTGCCGGCAATCACGAAGAAGGCGAACTGCCAGGCCAGCGCCACGCCCACGAAGCCATAGTAAAACCCGGGATGCGTGATCGGAGGAGGATCTTGCCGTCCGATCATGTCGTAAACAAAGTAGAGCGGAGTAAGCGTCAGCACGCCCCAGATGCCCGCGACCCTGAACACGATCTTGGCGAATTTCATCGGCACGTCTCACGAAGACTGCCAGCGGCCCTCAGAATCCCGTGGCGCCAAACGCCTGCTTCACGTGAGGTTTCAGCAAATACATGGCGATCCACACGTTGATTCCGATGACGATCAGGCTCCAGAGAACGGCGAGAGGATGTAGGTGGATCAGCGACCCCAGCAAGGAGAGCGCATTCAGAAAAGCGCCAAGAAAGCTCAGGACGATCACCAGTATCCGCGCCCAATTTTGAAGCTTGAACATGCCCGTCCCGATCACGACATACAGCGCTGCGATGACCAGGAAAAATACTCCCAGCGCAACACCGCCTGCCCCGGCGATCATTCCCATTCCCGGCCGCGCGGCCATATTCGCCAGGATCGCGCCGCCCAGGAACATGCCCAGCGCGGCAAGCACTAATAGCCCCGCGCCGATATACGCCAAGACACCCAGAATCGTCACGCCCGCTGGACGTTCCATGAACTCCTCCTGTGCGCCGTAAGTCTTTTTGGCTCATTCCACGCGAGCCGCCGGCGTTTCGCCTGGCCGGATTTCGCGCGACGGTACGCCAAGCCTTTCGGCCGGTCAAGGGGAAAGAAAACTCCTGTCGGTAGCACATGATATGTCCGGTTGAGATAGCAAGTGATATGTCCGCTTTTCGGGCGGCGCTAGGAGACCATGCGACGCATGAACTCCTACACAGAAGCCGCCATGGAGCGGGCTATGAAGGCGGGACTCCCACTTCCCCACAGCCTCGACGGCGGCGGGTGATTTGACAGATCATTGTTACAAAAACCGGACTTTTTAACTTGCTACGGAGAGGGGAAAGAAAACTCAACCTGCAACGTAAGTTCGATGTAAACTCCCCCGAGTTGAAGCTACCGTTTGACCTGGTGCGGTGGGCGCCGGGCCGTGGTGGGAGTTCCGAATGAAAGCTCCGTCGGCAAGGGTTCTGCGAACAGGTGCCGTCATTTTTCTGGGAGTCCTGGCCGTATGCGCAGCCACCGCCCAATGGACCGGGGCGCGCGCTCAATCTTCTCAAACACAGTCCCCACCGGCACCTCTGGCTCCGGCCCCTTCTGCGCCGGACTCCGCTACAGCTCCCGCGGCGCAAGCCGCTCAGGCCCCCTCAAACTCCGACCCTGCGGAGATGACCAGCGAGGAGTCGTCCGTTCCGTTGCGCGTGATGGTTAACCTGGTTCCCGTCCGGGTGATCGTCCGCGACGCAAAGGGCAAGGCCGTCACTACGCTCCACAAGGACGACTTCCAGCTCTTCCAGGACGGCAAGCCGCAACTCATCTCGAATTTTTCCGTTGTGCTGCCGTCTCCAGCCACGGCTGCGGCCGCGGCGGACAATTCCGCATCCGCCGCCGGGAAGCCGCCGGCGCCTGCCGCATCTGGATTTGTGCCGCCCTCGCGTTTCGTGGCGCTGTTGTTTGACGATGCCCACCTGAACATCCAGGACGCCATGCAGGCGCGCATCGCCGCCACGAAGTACGTGGACGCGTCGCTCGGGCCCACCGATCGCGCAGCGGTGTTCACCATTTCAGGCCAGTTCCAGATGGATTTCACCGACGACCGCGCGAAGCTGCACGCCTCGCTCATCAGCATCCAACCGCGCCCGGTCACAGCGGCCGCCGAGGTGACGGACACCGATTGCCCGCCCATGGATGTGATCGAAGCGGATGCGATTCAGAATCGAAATGATTCCCAGGCCATCGGCATAGCGACCCAGGACGCCCTGAACTGCGCGAACAATCTGTCGAATAATCCGGTTACGGGCGGCCCGACCCCCGGCCAGATCCAACAGGCCCAGGCGTTGGTGATGGCCGTCGCGCTGCGAAAGGAGCAGGAGGCCGAGGAGCAAACCGAGGCCGTCTTCCGACGGGTTCGCGAAATCATCGGACGCATGTCCGCCCTGCCGGGGCAGCGCAATGTCGTCCTGATTTCTCCTGGCTTCATCTACGTGAATCGCGAAGTGGAGTATTCCGACCTGATCGATCGCGCCATTCGCCAGAATGTTTTCGTCAATACGCTCGACGCCCGCGGCCTCTACACCTCCAACATTGGTCCGGATATCAGCCAGGCGACCAACGATCCCAACCCCGCTTACGCGGGAAATCGCACGAGCTGGCGCCTGGACGGCCAGCAGCGCCAGACCGAAACTTTGCTGTCCTTCGCGGCCGATACCGGCGGCTGGGCCTTCCACAACAACAACGATCTCGGGCAGGGGCTGCGCGAAGTCGCCTCCGCGCCGGACGCTTACTACTACCTCGCCTACGTCCCCTCGAATCTGAAATTCGATGGCCACTTCCACTCGCTCAAAGTGACGCTGGCAGGCAAGGAGAAGTACTCGATTCAGGCGCGCCGCGGATATTATGCGCCGCAGCACGGCGAGACACCGGAGGAAGTGGCCCGCCGCGATATCGACGACGCGATTTTCTCGCAGGAGGAACGCCACGGCTTGCCGATCGGGCTTCAGACCCAGTATTACAAGACCGACGCGGCCGATGCGAAGCTCTCCGTGCTGGCTCACGTGGATCTTGCGCGCGTGCACTTCGAGAAGTCCGGTGGGCGCAACGTGGACGACCTGACCGTAGTGGCCGCAGTGTTTGATCGCGACGGCAACTTTCTTAGCGGCGAGCAGCGCGTCCTTTCCATGAAGCTGCGCGACGAAACGTTCCAAAAACTCGCCCATTCCGGCGTCACGGTACGCACGAGTTTCGATCTAAAGCCCGGAGACTACGTGGTCCGACTGGTCGTTCGCGATTCCAATGCCGCGCTGCTGTCGGCGGAAAACGGCGTCGTGGAGATTCCGTACTGAGCTGCGCAGGAAGCTCGTACTCGAGTTTTCAATTTGAAGCGCTGGGCCGAGACGCCCAATCGTCCTGGAATATCGTGTTTGTTCAAGGAAGGTGAATGATGAGCGTCCGGAAATCCCAGCTGATGTTTTTTGCAGCCATGCTCTTGCTCGCGGCGCCCCCGATCGCCCGCGCGCAACAAGGCGCCACGCCCTCTTCACCCGCCGACACGCAGCAACCCGCCGCCCCTGCATCCGGCCCCGTGCTGCGCGCCGAATCCAGCGTCGTGCGCGTCGACGTGATCGTCACCGACAAAAAAGGCAATTACATTCACGATCTCTCGTCGAAGGATTTCCATGTCTTCGACAACAATCAGGAGCAAAAGGTCGTCAATTTCTCCTACGGTTCCTCGACTACCTCGACCGGCGCGCCCGAGCGCCGTTACCTCGTCCTGTTTTTCGACGACTCAACCATGGAAATGGGAGATCAGGTTCGCGCCCGCGACGCCGCCCAGAGATTCATTGACGCAAACGTCGGGCCGGATCGGGTGATGGCGGTGGTCGATTTCACCGGCTCATTGCGCGTGATTCAGAATTTTACCGCCGACGCAACCCGACTGAAGCAAGCGGCAAAAAATATGAAGCCCTCGGCGGTGTCCCCCAACGGCGATCCCTCGCTTGCTGACACTTCGTTCGCCACGAATATGCCGGGCGCACCGGCTCTGCCGGATTCCGTGGCCGAGTTCGGCGTGCACACCCTGCTTCTCGGGATCCGCAGCCTGGCGAAGAATTTGACGAACGTGCCGGGCCGCAAGAGCGTCGTGCTCTTTACCGCCGGGTTTCCGCTGACGTCGGAGGCCGAAGCGGAGCTGACCGCGACAATTTCCGCGTGCAATCAGGCCAACGTCGCCATTTACCCGCTCGATGTGCGCGGGCTGATTGCCGCTGCACCCGCACTCCCCGCCACGCAATTGCGGCGTGACGACGGATCAAGCACCGGCGCTCCCGTTGCGATGCGCACTTCGCAGCCGCACCTGGTGCTGGCATCCTACCCGACCCCGGCAGCTTTCGAGCCACCCGACCCTCAACACGGCGGAGGCGGTGGCGGCGGAGGAGGCCATGGTGGTGGGGCAGGAGGAGTGGGCGGAGGCGGTGGCGCGGGCGGTGGGACCGGTGGCAGCGGTGGTGGACACGGCGGCACATCCGGCGGCGGTTCGGGCGGCAGTTCGGGCGGCGGCAGGGGTGGTGCTCCATCGGGGGGCGGCGGAACGGTGAATCCGCTGACGGGTAATCCCGGTATGAATCCGCTCCAGCCCGGCGTCGATCCCACCACGATCATGCCCCAGATGCCCGAAACCGGCTCGACGAATCAATCCGTTCTCTACGCGCTCGCCGCAGGCACGGGCGGGTTTCCGATCGTCAATGACAACGATTTGCTCGGGGGCCTTTCA
>Ga0210388_10003846_pt1 | contig 11737 bp, 7 predicted proteins | sample IncBWC19OmetaG_FD_155485 | JGI IMG/M metagenome (GOLD analysis project Ga0210388, IMG submission 155485) | Forest soil microbial communities from Barre Woods Harvard Forest LTER site, Petersham, Massachusetts, United States - Inc-BW-C-19-O ... | reverse complement strand
CGCCGGGGTCATCGACCCCGACGACGTGCACCTGTCGGGCCTCTACGTGAAGCGGATCGTCGAAGTGACCGAGCATCGCGACGTCATCGAGCACCGGACCACCCGCGCGCGCGGCTCGGGGCAGCGGCTCACCGAGGCCACCCGCACCCGCAAGGGGCGCGCGTGAGCGCGACCGAGACAAGAGAGGTCCCGCGCGTGAGCGCGACCGAGCCCAGGAAGGTCCGCGCGTGAGCTGGTCGCGCGATCAGATGGTCCGCCGCGCCGCCGCCGAGGTGGCGCCCGGGCAGATCGTCAACCTGGGGATCGGGATGCCGACCGAGGTGGCCAATTACATCGACCCGGCGACCAACGTGACGTTGCAGTCGGAGAACGGCCTTCTCGGGATGGGCCCCTACCCGCACGAGGACGAGATCGACGCCCGCCTCATCAACGCGGGCAAGGAGACGGTCACCGCGCTCCCCGGCGCCAGCCTGTTCGACTCGGCGCAGTCGTTCGCCATGATCCGCGGCGGGCACATCGACCTGGCGATTCTTGGAGGGCTGGAGGTCGCCTGCAACGGTGACCTGGCCAACTGGACCGTCCCCGGCCGCCTCATCACCGGGATGGGCGGCGCCATGGACCTGGCCGCCGGCGCCCGCCGGCTGGTGGTGCTGCAGAACCACGCGTCCAAGGATGGCGCCACCAAGCTGGTCAACCGGCTGACCCTTCCGGCCACGGCGCTCGGCTGCGTGAACCGGGTGATCACCGACCTCGGGATCTTCGACGTCGGCGGCGACTGCTTCGTCTGCGTCGCCCGCGCCGAGGGGGTCAACCGCGAGCAGATCGTGGCCGCCACCGGCGCCCCGGTCCTCTTCACCACCGCCACCTCGGGAAGATAGACCCAGACGGCGCGGGACCCCTCCCGAGGGTTCCCGCATCGAATGTCGTCCCGCACTTGACGATCCTGGTTCGTCGAATAGATTCCGGGCGAGCTTGTACGTCAGATGTGGATAGTTCGGCTGGCGCTGCGGCGCCCGTACACCGTCGCGGTGATGTGCCTCCTCATCCTCGTGATGGGGATCCTGTCGCTCACCCGCATGGTGGTCGACATCTTCCCCGCCATCGACATTCCGGTGGTGGCGGTGGTCTGGAACTACCCCGGTCTCTCGGCGCAGGACATGGAGCGCCGGGTCGTCCTCATCAGCGAGCGCGGCTTCTCGACGACGGTCAACGGCATCGAGCGGATCGAATCGCAGTCGATCCCGGGGATCGGCATCCTCAAGATCTACTTTCAACCGGGCGCTGAAATAGGCGCCGCCATTGCACAAATTTCATCGGTTGCGAGCACGATCCTGCGCATCGCGCCGCCGGGGATGACGCCGCCGTCGGTCATCCAGTTCAACGCCTCGAACGTGCCGGTCTCGCAGCTGACCATCTCCAGCGAGACGCTCCCCGAGCAGCAGATCTTCGACTACGGGCTGAACTTCATCCGCGTGAAGCTCTTCACCATCCCCGGCCTCTCGACCCCGGCGCCGTTCGGCGGCAAGCAGCGGCAGATCAACGTCGACATCGATCCCCGGCAGCTGGCGGCCAAGGGGCTCTCTCCCTACGACGTGGTGAACGCCCTCAACAGCGAGAATGTCATCCTGCCGGCCGGCACCGCCCGCATCGGCAGCCGCGAGTACAACGTCCTCATGAACTCGAGCCCCAACGAGGTGGCCGAGTTCGCCAACATCCCGGTCAAGATCGTCGGCGGCGCTCCGGTGCTGCTGGGCGACGTGGCCCGCGTCTCGGACGCCTTCGCCGACCAGACCAACATCGTGCGCGTCAACGGCCGCCGGGCCACTTACCTGGCCATTCTCAAGCACGCCGACGCCTCCACCCTGGCGGTGGTGGACGCCGTGCGCGACGTCCTGCCGCAGATCAAGGCCGCGGCCCCCAACGGCCTCGACCTGAAGATCGACTTCGACCAGTCGCTCTTCGTGCGCGGCGCCATCGGCGGCGTGGTGCGCGAGGCGATCATCTCCTCGCTGCTGGTGTCGCTGATGGTCGGCCTCTTCCTGGGCAGCTGGCGGAGCATGGTGATCGTCTGCACCTCCATCCCGCTGGCGATCTTCTCGGCGATCGTGGGGCTGAACCTCTACGGCCACACCATCAACATCATGACGCTGGGGGGGCTGGCGCTGGCCATCGGCATGCTTGTCGACGACGCCACCGTCGAGGTGGAGAACATCCACCGCAACCGCACCATGGGGAAGCCCCTCACCCGCGCCATCCTCGACGGCGCCTCGCAGATCGCGGTGCCGGCCATCGTGGCCACGCTGTCGATCTGCATCGTCTTCTTCCCGGTCGTGCTGCTGGTCGGCCCGGCCCGGTTCCTCTTCACGCCGCTCGCCATCTCGGTGGTGCTGGCGATGCTGGCCTCCTACCTCCTGTCACGGACGCTGGTCCCCGCCCTGGCCCGCCTGCTGATGCACAGCGAGCACCACGACGAACCCGGCTCGGCGCTGCCCGCGGGCGGCTGGAAGCGGATCGCGGTCCGGTTCAACCGCTGGCGCGACGAGAAGTTCGAGCGGTTCCAGAACGGATACGCCGCCGTCCTCGACGCGGCCCTCCACCACCGCCGCTTCACCATCCTCACCGCCGGGGCCATCGCCATCGCCAGCCTGGGGCTGGTGTTCGTGGTCGGCACCGACTTCTTCCCCTCCGTCGACGCCGGCCTCATGAAGCTGCACTTCCGGGCCCCCACCGGCTCGCGGATCGAACGGACCGAAGAGCTGGTGGCCGAGGTGGAGAACGGCATCCGCGCCATCATTCCCAAACAGGAGATCGAGACCATCAACGCCATGATCGGCGTGCCGATCTCCTACAACCTGGCCTTCGTGCAGACGGACAACGTCAGCTCGATGGACGCGGAGATCCTGATCGCGCTCAAGCCCGATCACGCCCCCACCGCCGGCTACATGCGCCGGATCCGGGCCATGCTGACCCACGACTTCCCCGGGGCCAGCGCCTATTTTCAGCCGGCCGACATCGTCAGCCAGGTGCTGAACTTCGGGCTCTCGTCGCCCATCGACCTGCAGGTCGAGTCGGCCGATCTGCAGAAGGGCTACGAGATCGCGCGCCGGCTGCGGGACGGCGTGGCCGAGGTCGCCGGCACCGCCGACGCGCACATCGTGCAAGTGATCGACTATCCGGCGCTGAGGGTCGACGTCGACCGGCTCCGCGCGGCGCAGGCCGGAATCGCCCAGCGGGACGTGGCCAACAACCTGCTGGTCTCGCTGTCGTCGAGCGGCCTGGTGGCGCCGTCGTACTTCCTGAACCCGCACAACAACGTCAACTACACGGTGGTGGTCAAGACGCCGCTGCCGCAGCTGGCGTCGGTCGATCAGGTGATGGCCACGCCGCTCACCACCGGGGTGCCGATCGACAGCAACACCGCCGGTCCGGGGCCCTCCGCGGTCCCCGAGGCGCCGACCCAGATGCTGAGCGGCATCGCCGAGGTCCGCCCCGGCGGCAGCCCCGAGCAGATCAACCACTACACCGTGCAGCGGGTGATCGACGTCGGCGCCAACGTCGAGGGGCGAGACCTCGGCAACGTCGCGACCGACATCCAGAAGAAGATCGACGGGCTCGGAAAGCTGCCCCCCGGCGTGAAGATCACCCTGCGGGGCCAGAACCAGGTGATGAACCAGTCGTTCCGGATGCTGGGCCTCGGCCTCATCCTGGCGGCGCTGCTGGTCTACTGCTTGATGGTGATCCTCTTTCAGTCCTGGCTCGACCCCTTCATCATCATGGGGGCGGTGCCGGGCGCGCTGGTCGGCATCCTCTGGATGCTGGTGCTCACCCACACCACCATCAACGTCGAGTCGCTGATGGGCGCCATCATGGCGGTCGGCATCGCGGTCTCGAACTCGATCCTCCTGGTCAGCTTCGCCAACGATCTGCGCGTCGAAAAGGAGGGCGTCACGCCGCGCGAGGCGGCGCTGGAGGCCGGACGGACCCGGCTGCGGCCGGTCATCATGACGGCGCTGGCGATGATCATCGGCATGATCCCGATGGCGCTCGGGCTCGGCGATGCGGGCGAGCAGAACGCACCCCTCGGCCGCGCCGTCATCGGCGGCCTCGGCATGGCCACCATCGCGACGCTGTTCGTGGTCCCCGTGGTATATGCGACCCTGCGGGTCAAGCTGCCGAGCAAGCACGTCATGGAGCAGAAGTTCTTGAGCGAAGAGCAAGAAGGCCTCGAGGCACCGGCGCACATCGGGAGTCACGCCTGATGTCATCCCCAAGCGTCGAGCCGCTGGAAGAGGACCTGCCGCCCGCGCGCGGCCCCAGCGAGCCGCCCGAACCGGAGCCGCGGCGCTCGGGTCTCTTCTACACGGTCGGGATCCTCCTCTTCGCGGCGGCGGTGATCGGCGTGGTCGGCATTGGCCGCCAGCGCAAACATGACGCGCGCGATGACGCGGCATCGCGCGAGTCCGACGTGAAGCTGGGGCCGCGCGTTCGCGTCGCGACCGTCAAGCAGGCCCCCAGCATCCGGCACCTGACGCTGCAGGGGGAAGCGCGGCCCTTCTTCGAGGTCACGCTTTACGCCAAGGTCGCCGGCTTTCTCTCCGATCTGAAGGTCGACAAGGGCGATCGGGTGAAGAAGAACCAGCTCATCGCGGTGGTGACCGCGCCCGAGCTGGACGCTCAATACAATGCGGCCGTCGCCGACGCCCGCAACAAACGGGTGAACGCCAAGCGCCTGACCGCGCTGGCCCCGGCCGGCGTCGTGTCGGCGCAGGAGCTGGAGCTGGGGCAGGCGACGGCCGACGTGGCCGACGCGACCCAGTCGGCGATCGCCACCCAGCGTGGCTACCGGGTGATTCGGGCGCCGTTCGACGGCGTCATCAGCGCGCGCTTCGCCGATCCGGGGACGCTCATCCAGAGCGCCGCCAACGCCCAGAGCGGCGCCGTCCCCATCGTCTCGGTCTCCACGGGGGACCAGCTGCGCGTCTACGTCTACGTCGACCAGTCGAGCGCGCCCTTCGTCCACGCCGGTGACGCCGCCGTCGTGACCGTCCCCGAGCGTCCCGGCTGGTCGCGCCAGGCCAAGATCGCGCGCACCAGCGGCGAGCTGTCGCCCCGGACGCGCACCATGCTGACCGAGGTCGACATCCGCAACGACGACCACCTGATCGTGCCCGGCAGCTACGTCCAGGTGACGCTGGACGTGCGCATCCCGCAATTGTTGGAGATGCCCGCCGAAGCGCTGGTCACGCGAGGCGACAAGTCACAGGTGGCGATCCTCGACGACACCGGGCACGTTCACTACAAGCCGGTGGTGGTCGCCAGCGACGACGGCCAGGTCGTCCGCCTGGTCAGTGGCGTCGACCCCAGCACGCGCGTCGCCCTCGACCTCGGCAGCAGCGTTCAGGACGGCAGCCCCGTCCAGGTCGTCGAGGCGAAGCCGCCCGCAGTCGCCGGCCGCTGAAGTTAGCGACTGACCAGCTCGAGCGCCGGGCGTGAGGGGTTGTCCCCCTCGCCGCTCTCGGCGTAGGCGCGGATCTCGATCGTCGACGGGGTGCGCGCGGCGGCGCTGAAGGGCCAGGCCTTGTGAACCCGCGAGCGCGCGCAGCGGACCCCGCCTCCCGGGGCGCAGTCGTGCGCCATCTCGACCACCAGGACGTGCTCCCCGGCCGGGACCGACGCGCTATAGAGCCGCCGGAAGTCCGGGCTGTGCAGCTCGGCGACGTCCTTGTCCTTGGTGACGACCGGCTGGAAGTCGAGCGAGATGATCACCGAGCGCGGCGAGTACTCCTCCGTCACCTCGTCGCGGTAGCGAATGATGACCGGGGCCCGCGCGGTCTCCTTCTGCTGCTGCGCCGCCAGGAGATCGCGCATCCGATCGCGGTCGCTCTGGATCGCCTCGTCCGCGCTGTGGGGGCCGAAGGTCAACGCCGAGTCGTACGCCGCCCAGGCCTTGCCCGGCGCCTCGCGCTTTTCGTAGACGTGGCCCAGCGTCAGGTAAGCCTGCCGGCAGTGCGCGTGCACGCCGGTCGGGCCACAGCTCTTGGCGACGAACGACTCCAGGTCGGAGACCGCCGGCTCCAGCTTCCCCTGCTTGAAGGAGGCCTGGCCTCGGTCGTAGAGCTCCTCGGGCGAGCCGCCGCACCCGAGTGCCAGCAACGTCGCCAACGGAGCAAAGAACCCAATGCCTCGAGCCATCGTGGGGGGCACGGCGCGATGCTACACGAAATCCGGTAATGCGTTTCGCCCGCCGGCAGCGGCGGCGCTCATCGTCGCTGGCGATTGCGTCAGGGGGCGGACGGCCGCGGCGGCGAGATTCCGACCTTGGCCAGCGCGGCGTTCACCGCCTTGAGGTCGTCCCAGGCCAGCTTCTTCTTGCTGGGATCCCGCAGCAGGTACGCCGGGTGGAACGTTGGCATGAGGGGGATCCCCTCGTAGGTGCGGAGGTTGCCGCGCAGCCGGCTGATCGGCGAATCGTCGCGCAGGAGGCACTGCACCGCGAACTTCCCCAGCGCAACGATCATCCGCGGCCGGATGGCGCCCAGCTGCTTTTTCAAGAACGGCTCGCAGCTGGCCACCTCGTCGGGCTCCGGGTTGCGGTTGCCGGGCGGGCGGCACTTGAGGACGTTGCAGATGTAGACGTCGCCCCGCGCGTAGCCCATCGCCTCGATCATCTTCGTCAAGAGCTGCCCCGCCTTGCCGACGAAGGGCTCCCCTCGCGCGTCTTCATCGGCGCCGGGCGCCTCACCGACGAACACCAGGTTGGCGTCGGGGTTGCCGACGCCGAACACGATGTTCGTCCGGGTCGTGCAGAGCTTGCAGCGCTTGCAGTCGCCGAGCTCCTCGCGCACCAGCAGCAAACCGGCGGCGCCGCGGGGCGCAGCGGGATCTCGATCGTCATCCTGGGGTTCCGATGGTTTCATAATCGCAGGCCCCGGAGGCAGACTCGACGGAGACAAACTCGACGACGGCAGACTCGGGGGAGGCGGGCTCGCCTGCGCCGCCGGCGCGAGGCGGATGGCCGCCGTCTCTGCTTTCTCCACCTTTTTGGCCGCGTCCGGCGTCAGGGCCACGCCCAGCAGGCCGGAGCGTCCCCGGGCGGCGATGTTGGTGCGGAGCTGCCCCACCAGCGCCCGGAGCTCTTCTCGTTCCCCCGCAGTCTCGTCGTCAGCGGCCACGCGCGCTCCCCACCTCGGCCCGGCCGAGGCTGGCGTTCTCGGGCGTGACCAGGGCATCGACCGCCAGCGCGTAATAGAACGTGGGCATCACCTCGGCCACCCGGACCGTCCGGTCGCGGCCGAGCGCCCCGTCGTGGTCGCCGTCGCGGCGTTCGATCTCGTCGAGGATCGTGGTGTAGCCCTCCAGAAACACCGGATCGGTCGCGATGGCGTAGGCCCGTCCCAGCGCCCAGGCCGCGCAGGCGTTCCAGCTGTTTTCGTCGAGCCTGCGGGGGGTGAAGGCGTGGGGGACGCCGGCCGCGATCCGTTCGCGCAACCAGGCGCCGACGAACGGCGTGTTCCCCTCGGCGGCGATCACGGCCAGCATCCGGGTGGCGGTGGTGGAGGAGAAGTCGAACAGCCCGCCCAGCGGCGAGGGCTCGGCGGCGAAGGGCGCGGGCGCCTTCATCCCGAACGCCCGCTCCACGAACTTCCGCCCGCTGGCGAGGAGCCCCCGATCGTCGAGCGCCCGCGCGTACTCGATGAGCGCCAGCGCCAGAAACCCGGGGTCGCTGAACTCGCGCCCCGACAGATCGTCCAGCACGCCGAGGTGCATCGACAGGACACGGGCCGCCCGATCGGCGATCGCCTGCCGGCGCGCCTCGACCCGTCCCAGCGCCTGCTCGGCGGCGATCGCCCACAGCACCATGGCGCAGTCGAAGGCCGCCTCGTCGTCGGTGGCGCTGTCGATGGCGTCGGGGACGAATTGCGGCGCAGCCCCCAGGAGAAAGCCCCAGGCAGCTGTCCGTGCCGCCGTGAACTTCTCGACCCCCGAGAGGCGCTGGTGACGCGCCCAGATCCAGACCGCTGCCAAGGTGGCGTGAAAGTCAGGATCGGGCGCCCCCGGCCAGGGGGGGACGTGGCCCGAGTGCGCGCCGGCGGCGGCCTGGCGCGCGACCATCACGCTGCCGGCGGCCGCCAGGTGGCGCACCGCCTGGGGCGCGTAGCTCTTGAGGCGCGGGTCAGGCATGCGGGCCCTGGCGCGCGTCCTTCCCCGTGCCCTTGCCGTTGCCCTCTCCCTCGGCTTTGGGTGCCAGCCGGGAAGCGAACAGACCCCAGAGCTGTTCCGCCACAGCCCGCTTCGAGGCGCGCGGGATGTCGACCCGGCCGCCGTCGGCGAACAGCACCGTCACCGCGTTGTCCTCGGCGTCGAAGCCGATGCCGGGGGCGCTGACGTCGTTGGCCACGATCGCGTCGCACCCCTTTTCGCGCAGCTTGTCGCTGGCCCGCGCCTCCAGCGCCGCGCCGCCACCGAGCTCGGCGGCGAACCCGATCAGAAACGGGCGCCCGTTCTGCCGGGCCTGCGCCAGGCCGGCCAGCAGATCGGGCACGGCCGTCAGCTCCAACGTGAGAGCACCGCCGGCGTCGCGCCGCGAGAGCTTGCCAGGGGCCCGCACCCGGGGGCGAAAATCGGCCACCGCGGCGGCCATCACCACGGCGTCGGCGTCGGGGGTGGCCAAGGCCAGCGCCCGCTCCAGATCGGCGGCCGTCTCCACCTCGATGCGCGAAATCCCGCCGGCGCCTGGGCCGCTCTGGACGTTGGGGGTCCCGGGTCCGGCCAGCAACGTCACCTCGGCGCCGCGCGCCGCCGCCGCCGCCGCCAGCGCGGCGCCCATCTTGCCCGACGACCGGTTGCCGAGAAACCGCACCTCGTCGACCGGCTCGCGCGTCGGCCCCGCCGCGACCACCACGCGACGGCCATCGAGATCCGCCGGCGCCAGCAGGCGCGCTGCCGCCGCCACGATCTCCGCAGGCTCGATCAACCGTCCGGCGCCGATCCATCCGCAGGCCAGCTCCCCGCTGTCGGGGCCGACGGTGGAGACGCGGCCGCCGCCCGCGGGGCCGAGCAGCCGGCCGAGGTTCGCCTGGGTCAGCGGGTTCTGCCACATGTTCACGTTCATGGCAGGCGCCAGCAAGACCGGCGCCTTCGTCGCCAGGACGACCGCCGTCAACAGATCGTTGGCCATCCCGGCCGCGAGGCGCGCGATGGCGTCGGCGGTCGCCGGCGCGACGATCATCAGATCGGCCTCGTCGGCCAGCTGGATGTGCCCGATCTCGGCCTCGCTGCCGGGGTCGAAGAGCCCGCGCGATACCGGGGCGCCCGACAGCGTCTGCATGGTCAGCGGCGTGATGAACTGGGTCGCAGCGTCGGTCATCACCACCCGCACGGTCGCGCCCGCCTTCACCAGCAGACGGCAGAGCTCGGCCGCCTTGTAGGCCGCGATGCCGCCGGTGACTCCGAGGACGATCCGCCGCCCCGCCAGGCTGGTCAGCGGCGCCGGGCCAGCCGTCGTCCCCGGCCCCCCATTGGCCTCGGCGCCCGTTGACCGAAAATCGTCCATGCCCCCCGAATATGTCACGTCTCATTCGTACGCGGCGCAATGTAAAATCCGCCGCGTGACGGGCCTGGGCGGGTTTCCGCGACGCTTTGACAACTACGTGCTCTTGAAGCCGCTCGCCCGCGGCGGGATGGGACAGCTTCACCTCGCGCTGGCCGGGACGTCCGGCCTCGAGAAGCTCTGCGTGATCAAGCAGGTCATCCCCGACCTCCCCGCCTCCGAGAACGCGCGCCGGTTCCGCGACGAGGCGCTGGTCGCGCTGCGCCTGGCGCACGGCAACATGGTCAGCGTCTTCGACGCCGGCATGCAGGGGGGACAGATCTTCCTGGCGATGGAGTACGTCGACGGCAAGGACCTGCTGGCGACCTGGAACCGCTGCGCGGACCGGCGGATCCCCTTCCCCGTCGACATCTCGGTCTACATCGTCAAGGAGGTCACGCGGGCGTTCGTCTACGCGCACGCCTTCGAGGACCTCAAGCTGGTCCACCGCGACGTCTCGCCGGCCAACGTGCTCCTCTCCTACACCGGCGAGGTGAAGCTGACCGACTTCGGGCTGGCGATGTCGATCCTCAAGATGGAGCGGACCACGCCGGGGATCGTCTACGGCAAGCTCTCCTACCTGTCGCCCGAGCAGGCCCGCCGGCAGCCGCTCGACGGGCGGGTCGACATCTACGCGGCCGGGATCTTGTTGTGGGAGCTCTTGACCGGGCGCCAGCTCTTCCCGATCGCCAGCCCCGCCGACCAACCGAACCCCGACGCGATGGCCCGCGCGCGCAACCCCGAGGTCGTTCCGCCGTCGACCATCAGCGGCCGCGTCCCGCCAGAGCTCGACCGCATCGTCATGCGGGCGCTGGCCGTCGAGCGCGAGGATCGGTACCCCAACGCCGAGCTGCTGCGCGCCGATCTGGCGAGCTTCCTGGCCGAGACGGCGCCCAAGACGGACGCCGACCGGTTGGCCGGTTTCCTGCGCCCGCTCTTCGCCGACGACGCCCGCGACGAGCGGCGCGAGCGCGAGCGGCTCATCGCGGGCTCGCGCGCGATGCTCTCGGGGGGGCACGGTGTGCCGTCGGCGGGTCTCGGGGCGCCGTCGGCCTCGCTCCGCGACCAGCCGCATCGGGAGGGCGAGGATCCGCGGATCGGGACCACGCTCGGCGGGCGCTACCACATCCGCCGCCTCTGCGGCGAGGGGGCCATGGGGCGGGTCTACGAGGCGCAGCACATCGACATCGGCCGCCGGGTGGCGATCAAGGTGCTGCACGCCCGCTTTCACCACAGCGCCGATCTGGTCGAGAGGTTCCGGCGCGAGGCGCGCGCCGCCTCGAAGATCGGCCACCCGAACATCGTCGACGTGACCGACTCGGGGACCACGCCCGACGGCGCGTTCTACTTCGTGATGGAGTTCCTCGACGGCATCAACCTCGAGGATCTGATCCTCAGGAACGGCCCGCTGCCGGTCGAGCGGTCCCTCCTGGTGGCGGCGCAGATCGCGCGCGCGCTGGAGGCGGCCCACGCGGCCGAGGTCATCCACCGCGATCTGAAGCCGGCCAACGTCATGCTGGTGAACCGGAACGACGAGGCGGACTTCGTCAAGGTGCTCGACTTCGGGATCTCGAAGGATCTCGATCTGGCCGCCGGCGCCGCCCTCACCCGCCCCGACATCGCGATCGGCACGCCCGCCTACATGGCGCCCGAGCAGGCGGCGGGCAAGACCGCCGACGCTCTGTCGGACGTCTACGCCCTCGGCGGTCTGCTCTACGAGATGTTGACGGCGACGCAACCCTGCGCGGGCGAAGATGCGATGGACGTGCTGCAGCGCAAGGCCAGCGAGGACCCGCGGCCCATCGGTGAGCTGCGCCCCGAGCTGCCGCGCGACGTGAAGAAGCTGGTCATGCGCGCTCTCGCCCGGACGCCCGGCGACCGTCACTGGTCGATGACCGCGCTCAAGGAGCAGATCCTCGCCTGCCTCATGACGGCCGAGGGGGCGCCCACGCCGGCACGGATGCCGAGTGGCTCGCTGACGACGCCGCGCCTTCCGCTCGGGAGCGCCGACACCGCCGTCGCGCAATCGGTTTCACTTCCGGTCTCCGTCCGCCGCGTCCGGCTGCGCGGCCCGGCCGTCGTGGGGGCCGTGTTGCTCGCCCTGTTCGCGCTGGTCGCCTTTCGTTTCTTACGAGAACAAGCGGCCCC
>Ga0210388_10003845_pt1 | contig 11738 bp, 11 predicted proteins | sample IncBWC19OmetaG_FD_155485 | JGI IMG/M metagenome (GOLD analysis project Ga0210388, IMG submission 155485) | Forest soil microbial communities from Barre Woods Harvard Forest LTER site, Petersham, Massachusetts, United States - Inc-BW-C-19-O ... | reverse complement strand
TCCGCTGCTGACAGTGGGGTTGGCGGTGCCGTTGCTGCATGAACGGTTGACCTGGATGCAGGGGGCGGGGGCGGTGGTGGCGATTGTGGCGGCGATATTGCTGTCGTTGGAGCCGGGGGTGGTTAGGGCTTAGGGGGTTGTGGTTTCCCACCCATTTCTCAAAGAGACGTGAAATGGATGGGGCACGGAGGCTAAATTGTGGGTTAGAAGGTCCGTGAAGCAGGTCCCCATTCGACTTCGCTCAGGGCAAGCTTTCGACTCCGCTGAAGTACGCTTCGCTCAGGATGACAGGTCTTTTGTATTTATCGACATTTTGAACAATTACGGTATATAACTATTGCATTTTATAACTATTCGGTTAATGACTGACTTTGATAAGCCGGGCCCAACTAGTTAGTAAGCCGAGAGAGCCTAGTTCTCGTCGCCGGGGAGGATTCGGCCGGTTGCGTCGATGCCGCCTATTGAGGTCAGGCCTTGCTGGGCGGAGAAGAGGACCGTGGTCTCGAGGCTTTGGCCGGGAGCGAGGTGACGGGCGCGCCCAGCATCGATCATGGATCGCATTCGGAAGGGATAGCCGGTGGCGGGCTCGAGGACGGCTACGTTCAGATCGCGCCAACCGCCGTGGGTGGCGAAGAGCCAGCAACTGGAGAAGATGCTCGGGTCAAAACGAAGGGCGCAGCCGAGCCCGCTGGCGCGGTTGGTGATGCCGCACCAGCCGGAGGCCAGGCCTGCGCCATAGAAGAAATGGAGAGCGCGGGAGCTGACGTCGGGAACCTGGCGCAGGTCGAGCGTTGTTTGCCCGAGCGGAGCGTGGGGCCAGGAAAAACTCGAAGGCGCGGCGCCGAGGGTCCCTTGAAAGTCCGGCTCGCGGTGTACGGACATGGGCGGGAAATCGATGCGATGGCTGGCAGAGACGGCGAAGGCGGGGTGGAGCTTCCAAAGGAAGGGGAAGGTTTCTGTGCCCTGGTTGGTGAAGCGGTATTGGATTTCGAATGAGGCTCTGTGGGGACCGAGCAGTAGGGTGCGTTCCGCGAGCACTTTGCTGATGGGCGTTTTGAGGCTCAGATGCACACCGACGGCATCGTCGTGTTCGAAGGGCTCGGCTTGCCAATGGCCGGTCCAGAGCTCTCCGTGATCGGGGAGCAGGCGGCCGTCGATGGGGCCGGGCTCATCGTTGGGGAAGAGCTCGTCCCAGCCGCCGCTCCAAACGTCGTCGTAGCAAGTGCCGGAAGGGTGCGGAGCCGGGATCAGATGGGGGTGACGCCAGAGGAGATCGGCAGCGAGGGGTTTGTAGGTGATTTGATCGATCTTGGCGCCGACGTCGGGGAGAATAACGAGACGGAGCAGGCTGTTCTCAAGCAGGATGGAACGCATTCCGCAGGCTCGAATTTCGCTGGTTCTTTTCAGCTTGGGCATGGCACGTCCCGGAAGAGACTCCAGACTAGTGGGAGCTCGCGTAAGAGAGGAATAGGGAAACGGCTGGAATATGGCGGATTGATTTGTTTTTTCGATGTCTGCGAAGGTGCGGGTGCGAGGCTTCCCACCCTTGGCAAAGAACACGAAGGATGGGGCACCCAGAGTGGCAGGATGAATTGCCGCATTGCGAGGACGCGGAACTAGAGGGACTCGACGGCGTCGATTCGGTTGGTGACTTCTTTTGCCAGGGTTTCGAGATCGGAATGGAAGGCGCGCTGTTCGCGAGCCGGCAGTTGGTCTCTCAGGTTGGAGAACTGCGCGATCTCGCAGCCGGGGAATGCGGGGAAGCCGGCTGCGTCGGCCAATCGGCAGCTCACTTTGATCAACTCATCCATGCTCCAGACGCTGTCGGCGCGGGGCGCGGAATGATGGTCGCAGACTACGGCTTCGAACGCGGGAGGCAGGGTCCAATCGGTGACGAGATGGCGGCCGGCCTGGCAGTGATCGCACCCGAACAGCTCTGTTTCCAACGGCAGGATGCTGGCTGCCGGGCCGTGGTGCCTGGATAACAGAGCGGCGTACTCATCGGGACGGATTACGGCCAGCGCCAGGCGGCCAATATCATGCATGACTCCGGCGGTGTATGCGGTGTCCTTGTCCATGAATCCGGCGGCGGCAAGCTGCTCGGCGATCATGGCGCAGGCCAGGTTGTGACGCCACACATTGCGGATGAGGGGATGGTTGAGGGACTTGCCGAGGTAAGACCGGACGGCGACGGTGAGGCACATTCCTTGCAGGTGATTGGCGCCGAGGACAGCAATGGCCTGGAGGATGGTGCAGGCGGGAAACCTTGGAGCATAGAAGGCGGAGTTGGCGATGGTGAGCACTTCACTGGCGAAAGCGGCGTCAGAGGAGATGAGCTCGCTTAACTGGTGCAGCGGCACATTTTCATTGTTGGTGAGTTGCAGAACGCGAATGGCGACCTGGGGAAACGGGGGCAGGCGCAGATGAGCCCAGGACGGCGCTATAGCCTGGCTGATTTGGGTCTGGCTCATGAGGGTTGGTGTCTCCATTCGGCAACGTGGCGGTTGGATGTTCGGAACTGCAAGCATGCATGGTGTTTGTCGGCAATTTGAGGGGGATGCAACACTTAAATGTTTCTAACGATTGAGGCCGAGCCGATAGGATGAGGTTGGAGAGTAATGATGGGCAGGGTTCTGGATGGGGCGGAGATTGCCGCGGCGATCAAAGAGGAAGTTGCGGCGGAGGTGCGCGAGCTTGCGGCGCAGGGGATTCGACCGGGGCTGGCGGCGGTGCTGGTGGGGCACGTGCCTGCTTCAGAGATTTATGTCCGAAGCAAGGTGCAGACTTGCGCGGAGCTGGGCTTGTATAGCGAACTGATTACGCCACCGGATACGGTGACGACGGAAGACATAATGGACCTGGTGGCGAGCTTGAACAGCCGCAATGAGATTGACGGGATTCTGATTCAGTTGCCGCTGCCCGCGAAGGTGGATGCCAAGGCGCTACTGGACGCGGTTGATCCGGTGAAGGATGTGGATGGATTTCATCCGGTGAATGCGGGGCGGTTGCAGGCGGGACGGCCGGCGCTGGCCCCTTGTACACCGGCTGGGATTATCGAGATTTTGAAACGCAGCGGAATTCAGATGGCCGGTGCGAATGCGGTGGTGGTGGGACGAAGCGACATTGTGGGCAAGCCGGCGGCGATGCTGCTGCTGCATGAGAACGCGACGGTGACGATATGCCACTCGAAGACGCGGGATCTGGGAGCGGTGACTCGGGAGGCGGACATTCTGGTGGCGGCGATTGGGCGGCCGGGGTTTATTACGGCGGAGATGGTGAAGCCGGGAGCGACGGTTATCGACGTGGGCATCAACCGCATTACGGAGCGGGCGGAGTTTGAGCGCTTCTTTGCGGGGAATGCGAAGCGCGAAGCGGCGTTTCCGAAGAGAGGTTCGACGATTGTTGGGGATGTGCATCCGAAGGCGTTTGAAGTGGCTGGGGCTTATACGCCGGTGCCGGGCGGGGTTGGACTTTTGACGATTGCGATGCTGATGGCGAATACGGTGCGGGCGGCGAAGATGCGGCGAGGACTTTAGTCAATGCTGCGCGTGGGGCTTACCGGCGGGTTGGGGAGCGGAAAGAGCACCGTTGCCGGCTATTTGCGTAAGCTGGGTGCGCAGGTGGTTGAGGCCGATGAACTGGGCCGGAAGTTGATGGAGCCGGGGCAAGCTGTTTTCTCCTCGATTGTGGCGACGTTTGGCAGGGATGTTGTGGGCGAGGATGGGCGGTTGAACCGGGCGCGACTGGCGAAGATGGCTTTCAAGGGTGGGCGGCTGAACGAGTTGAATGCGATTGTGCATCCGGCAGTGATCGGTGCGCAGCGACGGTGGATGGTGGATGTGTTTCGCGCTGAACCGGCATCTGTCGCAGTCGTCGAATCCGCGCTCATATTTGAGGTCGAGCGGGATGCGCGGTTGAGGGGCGAGCGGGAGAGCGTGCTGGCGGATTGGCGGAAGCGGTTCGATCGCGTGGTGGTGGTAACGGCTCCGGATGCGCTGAAGGTGGAGCGTTATGCGGCGCGGGTGGGCCAGGACGCGGCTTCGCGTGAGAAGGCGGCGGTGGATGCGCGGACTCGGTTGAAATACCAGATTCCGGATGCGGAGAAAGCGGCGCGGGCGGACTATGTGCTGGAAAATGCTGGAGATCTGGATGGGCTGCACGGGCAGGTGGTGGAGTTGTGGACGCGGCTTAAGGCGGAGAGCAACAAATTTCCTGAGGACGAGTTCTAAAATAGAGATGGATGATTCTCCTTCTGGGGGAACCGCGTGGCACGCAAGGCGTATCTGTTAGAAGGCGTTCAGAAATGCTGGAGAGAGTTTGAGCACGGGGAAGAAAGTATCCCTCAGGGGCTAAAGCCCAGGTTAAATTTGGGGGTCGTTTGCGGCACGACTGAAGTCGTGCCCTTTCAAAGCAGCATTTCAAGGCAGCCCTTAAAGGCAACTTTTCGAAGCGGCATTGAGGAAGACCGTTTGTAACAGGAAGGTTACGGAAGGTTAGAAAAGCTATGAGATTGCGCAGGGTTGTTCTGGTTGTGCTGCTGGTGGGCGGGTTCATCTTTCTCACCGCCCATTTGCCCAGCGTGCTTGGCCGTTTGTCTCTGCACCATGTATCGCTGCTGGGCGCGCACGACGGCGGCTCTCCGCTGGAGCTGACGGAGGCTGAGGCAGCGCCGACTTATGACGCGGAGGAGCAGAACAATATTGGCATTTACAAGCGGGTGCTGCCATCGGTGGTGAACATTACTTCCACGAACCTGGTATTCGACTTCTTTTATGGAACGGTGCCGCAGCAGGGGCAGGGTTCGGGGTTCGTTCTGGACAAGGCGGGGCATGTGCTGACCAACTATCACGTTGTCGCCCGCGCCAATCGCGGCATCGAGGTGATGTTGAGCAACAAGCGGCGCTACTCGGCCAAGGTGGTGGGTACGGATAGGGTGCACGATCTGGCGCTGCTGCAGATTGATGCGCCGGATTTGCAAGCGGTGACGCTGGCGGACTCCGGCGGGCTGGCGGTGGGGCAGAAGGTGTATGCGATCGGCAATCCGTTTGGTCTGAGCGGGACGATGACGCGAGGCATCATTAGCTCGATCCGGTCGATTCGCGGATCGGAGGGTGCGCTGATTGAGGATGCGATCCAGACGGATGCGGCGATCAATCCGGGGAACTCCGGCGGACCGCTGCTGAATTCGCGCGGCGAGGTGATTGGGATCAATACCATGATTGCCTCGAATGGTGCGGACCAGAGCTCGGGGATTGGGTTTGCGATCCCGGTGAATACGGCGAAGGCGGTGCTGGCGGACCTGACGAAATACGGACGGGTGAAGCGGCCGTCGCTGGGGATTGTTTCTTACGCGATTGGGCCCGACCTGGCTTCGCAGATGGGGTTGGCGGCGGATTCCGGCGTGCTGATTCAGAAGGTGATTCCTGGTGGAGCGGCAGAGCGGGCAGGGCTGCGCGGCGGCAACGAGCAGGCCTACGTGGGCAACACGCCGATCATGCTGGGCGGGGATTTGATTGTGGCAGTGGATGGGAAGGAAGTGACCGATCCGCAGGACATCAACGCGATGATGGACAAGCACCAGGCCGGAGATACCGTCAGCGTGACAATCTATCGCGGGAGAAAGCAGATTACGTTGAAGCTGATTCTTGGCGAGGCGCGGGATGAGAATACGTAACGCCATTTTTTTCTGAGCGAAGAGGCCATGAACAAGATCACTCCATTTCTTTGGTTCGACGCGAATGCGGAAGAGGCGGCGGATTTTTATCTTTCTGTGATTCCTAATAGCCGCAAGCTGAATGAATTGCGGGTTACGGAAGCTGGGCCTGGGCCGGTGGGTTCGCTGCTCGCCCTGGACCTGGAACTCGATGGACAGCAGGTTACATTTCTCAATGGCGGCCCGGCGCATCAGTTGAGTGAGGCGTTTTCTTTCACGGTGCGATGCGAAACGCAGGTGGAGATTGACGGCTATTGGGAAAAGCTGGGAGACGGCGGCACGGAACTCGGCTGCGGCTGGCTCAAGGATAAGTTCGGCCTGTGCTGGCAGATTGTGCCGTTGAGGCTGTACAAGATTTTGGCGCATCCGGCGGCGATGCGGGCGATGATGACGATGAAGAAGTTCGATGTCGCGGCGCTGGAACGGGCTGCGGCGGGTGAGGTGCTGGGCTGAATTCGCGGCTACCGTACGGGGCGCCTTGATTGTTTTGTGGCGAGTTTCCCAGGACTTCGTCCTGGGCTATTATCCACCGCTCCCTCCGGGAGAGGGTGAGCTAAGAGATCTGGAAATGTGCGCCATTCCCCTCCGAGCGCCGTGGGTCCAGGGGACTTCCCGTTTGAACGGGGCCGTTCTAAGTTCGAGGTTTCCCACCCTAGCGACAAGAACAAGAGCGTCGCGAGGATGGGGCACCCGGCAATTTGGGCCGTCCGGCGTTCGGTTCATTGCCCCTGTGGTTTGCCAGGGAGAGTTGAGATTCACAGGATGACAGCGATTTCGGGATGGAGTTGCGGAATGAATTTGCTAGAAGCCTGAGACGCTTTGCGCTTGTTCGGCGTTGGCGATCTGAATGCGGGCTAACGAGAGCGGTTCGTTGTAGTGGGCGGCGATGATTTTTGCGGATTGGGATGGGTCGAGATAGGGCTGGACGGCGGATTGGTTGATGGTGGAGCTTGCGGCCATTTGGGTTAGGGCGGCTTTGCTGCTGATGGATTCAACGAGGGAGAGCAGGACGCCGACTATTGTGGCTACGGCCTGGACGGCGGCCAGGGCGTGCTTCTGGCTAGCGGGGTCGACGATTCTTGCGGCCTCGAGCAGGGCGGAGCTTACTTGCTGCTGAAAGATTACGACCTGAGTTTGAATCTGGACTAGAGTGCCGGCGGAGGGATTCGCGAGGTAGGTTTTGGCCTGGACGACGAGGAGGTTGGAGGCGGCATCGAAGCCGATGGTGGCGGCGGTGAAGATGGGGGCGTCGGCGGGGGCGAGCAGGGCGGCGGTTGAGTCGACCGTGGCTACTGTACTTTGGAGTGCTGGCGTCCAGTTGACGATGTCTTGGGCAACGGTGACTGCGGAGCAGCCGGCGAGGAATGGCAGCGGGAGCAGGAGCGCGATGAGTGCCCAGACGCCGAGTTTGGCGGTTGCGGTGTTGGGGGTGGATGGCGGGGTGGTCGATTGGGCTCCGCCGTTGATTCCCGGATCTTTGGCGAGCAGGCCGAGCAGGGCGGTGGCGAGTGCGCCAGCCAGGGTGACGATGGTTCCGGCGCCGGCGTGGCCGAGGTTGATGCCCTGCTGCGAGAGGACTCCGGCTACGGTGACGATGGCGATGAGCAGTCCGGCTACCGAGGTCTTGGGGTGGTTCCAGATGTTGGCGATGGAATTCATTCGTGAGGCTCCTTGAAAGGGGCACCCAGAGGTGCCCAGGGGTTCAAGTTCGTTTGCTTGGCTGATGGTTGAGCGATTGGGGCGAGCCTTGGTTGCACAGCCGATTGGCAACGAAGCTACGATCTGCAAGTGCTTTTTTATAAAAGAGATGCATCTGTTTTATCGCTGCAAATGGTGAAGTTTTTTATTTCATTTTGCTTCCAACTCTTTGCGAGCAACCAGGTCAACGGCCGGCTCCGCCCAGGGCTGGCCGCTGACTCGGGTTTGGCCGCTCCGGGGCTGGAAGTTGCCGTGGTTCCGGTCTGGATTCCAGCGGGGAGCGCTGCCTTCCAGACAAACGTGGTCTCCCTGCCCCTGCGCCGCTCCGCTGGGTTCTGTGGGAGGGCGAGGTCATTCGCCGGGCACGGTGTTTCCGATGTTTGTCTGGATGTTTATAAGGTTATGGGAAATGGGGTTAATTCTATGCAACTTGAGGAGAAAAACAAGTGGTTTAGAAACAACTATTTATGAAGAAAGATGGGGGTGAGGGGGTTGACAGCTTTTGGGGGCGGGTCGATTTGGGTTCGAGGTTTCCCACCCTAGCGACAAAAACAAAGGCGTCGTGCCCAGAGGGCGCCCAGATGGGGCACCCAGCTTTAAACGCTCCTTCAAAGCAGGAAATCTTTCGGGACGAAGCGGCGGTTGCGGATTTCGTATTGGCCGCTGGCTACGCGGGCGATGGCTTCGGTGTATGCCAGGTGCTCTTCTGCGAGAATACGCTGGGCCAGGGAGTGGGCGTCGTCGGTTTCGAGGACGGGGATGGGGCGCTGCAGGATGATTACGCCGTGGTCGAGATGCTCGTCGACGAGGTGGACTGTGCAGCCAGCTATTTTTACGCCGTAGTCGAAGGCCTGGCGCTGTGCTTCGAGGCCGGGAAACGCGGGGAGCAGTGAGGGATGGATGTTGAGGATGCGGTTGGGGAAGGCGGCGATGAACTGCGGCGAGAGCAGGCGCATGTAGCCGGCGAGGCAGACGAGGTCGACTTTGTGGCTTTGCAGGCAGGCGATTAGGTCGGCGTCGTAGTCGGCGCGGGGGCGGCCTTTGGAGATGAAGGTGTGGTTCGGGAGGCCGAGTTCGGCTGCGGCTTTTATTCCGCCGGCGTTGGGGATGTTGGAGATGACTACGGCGATTTCTACGCCGGGGAGGCGGCCTTCCTGGATGGATCGGGCGATGGCCTGGAAGTTGGAGCCGCGGCCGGAGAGAAGTATTCCGAGGCGGGTTGGATGGTCTTTCGAAGGAGGTTCCAAGGTTTTTCCCTCAGGGCCAGGTTCCTAGGATGAGGTTGAAGGATCCGAGTCTGGAGGCACGGGACAGCCTGGGACCAGACTTAGCAAGTTAGCGCCCGCTCTGCGGGCACGAGCGAGTTAGCAAGTCAGCGGGCGGCATGGACAATCCCAGTTTTGTGCTTTCGTCTGCGAAGCTGGTGGACAACGTACAAAAGCCCCTGATTTGCATCGCCTAGGTGTATTGGACGCGGTGGTCGCCTTTGACGACGCGGCCGATTACGTGGAATTTTTCTTCGGCGCGGTCGAGGACGGTTTTGGCGCGGGCGAATTTGGCGGCGGGGATTACGGCGATTAGGCCGATGCCCATGTTGAAGGTGCGCATCATCTCTTCCTGAGAGACCTGGCCGAGGGTGCGTAGGTGTTCAAAGATGGGGTGAACAGGCCAGGAGCCGATCTCGACTTGCGCCGTGGCGCCTTTGGGCAGGATGCGGGGCAGGTTTTCGGTGATGCCGCCGCCGGTGATGTGGGCCATGCCGCAGGTTACGCCGGCAGTGACGAGCTTCTGAATGATGGAGAGATAGCTGCGGTGGGTCTTCATGAGGGCTGCGCCGGCTTTATCTTTGATGGCGGAGACGTATTGGGTGGGCTTGTAGGCGGCGACCTCAAAAAACAGCTTGCGGGCAAGGGAGTAACCGTTGGTATGGAGGCCGGTGGATGGTAAGCCGACGAGCACATCACCGGGCTTGATTCCTGCGCCGGTGACGAGCTTGTCGCGATCGACTGCGCCGACGATGAAGCCGGCCAGGTCGTACTCGCCGTCGGAGTAGAAGCCGGGCATCTGGGCGGTTTCGCCGCCGATTAGGACGCAGCCGTTGGCTTTGCAGGCTTCGGCGAGGCCGGTGACTACGGATTCGGTAACTTCGGGATCGAGGCGGCCGGTGGCGAGGTAATCGAGGAAGAAGAGCGGGATTGCGCCCTGGACGGCGATGTCGTTGACGCAGTGGTTGACAAGATCTGCGCCGACGGTGTGGTGCATGCCTAGCTCGAAGGCGACTTTGAGCTTGGTGCCCACGCCGTCTGCGGAGCTCACCAGGATGGGGTTCTTCCAACGCTGCAGATCGAGGCGGAAGAGCGCGCCAAAGCCGCCGATGCCGCCCAGGACATTGCGGTTGAAGGTCTTTTGCGCGAGGTACTTGATGCGTTCCTTGGCACGGTCGCCGCTGGAGATGTCGACACCGGCGTCGGCGTAGGTGACGGGCTTGGATTTCGATTCTTCTGGCACGGTGAAGGCTTTCTGCGGTGGAATGTGGCGAGCGGTTTGTCCTGCTGTCAGTCCGGAAGAGACGATTCTAGCAGGATTAGCGGGGTGCGCTTTGGCATTAGAGGAACCTGATTCGCTCCTGGGCTGTGGGAATCGGGCAGGTTTCGAGGCGGCCCCAGATGCGGTAGCGAAAGCGAGCGATCAGGCGGTAACCGAGGTCGCGCAGGGGGCGGGGAATCCAGTCCAGGATTGCGGCGATGGTCGGCCAGGGGCGCGGTAACTCGCCGAGCATGGCTATTGCTGCGTTGGAGCGGACAAGGACCTGCTCCCTTGGGCCTTCGGGATTGCGGACAACAAGGATAGTGCTGGACGCGAGGGTGCTGGAGGTTAAGCCCCGTTCGGATTGGGTGATTTGGTGGCGCGCGAGGATGGCGGCGACTTTGGGTGATTCGGAGGCGACGAAGCGGAGGCGGTCGTTGCGATCGCGGGTGAGGAACCAGCGGACGGAGCGATTGCAGAAGCCGCAGTGGCCGTCGAAGATGACGAGCAGGCGGGTGCCGAGGTTTTCAACTTCGCTCACACCTATGGAGATGAGGGCGGGGATTGGGGTGATTCAATTCGGGTGAGATGGCTGGTGATAAACCCGGCCGCCGGGGGTTCTTGGCCACCCACCCTAGCGACAAAAACAAGAACGTCGCGAGGATGGGGCACCCAGGGAGATTTGAGATTGCGGACAGTTCAACGGCAGTAAGGGCTTATGGAATGAATTCAGCGAGTTAGCCCCGCTGCGCGGGTTAGCAAGCTAGCAAGCCAGCGGGCGGCAAGGGTGGCTGAGGCTTGATGGCGGAGCCAGTCGGCAGCGGCGGTACGAGGCTATACTGTGGGCAAGATGAGTTCGACAATCAATATGCGGAATCGGAGCAGGTCGCGGGCATTGCAGCAGCGGGCGGAGCGATTCTTTCCGGGCGGGGTGAACTCGCCGGTGCGGGCGTTCAGGGCGGTGGGCGGTGCGCCTCCGTTTGTGGAGCGGGCGGAGGGCGCGTACCTGATCGACGCGGATCGGAACCGGTACATCGACTACTTCGGTTCGTGGGGGCCGATGATTCTGGGACATGCTTTTCCGCCGGTGGTGGAGGCGATTGAGCGGGCGGCGCGGAACTCGGCGAGCTTTGGAGCTTCGACGGCGGCCGAGGCGGATTTGGCGGAGCGGATTGTCGCCTGTTATCCGGCAATTGAGAAGCTGCGGTTTGTGAGCTCGGGGACGGAGGCGACGATGTCGGCAATCCGGCTGGCGCGGGCAGCGACGGGGCGCAAGATCGTTGTCAAGTTCGAAGGGTGCTATCACGGGCACTCGGATGGACTGCTGGTGAAGGCGGGGTCGGGCGTGGCTACGTTTGGAATTCCCGGGTCGGCGGGGGTTCCGGAGGAGATTGCGGCGCTGACGCTGGCGCTGCCTTATAACGATCTGGGTGCGGTGGAGGCGGCTTTTGAGGCGCATCCTGACGAGATTGCCGCGGTTATCGTGGAACCGGTGGTGGGAAACGCGGGATGCATTCCTCCGGCGATGGCTTACGATGCCATGCTTGAAATGCATTACCAGGAAAATGCGCGATCTGGGGGCTGCATTCCAACCGCGGAGGACTACTTGGCAGGGCTGCGCAGGATTACTTCAAAATACGGCGCGCTGTTTATTGTCGATGAGGTGATGACTGGCTTCCGTTTGGGCCTTGGGGGCGCTTGCGAGATGTATTCGCTTGACCCGGATCTGGTGACGCTGGGCAAGATCGTGGGCGGCGGGCTGCCGGTGGGCGTGTTCGGCGGGAAAAGAACTTTCATGGAT
>Ga0210388_10003843_pt1 | contig 11741 bp, 11 predicted proteins | sample IncBWC19OmetaG_FD_155485 | JGI IMG/M metagenome (GOLD analysis project Ga0210388, IMG submission 155485) | Forest soil microbial communities from Barre Woods Harvard Forest LTER site, Petersham, Massachusetts, United States - Inc-BW-C-19-O ... | reverse complement strand
GGCCCCGGCGCCGGCGCCGACCGTCGCGAGAGCCACGATTAACAGCTTCACGGCGGAGCCCTCCACCATTGAGAAAGGCCAGTCGTCCACATTGAGCTGGTCCATCAGCAACGCCACCGATATGTCTATCGATAACGGAATCGGCGCGGTGCAGAGCCAGGGACAGCGGCAGGTTTTCCCCACCAGCTCAACCACGTATACTTTGACGGCGAACGGGCCGGGCGGATCGGACACCCGGACGGTAACGGTGTCGGTGAATACGCCGCCTGCGCCTCCGCCGGCCGCGAACAACGGGCCCCGGCTGTCCAGCGCTGAGATGCTGCAGCAACAATCGCAGGATGCGTTCTTCGATTACAACAAGAACGACATTCGCGCCGACGCCAGCGAAGCTTTGACACGCGATGCCGGCTTGTTGAAGCAGATATTCGCGCAGGATCCGAACTTCACGGTGGTTGTGGAGGGGCACTGCGACGAGCGCGGGTCGGCTGAGTACAATCTGGCTTTAGGTGATCGGCGCGCCAGCGCGGCCAAAGACTTCCTGGTGCAGTTGGGCGTGGCGGGCGACCGTATCAAGACCATCAGTTACGGTAAGGAGCGTCCGCAGTGTACCGAAGCCAACGAGGAGTGCTGGCAGAAGAATCGCCGGGCACATCTTTCGGCCGGCCAGTGAGGTAGTTAAGAAGCGGCGGGCGCCGGTCATTGGGACCGGCGCCCGCTAGAGATCACAGGAGTTGTTATGAGCTTGTCCCGCACAACATTGGTCATTACGGCGATATCCATGGCGCTGGCGCCTTTCGCATTTGGCGCGAGCAAAGAGATTCAGGAGCTGCAGCGCGACGTGGCGTTGCTTCAGGATCAGGTGCGAACGCTGCAGCGCGCTCAAGACGAGAAATTCGCGGCCATGCAGGCGCTGGTGCAACAGACCTTGGATAGCGTGAATCGAACCAACACTGCCTTGGCAGTTATGGAAAACAAGTTCAACGACACGATGAAGCAGCAGCAGCTCAGCGTCTCTCAGCCGGTGGCCAGCGTTGGCCAAAAGCTGGACCAGATGGCGGAAGATTTTCGCGCGGTCAGGGAATCCGTGCTGGACATGAACACGCGAATGGGCAAGCTGGACGCCAAGATGGCGGACCTGCAGAACCTGATCAACACCATGCAGCGTCCGGCGGCGCCTCCGCCCGGTTCGCCGAATTCCGGCGATCTTGGCGCCACCACGCAGGCGCCCACCGGCCCTCCGCCTGGAATGCAGGCGGGTCCAAGTTACACTAACGCCTATCGTGACTACATCGGTCAGAAGTATGACCTGGCTATGCAGGAGTTCACCGATTATTTGAAGTACTTCCCGAAGACGGATTTCGCGCCCAACGTGCAGTATTACATCGGCGACATTTACTATCGGAAGGGCGATTACGACAATTCGTTGCAAGCATTCGATGCGGTGCTGGAGCAATGGTCCGAGAACTCAAAGACGCCCGACGCTCACTTCATGAAGGGCATGAGCTTGCGAAAAATGGAGAAACGTGACGCGGCCGCGAAGGAATTCCGCGATGTTATCGCGAAGTATCCTGACTCCGAAATTGCCGCCCGTTCCAGAGAGCAGTTGAAGCAGTTAGGGCTCCCGGTGGGAACTGCCGCGAAACACAAACGAAGTTGAGCACCGTTCCTGAACCCGTTTCAAATTACGCCGACCTTGCAGGGCTGATCGACTACGCGTTGACTCGGCCGGAGCTGTCTGAAGCGGACGTGGCGCGTGGGTGCGAGCTGGCCAAGCAGCAGGGCGTAGCCAGCGTGATAGTGCGTCCCTCCGATGTAGATCTGGCTGCGCGTTGGATGGCCGGCTCCGCGGTGCGGCTGTGCGCGCTGGCGGATTCGCCGCATGGATATTCAACCACCGCCGCCAAGACATATGCGGCACGGGATCTGTTGCGCCGTGGCGTCCAGGAAATCGATACGGTGATGAACACGGGCAAGCTTGTGTCCAGGCAGTTTCAATACCTGGAGACGGAGCTGCTGCAAATGGCCGATGCCTGCCATCAATCCGGGGCATTGCTTAAAGTAAATCTGGAAAGCGAGTACCTAACCGAAGAGCTGAATATCATAGCCTGCCGCATCGCACGCCGCGCAGGCGCCGATTATATCGGCACCAACAAGCTGGAAGATGTCGCCCTCTTACTAAGCCATTCGCGCGATCGGCTGAAAATAAAATGCCACGCCCAGATCGCAGATCTGGGCAGCGCGCTGGGCTTCCGGGACGCTGGGTGTGCGCGGATTGAGATCCCGGAGCCGGTCCCCATTCTTGAAGCTTGGAAAGCGCGCTGCGGGGGTGGGGCTGAGGGCACCGGGGCTGGGGGCTAGGGGCTGGGGACTCATGAACGTTCTGGAGTCCCTAGTCCCGAGTCCCTAGCCCTGAGTGTTGTGTTATCCTGTTTCCCTCTCCGCAGTCATGCCGCAATCAACTTCTTTTCCGCGCATCTGCATCGCGATGGGTTTCCCGGATGCGCAGAAGCTGCTCGAACACGCGCGCCGGGAGGCGGATGCTGGAGAATCGTTTTTCGAATTCCGGCTGGACCATCTGGCTACGCCGGAACAGGGCATCGTGGTGATTCGGAAGTTTCTGGCGGCCCATCCGGATTGCCGGATACTGGCTACTTGCCGGCGCCACCAGAATCACGGGAAATACAACGGCAGCGTGGAAGAGCAGCTCCGGCTGCTGAGTGCGGCCATCAACGCCGGCGCCTGCGCGGTTGATCTGGAAATCGAAAGCGCCGAGAATGCGCAAAGTGGCCTGGAGACTTTTCGCGGCCAGGCGCGCCTGATCCTTTCCTATCATAACTACGAAGGCACGCCATCGCCCGAAGTGGTTTTGCGGCGGATGCTGCGCATTCCAGCGGACGGCTATAAGATTGTCACCACCGCGCGCAAGCCGTCAGACAACTATCGCGTGCTGGCCCTCACCAAATCGCATCCGCGGACGCCGCTGATCGTGTTGGCTATGGGAGAAGCCGGTTTTCCTACGCGAGTGCTTTCCACGGCCTGGGGAGGGATGTTCACCTACGCCGCGCCCAACGCTTCGGAAGGAACGGCCAGCGGGCAGGTGAGCGCCCGGCTGCTGCGGCAATTGTATCGTGCGGAAAAATTCTCTCACGCGGCGAAGATTTACGGCGTGATTGCCGATCCGGTGCGCCATTCCATTTCGCCCGCTGTTCACAATCGGGCGTTTCAGGCGCATCGTTTGGATGCCGTATATCTGCCATTTTTGGTTCAAGGCACGCAGTTGAAGGATTTTTTCACGCTGGCGGAGAAACTGCCGGTGGCGGGTTTCAGCGTGACCATTCCTCACAAGCAAAAGGTGGTGCGTTATCTGGACGTGGTGGATCCCTTGGCGCGCCGCATTGGGGCGGTGAATACCATCTGGCGGAAGTCAGGAAAATGGCGCGGCACCAATACGGATGCGGAAGCCATCACCATTCCGCTGGCGCGCAAGCTGCGGCTTTCGAAATCGACCATCCTGCTGGTGGGCAACGGCGGCGCGGCTCGCGGCGCGGCTTATGCGCTGGTGGAGAGCGGCGCGAAAGTCTCCATCGTGGGCCGCAATCCGGATAGAGTGCGATCGCTGGCCAAGGCCTGCGGCGCTGAACCGCTGCTGCGCGAACAAATGCAGACCCGCAAGTTCGATGCCCTGGTGCATGCCACGCCGCTGGGCATGTATCCTCACGTCGGCGGATGTTTCTTCCAGGATTCGATTCCCGCCGAGCTGGTTTTCGACATGGTTTACAACCCGCTAGAAACCGCGCTGGTGCGCCGCGCAACGGAGCAGGGGCTGACCGTGGTCTCGGGGCTTCAAATGTTTCTGGAACAGGCTGCGCGGCAATTTGAGATCTGGACGGGATCGTCGGCGCCACGGATTGTGATGGAGAAAGCCGCTATGGAAGCGCTGTCGTCAGGTTTCTGACGCCAGAGCTTCCTGTTCTTCGGTTCTTCCGTTCGCGTAACCGAACAACCTATAATGGTCCCAATGTCCACCAAGCTCACCCGCCGCCAGCTCGCGGCTGCACTATCAACTTCGGCGGTCTTGCTGGCGCAAGCGCCCGCGCCCTTGCCTTCCAATCCGGACGAGGAGTTGAAGGCAGCCAAGGACACCATCCAGCAGAATTCCGCGCAGTTGGCTAAGTTCGATTTACCGATGGCGACCGAGCCTGCCATACACTTTAAAGCGTAAGGAATCGAATGGCTGCTTCCATCCCGGACGACATTTTCTTCGCCAGCATCACCGAGATCAACCAGAAGCTCAAGGCCAAGGAATTTTCAGCAGTGGAGCTGGCCAAGGCTTTTTGCGCGCGCCTGGAGCAACTGGGGCCGCGCTACAACGCGCTGGCTTTGTCGCTGCGCGATAAGGCTGTGAAGGCGGCCAAGGAAGTGGATGGCGATATTAAGCGCGAGCGCTTCCGCGGCCCATTGCAAGGGATTCCGTTTGGAGCCAAGGATCTGCTGGCGTACGCGAAACATCCCACTACATGGGGCGCCAAGCCCTACGCCGGACAGGTGTTCGATTACGACGCCACGGTGCTGAAGAAGTTGACCAAAACCGGCGGCATCTTGGCTGGCAAGTTGGCTATGGTGGAGTTGGCCGGCGGGCCCAGCTATCGCTACGCCAGCGCGTCGCTCACCGGGCCGGGTTTGAATCCGTGGGATCCCACGCGCTGGTCCGGTGGTTCATCCAGCGGATCTGGAATTGCGGTGGCGGCTGGCCTGGTGACGTACGCGCTTGGTTCGGAGACATCCGGGTCCATTCTGACGCCGGCCGCTTTTTGCGGAGTCACCGGGCTACGGCCAACATATGGATTAGTGAGCCGCCACGGAGCCATGGCGCTTTCCTGGACGCTGGATAAAATCGGTCCGCTGGCACGATCGGCTGAAGATTGCGGCCTGATTCTGCACGATATAGCAGGTGCGGATCCGGAAGATCCCGCATCGGCCGGCAAGAGCTACTACTACGCGCCGCAGTTCGCGCGGGACTTGAAAGAAATCAAGGTGGGGTTCGCTCCCGTGGATTTTTCTGAGTGGGCTGATCCTGCTGCGCGTCCGGATTTCGCCAAGGCGTTGGAGACGGTGCGCTCTTTGGGGGTGCAAATGGAGGAGACGAAGCTTCCCGATTTTCCATACGGCCCAACCATCGGAACTATTATTTCGTCGGAAGCCTCGGCGATCTTTGAGCCACTCATTCAAAGCGGAGATGTGAACCAGTTGGCCGATCAGAAACAGATCGCCGGTTTGAAGGCCGGCCTGGAAATTCCGGCCAAGGACTACTTGAAGGCCATGCGAATCCGCAGCCTGATCCAGGAAGGGCTGCGCACGCTGCTTGACGATTACGATGTGTTGGTGGCGCCCTCGCGCCTGGGCCCTGCGCCGAAGATCACGCAACCGTTGGATCGGCCGTCGAGCGACCGTCCCCTTCCGAAGGAACGTGGGATGACCACTCTGATCGCGGCCGGAAATTTAGCGGGTCTTCCGGCATTGTCGCTGCCTTGCGGTTTCGCGGATGGCATGCCCATCGCGATTCAACTGGTGGGCCGGCCGTATTCGGAGAATTTGCTGCTGACGCTTGGGAAGTTTTTTCAGGAACGCACGGATTGGCACAAGCGGCGCCCGGCATTGCAGGGTTGAGAATTACCCGGCGCTCCAATTTTTGGCCCAACCACCGGTCGCTTACGCTCGCGGTTCGGAAAGAGTGTTACCGAACCGCGACCGTGAGGGAGCCGGTGCCATTTCCGATCTAGATCTTGACAAGCGCAACAATTACGGTTAAAGTCCTAAGTATCTTAGGACATCGCGTTGGAAAACCGGGCTCAAATTCTTCCAGGCACTCTTGATCTCCTTATCCTGAAGGCGGTCGCGCTAGGCCCGCTGCACGGTTACGGCGTGCTGCTGCGAATTGGTCAGATTTCGCGAGGGGCGTTGCAGATTGAGCAAGGCGCCCTTTATCCGGCCTTGTACCGATTGGTGCGTGGCGGCTTGCTGAAGGCGAAGTGGGGCGTTTCCGACAATAACCAGCGCGCGAAATTTTACGAGCTGACGGCTGCCGGGCGAAAACGCCTGCAGCAGGAAATTGAGGGCTGGGACCGGCTGGTGGCAGCCATAGGGACGGTGCTCAGCACGCGGCCGGACGAAATATGAGTATCTGGTCAACGCTTCGCACCGTCGGAGGTTTTGTGTTCCGGCGGCCGCAAGTGGAGAGCGAAATGGAGGAAGAACTTCAAGCCCATTTGCGGCGGCGGGCGGATGATCTGGAACGGCTGGGGCTTTCCCGCGCGGAAGCAGAGCGACAGGCCCGCATCGAATTTGGCGGCTATCAGGGCTACAAGGAAGAGTCCCGCGAAGCGCTAGGACTGCGTTTCGTAGGCAAACTGATCGCAGACGTGCGTTTTGGATTCCGCCAGCTTCGCCGCAATTTCGGATTCACCGCCGTCGCCGTGATCACGCTGGCGCTCGGAAGTGGGGCCACAACAGCAATGTTCTCCGTGGTTAACGCAGTTTTCCTCAATCCTTTGCCCTATCGGCAATCCGACCGGCTGGTTTCGTTTTTCTCGAGCAGTGCCGGTTTCCCTCGGAATCTGCCGGCTCCCGGAAGTTACGCCTACTGGAGAACTGAAACCAACTTATTCGACGGTGTCGCCGCCGACGACTCGCGCTCCTATACGCTCACGGGTGCGGGTGAGCCGGAGCAGCTGGAGGTGGAAGCAGTCAGTCCGGGACTGTTCCCCCTTTTGGGGGTTAGTCCCCAGCTGGGTCGCGTGTTTGGGCCTGCCGAAGATAAGCCCGGGGCCGATCATGTGGTCTTAATTAGTTATCGCTTGTGGCAAGGTAGGTTCGGTGGAGACCGGACGTTGGTGGGCCGAAACATTCTCCTGAACGGCGACAAGTACACAGTTGTCGGGGTGATGCGGGGGGATTTTTCGTTTCCGTTTTCGACCTCTCAGGCGTGGATCCCGATCAATTTAAGTCCGGATCAGTTAAGGGACCACGCCGATCACTACCTGAATGAAGTGGTGGGCAGGCTGAGGCCCGGTGTCACGGTTCAGATGGCTAACGCAGAGTTGCTTTTGCTAAGCCAGCAGTTGGCTCTCGCGTACCAGGCAACCAAGGGAGGGGACATTGAACGCTTTTTTGTCGAGCCGCTTCGCGCCACCTATACGCGGAATGCACGTGGTGGTTTGTTGCTGCTCATGGCCGCGGTAACATTCATTCTTTTGATTGCCTGTGCCAATGTTGCCAGCCTTCTGCTATCACGAATGGAGCAGCGGCAACACGAGATGGCTACGCGGATTGCGCTGGGGGCGAGCCGGGGGCAAATCTTCGGGCAACTGCTCACGGAGAGCGCCATGCTCGCCGTCGGGGGTTGTGCACTCGGTGTTGTTCTTGCCGAGAGGTCCCTCGGTTTTCTGAAGGTACTAATTCCCGGCGATTTAATTCACTCGGTCGCGCTAACTCTCGATCTCCGCGTGCTGGCCTTTCTGGTAGTGGTCTTGTTGGTGAGCACGGTGTTATTCGGCAGTGCTCCCGGGATGCGAGCCTGGCAGTTCGACCTGAGCGACACTCTGAAGCAAGGACCGGCGAGAACATCGAGTTTGCGGCGGGCGCGGCTTGGGGAGCTTTTCGTAGTGGCGGAGATAGCGCTCTCTCTCACGCTAGTTGTAGGGGGAGGATTGCTGCTTAAGACATTTTGGAAACTACGTTCTCTTGATCCCGGATTCCGAGCCGAGCATGTAATGGCATTGTCTCTGGCGACGCCGACGGAACAACGGTTCGTCGATTTTAATCGGCGGATGGCGCTGTTCGACCGAATCCTGGCGGGCGTTCGAGCATTGCCGGGCGTTAAGGCCGCTGCATTCACAAGCGCGGTACCGCTGGCCTCGGCCGCCGAAGGAACGATTGGAACGCTTCCCTTCGCACCCAAAGGGGCCTTGCCTAAAGACGGCGTGGCCCACGTGAACGACCGGGTGATCACTCCGGGTTATTTCGAAACCCTACAAATTCCACTGCATCAGGGCAGGTTCTTTGACGAGAATGACGGTCCGAACGCTCCGCCAGTGGCGATTGTCAATGAAACTCTGGCGCGGACGTATTGGCCGAACGATAACGCGACTGGTAAGCAGTTCAAGGTTGGCCCCGTGGCAGCCCCTGTTCCCTGGATGCAGATTGTCGGTGTCGTTGGCGACGTCAGGCAGATGGGTCTGGATCAACCGCCGCGGCAAGAGATGTACTTTCCGTATAGGCAGGCAAATGGAAATTACATGGTGCCGCGGGATTTGGTTGTCCGAACAAGTGGAACTCTCGCCGGTTTGGGAGACACACTCAGGCGGCTGGCCTGGTCCCTCGACCCTAATCAGCCAGTGTCGAACGTGATGGCAATGAGCGAGCTTGTGGATCACGATATCGCCCCCAGACGGCTTCGAGCGCTTCTGCTTAGCGGGCTGGCTGGTCTCGCGTTGACGCTGGCATGTGTGGGCATTTACGGAGTAATGACGTACATGGTTGCCCAGCGCAGGCGAGAGATCGGAACTCGCGCAGCCCTTGGCGCAACGCCACTCGATATCCTTCGCAGCGTCCTCGGCCGCGGAGCAAGGTTGACATTACTTGGCGTAGGTATCGGATTGGCCGGCACTGTTGTTTCGGGGCGTCTCATAGGCGGACTACTCTTCGGGGTGAAGCCTGATGATCCACTCACGCTTGCGGCGGCAGTGATTCTGCTGGGCGCCGTCGCGCTTCTGGCCTGCTACATCCCCGCGCATCGTGCGACGAAGATCGATCCGATGGTGGCGCTGCGGAGTGAATAGAAATGGAGGGCTGAAAATGATTCGATGCGATTGGATGTTGGCAATCATGATTCTCATTGCGGCGGGTTTTGCTATTGCGGCAACGCCATGGGCTGCTGTTGAGGGGCGCTGGCAGGCGAGGTCAAACACGGCAAACGGACAGGTAACGATTACGTACAATTTCGAGGTAAAGGTGACGTCGTAACGGGAACCGTCGAAACGCCGGTGGGCTCGCATACAATCAATGACGGGAAATTGAACGGCGATAAAATCTCGTTCAAAACCACTGTCAACGGCAATGTGATCGAACACCTGGGAACGGTCAGCGGCGATACGATTCAACTAAAAAACACCGGACCGTTTGGCGAATTTGACGAGATGCTCAAGCGGGTGTCGAGCGAGAAGAAATCCGCGCGGGAGTAAACCGAAGGGCTCCGACCCCCTGCGCCTGAGAAGCTGTGAAAAAATCGGCATGCGTACGGGGCTGGCAGACGGAAGCGGAAGCGTCTGCCCCGCAGGGCAGCATAGCCGCAAGCCAAGCTGGGCCGGCGTGAGCGTCGGCCGCGGACCAGGGGGTCCGCCCCACGAATCGTCGCAAGCCGCAAAGAAATGGATGAACGCACATTGACGCACAAGAATTTACGACCAGGTGGCGCAGGCGTTTTCCCCTGCGAACCGATTTTTTCACAGCTTCGCACGCGTCAGATTCCCGGCACCACCGCGCGCAGCACTGCCGCGCCGGCCGCGCCGGTCAACGCCGGCATCCAGGCTTTCCGGAAGCCTCCCTGCTGATATTCGCTGTCGATGGCGTGATAGCCCAGGTACACGAATGCTCCCGCGGCTACCGATAAAAAAGCGACAGTCCACTGCGGCGCCAGACGATCTGCGATCAGCGTGGCCAGCGCCCCTCCCGCCAGCATCATGGATTGCGCCGCGGCTGCCCCTAGCATGGCCCGCCAGCCGGTGCCGAGCGCGGCAATCAAGAGCGCGCCTAGCGCCAATCCCTCCGGCAGCTTGTGAATAGCGATGCCCGCCAGGAACGCAATCTTAAGGCTTTCAAACCCTTTTTGTTGCGACACAGCCAGGCTCCAGCCATCGAAAAAACTGTGGAGCCCGGAGGCGATCAGCAGCGGAGCCGCAAATCCGTGCAGGCTGCGGCTACAGTCTTCATGGTGGTGTGTGTGGGAGCAAGTGGGGCACACCGGATACAAAAACCGGTCGATCAGAAAGAGCAGCGAAAATCCTGCAATCAGACCCGCGCATCCGCGTAGCCAGCCATTACGTTCGGCGATTTCCGGAAGAATCCAGAACAGTGCGATGCCGCCGAGCAATCCTCCACTGAAGGGTAGAACGCGCCGTGAGATGGCTGGAATTTCGGCCAGCCGGATGCCCGCGAACGCGCCCGCTAGCGTGAGCAGAAACAAACCAATCAGGATGGCATATATGCCGGTCAATCCTCTACTCTAGAACACAGCGCCGGCAATAGCTGCTCAAGCCGGTTGTAGCCTGCCGACATGCCGTGTTCCATGCCCGACTTGCGAGCCGTGTCGCGGGCTTCCTGTGACTCATACTCGATGGTCATCGTGACCTTGGTGATATCGCCTGCCTGGATGAATACCGTAGTATCCAAGGCCTCGCCCGGATACCAGGCGTCGTCGAATTTCTCGGTGGCGACCAGGCGTCCCGGCGATGCGATTTCGCGGAAGATGCCGCCCATGCCCATGTCCTTGGCGCCAGCCATGCGCCACACGTAGCGATACGCGCCGCCGACTCGGAGGTCGATTTCGCAAACCGGCATGGTCCAGCCCTCGGGGCCGAGCATCCAGCGCCGCACCAGGTCCGGCTTGGTGAAGGCGTCGAATACCAATTGGCGTGGCGCGTGGAAATCGCGCGCGACCTGAATCTCGCGATCGCCGGGCGTGGATAGCTTGAAACTGTCGGGATAGAACATGGGGCTCCTTTATGTTTCCTTGTTGGCGCGTTTCTTCTTCTTCGGTTTCAACTCGTCCAGCAGACCATCCAGCCGCTGGAAGGAAGTCTCCCAGAACTGGCGGTAGTGATCCAGCCACTCGCTGGCTTCGGCCAGCGGTTGAGCCACCAGCCGGCTGGGGCGCCGCTGCGCGTCGCGGTCTCGGGAAATGAGGCCGGCCCGCTCCAGCACCTTAAGATGTTTGGAGATGGCGGGCTGAGTCATCGCAAACGGCTCGGCCAATTCGGTTACGGAGGCTTCGCCGGTTGCGAGGCGGCTAAGGATAGCGCGCCGGGTGGGGTCCGCCAGAGCCGCGAAGATAGCGTCCAGACCGGTGGCCGCCGACTGTCCATAACCGGCAGGTTGCATAACCAAATGGTATTATAAGCTGCCGGGCCCGTCAAGCCCGCATGCTATGATCGTTCGGGCTATGGCAGGCACCGGCAATCAAACGGCGATCGATTTGGAACAACACCTGGCGTTCGAATTGACGCGCGTGGTGGAAGAGGGCGCCGTGGCCGCGGCGCGTACCATGGGCCAGGGGGATCGCAAAGGGTCGGACTTGGCGGCTGTCCAGGCCATGCGGCGTGCTTTCGAGACCGTTCCCATCGCCGGCAATATCGTGATCGGCGAGGGCGAACGCGACGAAGCGCCGATGCTGTATATCGGAGAGCCGGTGGGCGCTCTGGCGCCGGACGGGGTCCAATATCCGGCCATCGATATCGCGGTGGATCCGCTGGAAGGGACCAACTTATGCGCCACCGGCGCTGCGAATTCCATCGCCGTGCTGGCGGCTTCCGAGGCGGGCGGGCTGCTGCATGCGCCGGACTGTTACATGGAAAAGATCATCGCGGGTCCGGCCTCGCAGGGAGCATTGGATATCGACGCTCCGGTGGTGGACAATCTGCGGGCGATAGCGCGGCGGCTGGAGCGGCATGTGATGGACCTGGTGGTGA
>Ga0210388_10003842_pt1 | contig 11741 bp, 13 predicted proteins | sample IncBWC19OmetaG_FD_155485 | JGI IMG/M metagenome (GOLD analysis project Ga0210388, IMG submission 155485) | Forest soil microbial communities from Barre Woods Harvard Forest LTER site, Petersham, Massachusetts, United States - Inc-BW-C-19-O ... | reverse complement strand
TCCCGCGATGATGGAAGAAGTCGTACTTCCCGAGCACTTGCTGCCGGTCGGATCTGTGTTGGGTCCGGGGGTGTCGGCACTGGACTTGTGCATGGTCCTGGCCAAGATTTTTCGGGTGCAGTACACCGAAGTCGCGCTGCTGCGGCTAGAGGGTGGACTCCTCCGGTTTGTGTTTCCGGAGTATCTGCGGACCACGGGCGCGATTCCGTTGTCCAGCAAAGCGGTCGCGGCGCACACGGCGCTCAGCAAGAAAGCGGAGATTTTCAACAATTTTGCCCGCGTGAAACACGCCAGTATTTTCGAAACCATCAAGCCGGGCACGGAAGATCAGGAGCAGGCTCCGCCGGCGCCGATTCAGAAGCTGATGTCGGTTCCCATCATGGATCGGGATTCGGTGGTGGTAGGGGTGATTCAGATTTCGCGCAAAGGCCTGGATTCGAAATACGCGCAGGACTTCAGCCGCGAAGATTTGCACGACCTGGAACTGGTGGCAGGCCTGCTGGCGACGGCTCCGGCGTTGCTCGAAAACTAACAGCACTCCCTGGCAAGAAAAAAGCTGTTAACCGCTGAGGTCGCTGAGGAACCGCGCGAAGGAAGCAGAGAAAGCCCACACACCTTTTGCGGTTTATGTCTCAGCCTTTCAATTTCACCCGCAGCTCCGCTCCCGACATTTCCTTAGGTTCGTCGAGTGCCAGCATGCCCAGCAGCGTGGGCGAAATGTCGCGCAGGCTTCCGTTCGGTTTCAGAGTGAACTCCTTCGCATTCTCCGCGATCACGATAAATGGCACTGGATTCGTAGTATGCGCGGTATGCGGACCACCGGTCGCGGGATCAATCATCATTTCAGCGTTGCCGTGGTCGGCGGTAATCAGGATCGCGCCACCCTTGGCGCGCACGGCTTTTTCGATGCGAGCCAGGCAGGAGTCGACGACTTCGACCGCCTTCACTGTGGGCTCAATTTTGCCAGAGTGACCGACCATGTCGGCGTTGGCGAAGTTCACAATCACTACGTCGAATGTGCCGTCCTCCGTTGCCTTCACTACCGCGTCGGCAATGCCGGCGGCGCTCATCTCCGGCTTCAAGTCATATGTGGCGACTTTGGGGGATTGCACCATCACGCGCTCCTCGCCGGGAAATGGAGTTTCCACGCCACCGTTGAAGAAATATGTCACGTGCGCGTATTTCTCGGTTTCGGCGACGCGCAGGTTGCGCAGGTTCAGTCCGCCCATCACGTTGGCGAGAATGTTCGCCATCGACTCCGCTGGAATCACGACCGGAAGGCTGAAGTTCTTGTCATATTGCGTCATGCACACGTAGCGCAGATTCCTGGGCACGCGGTCGCGCGGGATCGTCGCATTGAGATCGGCCGCACCGGGAAGATCGCTGCCACCTTTGTCGTTGAGTCCGCTGTTGCGAGTCAGAGCGCGCGTAATCTGGCGGACGCGGTCAGCACGGAAGTTGAAGCAGATGCAGGAGTCGTCGTCGCGAATGGTTTGTGTGGCTCGGGCACTCTTGCCCGCGTCTTTCGAGTCTTCCACCACAAACGGAATCACGAATTCATCCGTGACTCCCTTGTTGTACGACTCTTTCATTCCCTGCACCGGATCGGCCTGCTTGCCGCCTTCGGCGTCGGCGAAGACCATGGCGTTATAGGCTTTAGCGATGCGCTCCCAGCGGCGGTCGCGGTCCATGGCGTAGTAGCGACCGCTGACGGTGGCGATCTGGCCGCAGTTGTACTCACGCATTTTCTGCTGGAGTTGTTCGAGATATCCAGCGCCGTTGGTGGGCAGAGTATCGCGGCCGTCCATGAAGGCATGGACGAAAACGCGGTCCAGGCCATTCTGCTTGGCCATCTTTAGGAGCGCGTTCAGATGTGCCTGCTGGGAGTGCACGCCTCCGTCGGATAACAGGCCGAACAGATGCAGACGCCGGTCGCCGGTACGGGCGTGCTTCATGGCATCGAGCAGAACGGGATGCGAGAAAAATTCGCCGTTCTGGATCATCAGGTCGATGCGCGTAATGTCCATGTGCACGATGCGGCCGGCACCAATGTTGAGATGGCCGACTTCGCTATTTCCCATCTGGCCTTCGGGCAGGCCTACGAACGGTCCGCTGGTATGAATCAGCGTGTTGGGATATTCGCGAAGCAGGCGATCGTAGGTAGGCTTGCGGGCGAGCGCGATGGCGTTGGCTTTGGTTTCAGCGCGGTATCCCCAGCCGTCGAGGATGATGAGAACGAGTGGTTTGGGACGCAAGATCAGCTCCTGGGTTTTGCCTATTTCAAGATAACTGAATTTGGATCGCGAGTGGTTCCTCACCAGATCGTCTGGACAGGATAATTCCTAAAAGCCGTGTCGGATGTAACCAGCGGCAACTTCTCTTCCAGGCTCTGCGCAATCAAAATGCGGTCGAAAGGATCGCGGTGGTGCATCGGGATTTCTTCCAACCGCCGGACGTGGGAGAAGCTTAAAGGAAGAACCGAAACGCCATTCATCTTCAATTTATCAACGAGATAATCGCCGACGGGAGTAGGCAAAACGAGCTTGCCGATTCGTACTTTGGTGATGATTTCCCAAAGACTGACAACACTGATCCACACGTCCGCCGTCGGTAGAAGAGTACGCACCCGGCTGGAAACCTTGTCTGGATCCTGAATCCCCCACAGCAACACGTGCGTATCGATCAGGATCTTCATTGCCAGAAGAGATCTTCGATTTCCTTGGGCAACGGATCATTGAAGTCGTCCGGCACGACGAACTCGCCCTTGGCCGACCCTAACTGGAATCGTGGCCGCTCCGAAGCAATTGCAACGAGCTTCGCAACCGGCTTCCCGGCTTTCGCGATCACGACTTCCTCGCCCAGGGCCACTCTCTCTAACAGCTTGGAAAGATGGGTCTTAGCTTCATGGATATTAACTTCCATAACCGAATGGTAGACTAAGTCCTTAGCTAAGTCAACTCCGAGTGGTTGCCTACTCGAACTGCAGCATCACAATCTCCGGATTCGATCCCAAGCGCAGCGGCGGACCCCAGGTGCCGGCCCCGCTCGAGGTGAAGACCTGCATCCGGCCGATTCGGCTCAGGCCGTAGACGAACTGGCGGTACATTCTGCGCGCGAACCAGCTCCAAGGGATGAACTGGCCGAGATGTGTGTGGCCGGAGAGCTGCAGGGAAACGCCGGCGGCCTCCGCCACTTCCGGATGGTCGGGGGCATGGACCAGCAAAATACTGGCGCGATCGCGATCGAGCCGGAGTTTATTCAGCGCTGACGCCAGGTGGCCTTTTTGCGTGGCGTTGCGGTACGGGACGCCGATAATCTGCAGACCATCAACGTCCACCTTTTCGTTGCTCAGCACGCGAACGCCGGCACCGGCGATGGCGCGGAGATATTTGCTGTCGTCACCGAACTGTTCGTGGTTCCCCGCCACAAAATACACGCCCTGCGGTGCGGTCAGCTTGTTCAAAGGTTCGGCTGCCTGTCCGGCATCGATGGCCGTGCCATCATACAAATCGCCAGCGATAAAGATCGCATCGGGCTCCTCGTGCAGGATTTTCGCAACCATGCGGCGCAGGAAATTTCCATTGCGCACGTGCCCCAGATGCACGTCGCTGATGAGCGCCGCTTTTCGTCCGCGCCACGACGCGGGCAGGTTGGCGAGACGGACGGTCGTCCGGGTAATCCGCGTCCAACTCGCGTTCATTACTCCGAGGGACCCAGCCACCATCGCAGCACCGAAAAACAACTCCACGGTTCGATGAAAATTCAGGTTTAGACCCGCCATGCGGGCCACTCCCAGGGTGATCCAGGAAAGGACCATGGCCGGGAACAGGAAATTCTGCAATCCCAGCCATACCGCCGCCACGCGATAGAGAGCGCGCAGCGCGGGATTGGTATAGCGAAACGCCAGCAGCGAGGCGGCCACAAAACTTATCGATAAAAGGCCGAGAACCAGTTTGATCCAGGTGGCGCCGGGAGCGTTTGCTGCGAGCGAAAACGTCCAGGTCTTATAGAGCAAAAAATGTTCCACGAAGAGTATGGACTGGATGATTGCGATGAAACGGGCGATACGTCTTGTCCGCATGCAAGATTAGATTCTGCAGCCTGGCGTTTGGATTGCATTCTTTCGCGCCCCCTGGGTTTGGGCTCGGCCGTTCCTGACAGAGCGAAATCGCCGCTATACTGGCAGCGGAGACCACTATGCCCATAAGCGAATTACTGCTGCCGGAACTGGACGAAGAGATAAAGAAATCCCGTACCACGCTGGAGCGGGTTCCAGCGGACAAGAAAGACTTTGTGCCACATCCCAAGTCCACGCCGATGGGAAAGCTGGCGGCGCATCTGGCGCAGTTGAGCGGGTTTGGGTTGATTATTCTGACCACGCCGGAATTCGATTTCGCGACACGCCGCATGACTCCGGTGATCTTCGAGAGCGCCGACCAATTGGTCAAGGTCCTAGACGAAGGCGCGGCAAAGGTTCGGGCTGCCCTGCAGGCGACTCCAGACTCAGCCTGGGCGGAGCCGTGGAAGCTGAGTATGCAAGACAAGACCATCTTTGCAGGCTCGCGGTTTCTGTCGTATCGCGAGATGTTTCTCAACCACTTGGTGCATCATCGGGCGCAGCTGGGAATATATCTTCGCTTGACCGACGGCCTTGTGCCGGCGACTTACGGGCCATCGGCGGATGACAGGCTGGGATTCTGACGAATCGCAGGAAGAAACCTTTAACCGCGAAGGTCGCAAAGCAAATGCCGCGAAGAGCGCCAAGAAAACCCACAGACTTTCTTAGCGTCCTTTGCGGCATTTCCTTTTGCAGGTAGGAATTTTTGCCTTCTACGCGCCGCGGTAATTCAATGCTTTCAGCCCCAGGAAACGCGAAATCCCCGCCAACTCTTCTTCAATCCGCAGCAGTTGGTTGTACTTGGCGATCCGGTCGGTGCGTGAGGCGGAGCCCGTCTTGATCTGCCCTGCTCCCGTAGCCACGGCCAGATCGGCGATGAACGTGTCCTCGGTCTCACCCGAACGATGTGAAATCACGGACGTGTAACCGTTGCGGCGGGCCAGGTCGATTGCGTCCAGCGTTTCGCTGACTGTGCCGATCTGGTTCACCTTCACTAGAATACTGTTGGCCACGCCTTTGTCGATTCCCTCCTGCAGGAATTCGACGTTGGTCACGAACAGATCGTCACCGACGAGCTGAATCTTGCCGCCGAGTTCTTTGGTCAGCTTGCTCCAGCCGTCCCAGTCGTTCTCGGCCAGGCCGTCTTCCAGCGAAACGATGGGATAGTCTTTTACCCACTTCGACCAGAACGCCACCATCTCGTCGGAGGTCTTGGCCGACTTGTCGGATTTCTTGAAGACGTACTTGCCGTCCTGAAAAAATTCACTGGCCGCTGGATCGAGCGCGATGGCAATCTCTTCGCCAGCTTTGTAGCCAGCTTTTTCAATCGCTTCCAGTACGACTTCGATCCCTTCCACATTCGACTTCACGGAAGGCGCGAAGCCGCCTTCATCGCCGACCGCAGTGTTGTAGCCGCGCTTCTTCAGCACGCCTTTGAGCGTATGGAAAACTTCCACGCCCCAGCGCAGCGATTCAGAGAACGAAGGCGCGCCCACGGGCATAACCATGAATTCCTGAAAGTCGACGTTATTATCGGCATGCGCTCCGCCGTTCAGGATGTTCATCATCGGGGTGGGCAGCGTGTTGGCTCCGGCTCCGCCGAGATAGCGATAGAGGGGAATGTCGAGCGTAGCCGCCGACGCCCGCGCCGTCGCCATGGAGACAGCGAGAATCGCATTCGCCCCAAGGCGGCCCTTGTTCGCCGTGCCGTCAAGTTCGATCATTCTGGCATCGAGCCCGCGCTGGTCGAACCCATCCCAATTGGCCAGGGCTTCGGCGATTTCGCCGTTGATGTTCTCAACCGCCTTGAGCACTCCTTTACCCAGAAACCGTTTGGGATCGCCGTCGCGCAATTCGACTGCCTCGTGCTCCCCGGTCGACGCACCGCTGGGAACAATGGCGCGGCCCATCGAGCCGTCGGCCAGAAAAACCTCCGCTTCCACGGTAGGATTGCCGCGTGAGTCCAGAACTTCCCGTGCATGAATCGCTGCAATATTTGACATAGGTAGAGTCACTTTCCTTACAGGTTTATCGGCCTCATTGTGAGGCGATGATTGATGAGGCGATGATCGCGCACTCTCTGTGAATGTCACCGTGAAGAACATTCGGCGAGGTAGCGACGCCCCCACGGTCTTTGCCGTCAGTCTGTTACGAAACCCACGATTATATCGGATCGCGCATTCACTCCCCGTGAAGCGGTAGTCGAAAGATGGAGAATCGCTCGGCTGCCACGGCGCTAAACTACTTCGCGTACAATTTCATCAAGATTCAGCGCACGCTCAGGACAAGCCCGGCAATGGCTGCTGGCGTTTGCGACCGTCTGTGGAGCCTGCAAGATTTGGTAGCCCTCTGGGAAGCCTACGAGCAACGGAGGGCGGAAAGAGCCGCATAAAACGTGAAGAATTACATGGGCATGGGACTGGGTATTGGCATCGCTTTGGGAGCTGGACTCGGAGTAGCGTTACATAACATTGCTCTCGGCATCGGCATGGGCGTCGGCATCGGAGTAGCCTTTGGCGTAGTGTTCGGCTCAGTGAAACGGAATTAAAATTCAAAGTAGCCCACTACCGGACACACCTCCGCTCTGACATTTTCCTTCGGCGGCACTGGCCATCTGGCCATCGCGTGAGGCTCTTATCGCCGCTGGTTCCCTGACCTGCCTGACTGTTGTCCTCAGTCCGGCGAGGGGCTAAAGTTAAGTGAGTATTTGCGATTCCGGAGGTTCCCCATGAAGAAGTGGATGTCCCTGTCCTGCCTATTCCTCTCAGCCGTGCTGGCGGCCCAGACCAGCTCGCCGGTCCCCGCGGGAACCGCTTTGATGGTCCGCCTCGATACAACTCTCGCAACCTTCAGCAACAAGGCCGGAGATCCCTTCCAGGGGAAGCTCACCCAGGCGGTCGTAATCAACGGCACGACGCTGATTCCGGTAGGCGCTACCGTGGAGGGCCGAGTCACCAAAGTGACGGAACCTCGCCGCATCTCGGGCAAACCGAGCATTGGACTCTTGCCCGAAGCTGTGATTCTTCCTACGGGCGAGCGCTTTTATCTGGACGCGACGCTGACCGACACAAATATCCCGGGCACTGATGTGAGCAGCGAAGGCCAGTTCAAGGGCACGGGCCACGACCGCCGCGACCAACTCGAGGCCGGTGGCGGCGCAGCCGGTGGCATGCTGATTGGCGGCCTGATCGGTGGAGGTCCTGGAATCCTGATCGGCGGCGCCGTGGGTGCGACCGCGACCACCGTGCACTGGCTAAGCAAGCATCGCTCGGCCACCATGCCCGCAGGCACGGAACTCACTCTGGAATTAAACCGTCCTATGGCGATGAACCCCGCCGCGGCAACCGCGGGAGGCGGCAGCAAGTAGAAATTATTAAAAACTTTTCATGATGCCGGACTCGGGAGAGTCCGGCATTTCGTTTTCGGTTAGGCCATGAAAAGAATTGGCCTATGAAGATCAGGCTCGATATTCCCGACAGGATTTACTCAATGTTGGTGAAAGAGGCGCTGAAGGAAGGCATCGGTCTCAACGAGCTGATCGTTCGTTCTGCTGAAAAACTACTCGACGACGAGACGATGCCAAAGCCGAAGCGAAAACCTCCTGTGATCGACTGCTAGCGTCCGGATTTTTGTACTTGGATGAAACGAACAGCTAGGAACTTATAAATTTCCGTTAAACGCGATCTCAAGCGCCAAACAGCAGATCCCCTTCACTCACCACCTGCAGTTCGATCCATCCCTCCAGCGGCAGAGAATCCACCGGTAAGCGGTTTTGCCACAGGCTGAAGCGGAGCCGGATCTTGCTGGTCGCGGCCATGGCCGTCGCCCCTGCCTTGCGCTCGGTGGTTGCAGGCGCCGCGTTCGGAGTAGCCAGCAGCCAGGCCAGCGGGACTTTGAATTCGAAATTGCGCAAGAGCGCCAGCTTCACCGCATCGTTCGTTTGAGTGGACGAAGCCAGTGGAGTTCCTTCACCCCCGTTCTCGATCTTCCATGCTGTCAGCCGGCGTTCGTGAACCGAAGCCTCTACCCGAAGGGCGCGTCGCGGACGCGCTTCCCCGCGAGCCCACGATTCCACGTTCACCACGAGTTCAAAGTCGGTCTCCGGAACTTTGTCGGTGAAATCCAACCTGCCATAGAGATGCGTTGAATCGATGCCGGCGTAGACCGAGTCGAGCAGAAACTGTTTGCCATGCATCGACCCGGCGCGATGATCGGCGGTGTAAGCGGCCGCGCCCATCCACTCGAAGTAGCGGACTTTATCGCCCGCGATTCTGGGATGAATGTATGCCGTCTGCGGCACAAACGACGGACGCACCTCGGCGCCTGTAATCGGCTGCGCCAGATAATCCGGCGGAACCGCGCCCAGCGCCTGATAAACATTCGATAGATGCTTGCGGTAGAGTTCGTCGAAATCGCGGTCGTTGGCGGAATGATGCTCCGGCCCGTACCACCAATTCCAGTCACTGCCCTCGGCAATCAGGATTTCGTCGAAGGCCAGCTTGCGCTGCGCCTCGGTCGCGCGGGCGGCATTCTGCGCGTAAAACTCGCGGGCCTGAGAAAGGTAATCCCAGGCGCGATTGTCTTCCGGCGCACCAATCCAGACGTTGAAGTTCGCATTGATCCACGAACCGGGGACTAGAGAAGTGAGTTTGCCGAAATCCTTGTGCCGGGAGATTGCTTCCAAAATGGTGACAGCCTCGATCGCAGGATCACGTTGCAGCCCGTCGTAGAAGCGCCGCAAAAACTCGCGTCCGGACTGCGGATAGTACTCCCATGCATTCTCCCCATCGAGAATGATCGACACTACCGCATCTCGCCCTTTGGCCAGCACCGGCTTCGCCGCTTCCTTGATGTTGCCGATCAAATGCCGCGCTGCGTCGACCGGAGGCATGCCGGAATAGACGAACCCGATCAGATCAGAAATGGTGTGATCGCGAAAGACCATGTGCATTGTGGCCGAACCGTTCTCGTACTGGTGGATGTTGTAGAGCTTCTCGCCGAGATGCGCGGGCAGGCGGCCGGTCCCGTCGCGCCCGAAATACGTCCCTGAGCTTCGTCCCAGCACTTCTTCGTCGGTAGCCATCCACTGAATGCCGAGACTGTGGGCGATGGCCAGCACTTCCTCTGACACGCTGCCTTCGGACGGCCAGATACCCTTAGGACGCAGGCCGAAGACCTTCTCGTGCAGATCGAGGCCACGAGTCAGTTGCTCGCGTGCGTCCTCGGGGTGGCGAAACCGGCTCTGCGGCAGCGGCAGGCCCGGAGACGAGGCGGCGCCGGCATTCGTATCGCACACCAGCGGCAAGATCGGGTGATAGAACGGTGTGGCGGAGATTTCAATCGAGCCTTTTTTCGCCGCTTCGGCATGCGCCGGCAGTACCCGGCCCATCAGTTCTTTTTCTCGGGCGATTACCAGCTTCTGATCGTCGAGCGAATAGTTCCGGCCTTTAGCGACCAGCGCGGCGATGTCTTTTTCCTCCAAGAAAAATTCGTCGAACCAGGCAATCTGGGACAAGACTTGCAGATCGGTAAAGTCCTGCGGCTGAAAATATCGTTCCGCTCGTTCGGGATGGTCGCCGTGCTCGCGAAACCGCTCCCAGAGCTCACGGTAGCGTGGATAGCGGCCGATCAGGTTCTGCGGATTGGCCTGAAACAGATATTGCAGGGCGAACCGTCGCTCGCCCTCAGACAGATCTCTGGCCGGTTTGGAGGCAACCCGCAGAAAAGGATCCTGCGCCGTACCGTCGGCATAGTCCTGAATCTGCACCATCAGCGAGGGCACGAGGTTGAAGTTCTGGTGGACGTTGGGAAACTCGTCCAGCAGCTTGACCATGCCGTAGTAATCCTTGAGGGCGTGCAGCCGCGTCCACGGCAGACGATATTCGCCCGTGACCAGATCCTTATAGAACGGCTGGTGCTGGTGCCAGAGCAGGATGACGCGCAGGGCGGGCATGGCTGGAGGAGTCAGTCTAGCATGTAGTTTCAGGAGGCTTCGAACAGCCTTTGGACCAGGAGTTCTAGCTCTAAGGATCGTCTTAAATGGTCGTGACTTGCCACTGAAACGCGTGGAACTCGGCAAGTCTGCGGAAGTCTCGATCGCTCGTCGTGATCACGGTGATGCCGAGTCTTGCCGCGCTCATGGCGATCAGAGCGTCGTTCGTGAGACGCCCTTGCCCGATCTGCTCGTAGTCATACCTGGCTGCCAGGCGAGACAGCACCCGACCTGCTTCCGCCCAGTCGCCGAGGTTCGGCACTAAGATTCGCTTGGCCCGGTCAAAGTCCCGCTCCAGACGCTCGATGACACGGCGCGCATGCTCCCCAGCACCCGCATAGAGTTCTTCAAGTACGACCGCACTGAGCCAGACCAGAGAACCCGAATCTAATCGCCGGACTGTCATGACTCCATCGTTACCACCGCGGAGAGCGGCAATGTAGACGGACGTATCGAAGAGCGCGAGACGCACCTAGTCCCCCAACTTTCCGTACACATCCTTGATCTCGACGCCACTTCTGACGAATCTCTCGTTCGCTTCGGCGACGAGCCGATTCTTTTCGTGTTCGTCGATGGTGAAATCCAGCGCGCGCTCAATCGCCTCCGTCTCCGTTCTAGCCTGCAGAACCTTTTGGGCACGCTTGATTTTCACGGCATCCAATTGAAAGTGCTTGTGCGTGCGATTTCTTGCCGTTGCCATGGGATTGCCTCTTCAGATCTAGGATAGCAGGCGATGTACATGAAATCAACGGATATGTACATCGAATGAATCGCCATGGAGTTGATGCGTTTTTCGGCCACGTCTTCCGGTAAACTAAGGCCGCGTCTCAATTCCGCCCAGGCATGCCGTCAGCGCCCACGTCCGCCGCTCCGCAGCTTCTCACCGACCAGGACCTCTACCTGTTCAACGAGGGCAGCAACTATCGCATGTACGAGAAGATGGGCGCGCATCTGGTCACGCACAATGGCGTGGCTGGCACCCTGTTTAGCGTGTGGGCGCCAAACGCGCAGTCGGTTTCGATGGCAGGCAGTTTCAATAGCTGGGACGCCAATTCGCATCGGCTTAGTCCCCGCGGCTCCTCCGGCATCTGGGAAGGCTTCATCCCCGGCGTGGCCAAGGGTGCGCTCTACAAGTTCCACATCGAATCGCGGAACAACGGGTACCACGTCGATAAAGCCGACCCGCTAGGCCTGATGCACGAGACGCCGCCTCGCACTGCCTCAGTTGTATGGGATCTGGACTACGAGTGGGGCGATAGCGATTGGATGAGGAAGCGCGCCGAACGCAATTCCCTGCGCGCTCCCCATGCCGTGTATGAAGTGCATCTGGGCTCGTGGATGCGCGTGCCGGAAGACCACAACCGTTCCCTCACCTACCGTGAGACTGCACCCAAGCTCGCCGAATACGTCAACAAAATGGGGTTCACCCACGTCGAGTTCATGCCCGTGATGGAACACCCTTTCTACGGTTCCTGGGGATACCAGACTACTGGCTACTTTGCCCCCACCTCGCGGTTCGGCACGCCGCAGGATTTCATGTATCTGGTCGACTACCTGCACCAGCATGGTATTGCCGTGATTCTCGACTGGGTGCCGTCGCACTTCCCTACCGACGAGCATGGCCTGGCCTAT
>Ga0210388_10003841_pt1 | contig 11742 bp, 8 predicted proteins | sample IncBWC19OmetaG_FD_155485 | JGI IMG/M metagenome (GOLD analysis project Ga0210388, IMG submission 155485) | Forest soil microbial communities from Barre Woods Harvard Forest LTER site, Petersham, Massachusetts, United States - Inc-BW-C-19-O ... | reverse complement strand
ATGAGCGTCTCATCACTCTTGCGAAGGCCCGCCGCATCTTTTCCAATACCGGCCTCATCCATCACGACGTGGCACATGGCGCCCCGAGATTCCAGATACCAGGAGTGATAGAAGCTCGGCTTGGCTCCCGGCGCGTAGCCGTACCATCCCAAGCGCTGATTCGATACATACTCGTGCACTTTGCTTTCAATCGCCAAGCCGAATGTGGTCCAGCGGAACACCGTGCCGTCCCGGAGCACCGGATCCCCGCCCTGAATTTCGACATCCTTGGAGTTGGGGTACCACGTCGGCCACCGGGTCGCATCGATGATATGTGTCCAGACCCGCTCGCAAGACGCGTTGATGATCAGGTCATTGTGGGCGAACAGGTCGGCCCTCTCCGGCTCGAAGCCTGTCGGCCAGTGGATGTGCGGGGAGCGGTGGGCAAGATCGTCTTTCATTGACATGGCGTGGTACTCCAGTGAGTGATCAACGGCGTGGGAGGTCGGTGCGCCCGCACTCGTGAGCCCGCAGACCAGTAAGGAGGCCGCGATAATGCGGCTGGTATTCAGCAAAGTATTGAGGTGGTTCATATGCCGCCTGCCGGCAACTCATGCGAAGGACGCAAGAGGTCTTCTAGGCCCATGCGGCGTAAGAGCTCCTCACGGACGCGATCCGCCACGCCGTTGACTATCTCGGCACCATCCTGAGAGGGATCGATGTGGACGCGGAACGGTCGCTTGCCAGAGGGCGCCTCGATAATCTTCACGATTGCTCGTGCGACCTGCGTAGGGTCTGCATCCTTCGGTTCGAGGGCAGTCAGCCCTTTCAGGATAACGTCAGGAATGGATGCCGTGGGACCCTTGGCGTACTCCTCGGTGCGCAGTTGATCGGCGGGCGCGCCGGCGTGCAGGAAGTGGTTAGTACCCTTCGTGAAGGCGCCCGGCACAACGATCGAGGTTTCGATGCCCCAGCGGGCCACCTCACCGGCATAAGTCACCGCCAGTGAGTCCATCGCCGCTTTCGCGGCGAAGTACGGTCCCAAGTAAGGCGGCGTGCCGCCGCGCGTGCTGCTGGAAGAGACCCACACCAGCAGTCCCTCTCCCCGCTTGCGCATGTGCGGCAGCGCGGCCCGATTCACACGCTGGGTGCTCAAGACGTTTACATCATATAGTTCGGCAAGCTGCTCCGGGGTGAACGCCTCGCTCGGACCGAACGTCATGTGACCCGCGTTGTGCACGATCACATCGATGCGCCCATGAGTGCGTATCACGCAGTCGATGGCAGCGTCGACAGAGCTCTGCGAGACGACATCCATTTCGATGGCGCGAAGATCGCCCTTGTTGTCGGCCGCGAAGGCCTTGATTGCCTCCACCTGAGCGGCATTCCGGCCGGTGGTCGCACGCACTCCGGCGAAGACCGTATGACCTGCTCTTGCGAGACTCTGCGCAGCCATGAGTCCGAAGCCGCTAGAGGCACCGGTGACGATGATGATTTTCTTCATGTTGGTTCTCCTGGTTTTCGGGGGTTCAGACCATGCCGCCATTGACACGCAGTGTCTGGCCATCCACCCAACCGGCATCGGGTCCAACGAGAAACGCCACGACATTGGCAATGTCCTCGGGCTGAGCCAGACGCTCCATGGGGGGCACCTTTGCCAGATGCTCAATCTGTTCCGGGGTCTTGTCCTTCAAGAAGAGATCCGTCGCGGTCGGTCCCGGTGCGATGGCATTGACCGCGATGTCGCGGCCGCGCAGTTCCTTCGCAAAAATGTTGGTCAGGGTTTCAACGCCCGCCTTGGTCGCCGCATAAACGGAGTAGCCCGGCAGCGCGAGCGTCTTGACGCTGCTCGAGAAGTTGACGATTCGTCCGCCCCGGCGCAGTTTCCTAGCGGCCGCGCGCATCGTGTTGAAAGTGCCTTTGAGATTGATCGACACCAGGCGATCGAAGAGGCTGTCGTCCGTGTCCGCGAGCAGGGTGAGGCCCGGCTGGATGATCCCGGCATTGTTGACCAGAATATCGACTCCGCCGAATAGTGCGGTTGCCTGATCGAAAAGCGCGGCGACCTGTGCGGGCACCGAAACGTCCGCTTGGATGGCAACGGCTTTTCCGCCCTGCGTTGTGATGTCCGCGACCACCTGATCGGCGTCGGCCGCTCGGCCCGCGTAGTTGACAATCACGGTGATGCCATTCGCTAAGACGCTTCGCGATTGATGCGCCGATTCCGCGCGATGAGCCGGTGATGATGGCGACTCGAGGGGCTTGGGTTGTCATGTCTGTCTCCTTGAGGGGGTCCGTAGGGATGTCTGCTCGATGGACTCATCCTCCCTCCACGCGCCCTTCCGCGGTAGCCGCATGGCTTACATATTGGTTATGCTATCGGCGCATGACCATGTTCACGGATCTCACCCTCCTGAGAGGATTCGTCTCGATCGTCGACAGCGGGAGCATCTCGGCTGCCGCACGTCACCTTCACCTCACGCAATCGACCTTGAGTCGCCAGTTACAAAACCTGGAGGATCGGTGCGGCACCGTGCTGCTGCGCCGGGATACCCACCGCATGCGCCTGACCGACACCGGTCACCGGCTAGTTGCCGACGCGCGGGCGCTTCTCGCCTTGGCCGAGGAGTCCGAACACCGGCTACGCAATGAGCAAACCACGGTGCAGGGCAACATACGCATCTTCGCGACCATCGATTTCGGTCAAAGCGTCGTAAGTCGCATGATCGCGAGTTTTATCCAAGCGCATCCTACGGTCACGACGGAGCTCGCGTATTCCAACCGCCCGCTACACATGATCGAGGAGGGATGTGACGCCGGCGTCCTCGTCGGAAATCTGAACGACGAGACGATCATCGCCCGCTCAGTCGGGCAGATCACGCGCTACCCCGTCGCCGCACCGGTGTTCCTCAGTGAGCGCAAAGCGCCGAAGACACCAGGGGATCTTCAGCGCTGGCCGTGGCTGTCGTTATCGAACGCGCAATTTGGAGGAGGTGCCTCGGTTGAAATGTATTCGGCACAGGGCGAGCAACGTTTTGACATCAAACCCATCATGATCTCGGAAGGGGTCACGAGCCTGCGCGAGGCAATCCGCATGGGCCTCGGAGTCGGCGTCCTGCCGGAATGGCTGATTGAAGATGACTTGGTCTCTGGACGGCTGGTGCGTGTACTACCCAAGTGGCAGGCCCGAGAGTTGCCGGCTCACGTCGTCTATCCCGCGCAGCGCCGGCTGCCGCTGCGTGTCCGCACGTTCATCGACTTTGCCATCAACTACATGAGCACGGTGCTGAAACCCGACAAACGTTAGCTCAAGGCCGCGGTGATCCCTCATTCGCCGGAGCACTCACACAGCGGGCGCACTCGCCGTACCATCGTAGAGTGCGCTCGCCAAGAACGTGAGCGTCCGTGAGCAGTGAAGTCTGAAGGCCGGCTATTTGCTAATGGCGAGCTGGTTCACGACCCGCACCACACCCGGCGTCTGTTGAGCGACCACCTCGGCCTCCCGGCTCTGCAGGCCCTCCGACACGATGCCGTTTAAGTACACGACCTGGTCGATCGTTTGCACCTGTATTGAATCGGGCATCGCCAGCCCGGGATGCTGATCGATGGCTGTCTGTACATTGGCCGTGACTTTCGCGTCGCCCGCAGAATCGCTTGCCTGCTTCCCAAAAGTTGCGCATCCGGCCAGGGCGCCGCCCAGGATCACGACCGGCACCAATCCGTAGAGTTTCAATGGCTTTTTCATTTCCGTTCTCTCCTCTGAATGTTACTGAATACACAGCGTCCCGCTGGATTCATCGGTCGTTGTGTCGAGAGCAAGTGTGATCAGAGGATGTTGCGCGCCCATTCCCGAGGCTGCCTTCGGAATTGCTTTTGAAATGAGTATCGCCGCCCTCCGTTACCGATGTAACGGCGACGTCATCCCCACAGACAGACAGGGCGCGTCCGACTCGTACCATCAGGGTATTGCCTAGGTGCCCTACCCGCTTGCCGATCTTTTCGAATGGCAACGTTGCGTTTGAACCCGGCTCAAGCGATCCTTACAATCTGCCGCGCTGCCGAGACATTAGAAGAACGACTCGATCTGAAGAATTGATTTTTTTCCAACGAGAGGTTTTATGAAGCGATTCCTTTTGGCGCTCACGTTCTTTCTTGCCTTTTTTTCGGTAACCGCGCCAAGGAATGCCTCCGCGGAAGCGGCGTCGCCTGCACAGGCCACCGCCGCTCCGCAGAAACTCGACGACGAATACACGAAGCTCATCAAGGAATATTTGCAGGACTCACGCATCACCACCGAATTGGTGGATCACATGCCTGCGTCTGAGACAGTCCCGTCGCCATTGAAGTTCTTCGGGCGAATCCCGGGCACTCCTGGCGAGCTGACCTATTCGAAGGATATCAATCGCTACTACGAAGCGCTCGCTCAAGCATCGCCGCGCGCCAAGTTTTGGAAGATTGGGAAGTCCGAAGAGGGACGCGACCAGGTCCTCCTTGCCCTCGCCGATGAGGACACCATCAAGGATCTCGATCGCTACAAAGGCATGCTTGCTCAGCTCAGCGATCCTAGAAAGATCACGGAGGAACAGGCGCAAGCGCTGATTCACACGGCGAAGCCGATTTACTGGATCACCAGCGGCATCCATTCGCCGGAAACTGGTGGGCCCGAAATGCTGATTGAACTGGCTTATCGCCTCATGATCGAGGAGACGCCGTTCATTCAAGCGATCCGCAATAACGTGATCGTGTTGATTACGCCGGTGGTCGAAACCGATGGCCGCGAGAAACAGGTCGACTCTTATTATTACGGCAAGAAAACCGGCAAGCAGCGTCCGCCCCTGATGTATTGGGGAAAATACGTCGCTCACGATAATAATCGGGACGGCATGGGCCAACTCCTGAAGCTGACGCAGAACATCACCCGAGAAGTGCTCGACTGGCATCCCACCGTGCTGCACGATTTGCACGAGGCCCAATCTTACCTTTACGTATCCACCGGCACAGGCCCTTACAACAATTCGCTCGATCCCATCGCCGTCAACGAATGGTGGCTGCTCGCCGAAACCGAAGTCATGGAGATGGCGAAGCGCGGCGTTCCTGGCGTCTTCACCTATGGTTTTTACGACGGTTGGGTTCCCAACTATCTTTTCTGGATCGCGATCACCCACAATAGTTTTGGACGCTTTTATGAAGTCCAGGGCTACGGTCCGGATCTCGTTCCCGACCTGCACCTTCCGGCCACTACTATTAGTCGGGAATGGTATCGGGCGAATCCACCCCTTTCCAGCATCAAGTGGGGACCGCGTAATAACACCAACATTCAGGAATCGGCGCTGCTGTTCGCGCTTCACAAAGTCGCCGAGGAACGCAATCTTTATCTCGAAGATTTTTGGATGAAAAACAAGCGGGCGATCGACAAGGGCCGCAGCGAAGCGCCCTACGCATGGGTCATCCCCGCCGGCCAGCGCCGCCGTGCCGATGCGGCCGATATGATCAACGCTCTGCGCGCCCAAGGCCTCGAAGTGCAACTCGCCGGCTCCGCGTTTAAAGCGGACAAAACCGATGTTGCCGCCGGCGACTACATCATTCGCGCCGACCAGCCCTATCGTACTCTCGCCGACATGTATTTCAGTGTGCAGAACTATCCAGTCGCCAATCCACGCCCCTACGATGACACCGGGTGGACGATGCAGTACATGCGCAACATCACGTTGACCCCGGTGAAGGATCGCTCAATCCTGGACCAGCCGATGACTCTCATCAGCTCGGATGTCAGCGCCCCTGGGCGAATCGATGGAAACGGCGATACTTTGGTAATCGACCACACCACCGACAACGCCTTGATGTCGTTCCGTTTCAAAAACGCGCGCGTCAAGATGCTGGCGGCGGAAGACGACTTCGAGCTGCGGGGTCATAAGTTTCGCGCCGGCACATTCATTATTCCCAACGCCAAGGTGGACGCGCTGCGCGCGTCGATTCACGAATTGGGCCTTTCCGCCTGGGCGGTGACTTCTGCTCCGCCCGTTAAAACCCATGAGATGGAGATTCCGCGCATCGGCTACGTCCATTCCTGGCAGAACACGCAAGATGAAGGGTGGGTCCGCGCGGCGCTGGATCACTATGGGGTTCCATACAAATATTTCGCCGATCAGAAACTTCGCGAAGGCAACCTGCGCGCCAAGTACGACGTGATCATTTATCCCGACATTTCCGGCACGTCGCAATCCATTCTGAGAGGCATACCGAAAGTCGGCCCGGATCCCATTCCCTACAAAAAATCCACTCTGACGCCCAACCTCGGCGCGCTGGATGAAAGCGATGACATCCGCGGCGGTATGGAGGCCGAAGGCCTTGCCGAACTGGCCAAGTTCGTGGAAGCTGGCGGCACGCTCATCACCGAAGGATCAACTTCCGCCTTTGTCGCCGACTACGGCCTGGTGGGAGCTGTCAGCGTCGAGCATCCTGCCCAACTGTTTGCCCGCGGATCGATCCTGCGCGGCCAATTTACGGATCTCAAGAGTCCGATCGCCTACGGTTACGATCAGAAGGATATCCCGGTGTACTTCAATCAAGACCCGGTCTTCGCCGTTGCTGACGGGCGCCCAGGTGGGGGCGGCGGCTCCGGAGCGGGTTCCGCCCTTGGGCAGAACGTCACTCCCAATGCCGTGCCCATCCACATTTCCCCTTACGATCAGCCGGCCGAGCCTGCCGCTCCTCCATTTGACGAAGCCGCCTACATGCGCCAGATGAGGCGCTTATACGGCGGAGTGCAGCCCGATATTCCTCCGCGCATCATCATGCAGTTCCCGAAAGATCCGAACGACATGCTTCTGTCCGGCACGCTGTCCGGCGGCCAGGCGATCTCCGAGCGACCTCTGGTGCTCGATGCAAACGTTGGAAAAGGTCACGTCGTGATGTTCGCGCTACGGCCGTTCTGGCGCTGGCAGACGCAGGGGACCTATTTCCTAGGCTTCAACGCCATCTTGAATTGGAACCATCTCGACGCCGGAAAGCCCATGCCTAAAACCGACAATGCTGCGGGCGGCGCATCGAAGTAAGTGCGCGCACAACGGCGTCTAAGGATCACGTAGGTTTCCCGTAGCCGCCGGGCGCGCTGAGGGGCCGCCGAGGGGCTGCCGCAAACGGCATTTGGGCGTCCGCCCACTGTCTTTGCGACAGAGCCCCCACTGTCGGCGGCTAATTTAGTGACGGACTCTGCAGTGGGCTACCGCCCACTTGCCATAAGGTGATGTGCAGTCTCGTCAACGGGCCGGGATACTTCTGAGCATCATGGGCATGGCCAAGTCGTTTAACGCGAGCTATCGATGACCCGGGCCAGTCTGGCGGAGTTCGACCCGTTCTTCGAGCCGCAGGTCGCGCATGCGCCGACCATCCTGCTGGACCCCGCGAAAATGGGGGTCGACGCCGCGTCGAGCGCCACCCGTTTGGGCAGCGGCAGTGTGCTGCTTAACCGCTTCAGGCTGCTGGAGATGATTGGCGAGGGCGGCATGAGCCGCGTCTACAAGGCAGTTGATCTGCGCAAGGTCGAAGCCGGCGCCGCCGATCCGCACATCGCAATCAAGGTGCTCACGGTTCCTTTTGCAAACCCTTCGGACGCCATGGCGGTGCTGTCCCGCGAGGCCCATAGCCTTCAGAGCCTGACACACCCCAACATCGTGCGCGTATTCGATTGCGATCGCGACAACGACATTGTGTTCATGACCATGGAACTGCTCTCCGGCCAGTCGCTGTTCGACAAACTGCGCGCCGCACGGGGCGACGGTGGCCTATCGCGCGACACGGCACGGCGGCTGATCAAGAGTATTGCCAATGCGCTGGAATTTGCCCACGGCAAGAACATCCTGCATGGCGATTTAAAACCGGGCAATGTCTTCATCACTGATTCAGGTGAGATCAAGGTCATCGACTTTGGTCTGGCGCGCCTCATGGTCCAGCCGGGAGAGGTGCAGCCGAAAGCTGTCGCGAATGCGGCGGACCGAATGCGGGCCCTGACGCCCGCCTACGCCAGTCCCGAGATGTTGGAGAACGAGGCGCCTGACCCGCGCGACGATGTGTACGCATTGGCCTGTGTCGCCTGGAAGCTGATGACCGGGCAGCTTCCCTTCAAGGCGAAGGACCCATCCGCCGCACGCAACGTGGCTCAACTGGCGTGTCCGCGCGAACTCTCGCGGCGCGAATTTCGCGCCCTGTGCCACGCCTTGCAATTCGAGCGCGAGAAGCGCACGCCCTCGGCGCGGCAGTTTCTCCTCGAGTTCAGCGGCGCCGGCAGCAAAGTCTCTTGGCCCTTGGCGGCCGGCGTTGCCGTCTCGATCTCGGCCCTGATGGCGGCGGCCGCCTTCTTCGCGCTGCATCCCGCCACTCAGAAAACACCAGCGCCGCCCGTGGCACCCGCGGTCGCGTCCGCGCCCGCACCGCTCGCGCCCGCACCGCTCGCGCCCGCGCCCGCGCCGGGACAGGTATTTCGGGATTGCCCGACATGCCCCCTAATGAAGGTTTTGGCCGCAGGCGACTTCCAGCAAGGCACACCCGCCGGCGCCGACGCCTTGGCGTTTGAAATGCCGCAGCACAAAGTCAGCATCGCCCATGCATTCGCCGCCGGCGTCTACGACGTGACGGTGGGTGAATACTCGCAGTTCGTGGCCGCCACGGGCGTTGGCGCGAATGGTTGCACGACGTACGACGGCGCGTGGCGAGTCACTCCAACCGTGACCTGGCGGAACGCGATCGAGTCACAAACCTCGTCGCACCCGGTCAGTTGCGTCTCCTGGCAAGACGCCAAGGACTATGCCGCGTGGTTGTCTCACACCACGCACCAAACCTATCGATTGCCCAGCGCCTCGGAATGGGAATATGCCGCCCGCGCCGGATCGGCCGCGCCAGTTCCCTGGACCACGCCGGCCGAGGCCTGCTCCTATGCCAACGTTGCCGACCAGACGGCCGCGCAGCATTACCGCGGTTGGAAGGTGTTGCCCTGTGCAGACGAATTCGTGCAGTCGGCGCCTGTGGGTTCGTTCAAAGCCAACGCATTCGGCTTGTACGACATGCTCGGCAACGTTTTCCAGTGGACCGAGGATTGCTGGACCGATAACTACCTGGGCGCACCCATCGACGGATCGGCACAATCCGCCGGCGACTGCACCCAACACGAATTGCGCGGCGGCTCCTGGTTCACGCAACCCGACTTCATCCGCACCTCTTATCGGAATCGCTTCGAGGGCAACTACCGCAGCACCAGCATCGGTTTCCGGTTGATTCGCGAGATGCCGCAATGAGGCGACTCGCGCGAATCGTGCCGAGCGTGGCGGCCCTGTTGCTGCTGACACTGCTGGCCGCGAGCCGCGTTGCGATTGCCGCCTCGGAGAGCACCTGCGTGAACGGCGGACAGGAGAACAAGGAAATCGCCGCGCGGAAGACTGTGCTACAGCGATCGCCCACCCTGCTCGGAACGCGCATCGAACTCGCCGCCTTATTCGAAAAAGCAGGCTGCTACGATGAGGCGGTGCACGTGCTGGAGGAAGGCCAGAAATACAATCCCCTCAATCCGAGTTTGCAGTTCAATCTGCGACGCGCCCGCAGCATGGTCAAAGAAGAACACCATCTCGAGGGCGTCGATCAAGCCGAAGCCAGCGTGCGACTGAATCGGAAAATGGAGCGCTGTACGCGCGAGGGAGAAGTCGCTGCTTGCGACGAGGTGTTGAGCCAACAACCGAACAACACCAAGATACTCATCGCCAAGGGCGACGCCTTGATGAAAGCACACCGGGGCGCAGAGGCCTGGAAAGCCTACACCCGCGCCGGCGAACTCGCGCCCAAAGACACCGCCCTCAGCGCCAAGATGCAAGTCTTGCGGTCGCAGCACCAAGCCTTGGTGAAACGCTGCACCGACGGCGACGGCGACGCGGCGCTGCAGGCGTGTAAATCCGCCCTCGTGAAAGGCGCGCCCAATGAGTTCGAGATTACAGTGCGCATGGCGCTGCTGCAGCAGACCAGCAATCAGACCTCGCAGGCGCTCGATTCATATATCGCCGCCAATTCCCTGCGCCACGGCGATAAGGGAGTTGCGCTCGCCATTCTGGCGCTGCTACAAAGCACCCAGCGCAAGGACGCCATCGCACTCGCGGCGCGAGGTTCATCCTTGGTCACATTGGGCCGCGCGCACGAGGCGCTGGCGCCGCTGCGGCAGGCGAAGGTCTTGGAACCTGAACTGCCCGATATTGATCAGCAGATTAAAGCGGCCGAGGCGCTGGCACGGACACAACCGCCAGAACACAAGGAGCGGCCAACCCAGATGGCTGCCGTCAGCGCAGCGACTGAAGCCGTGGGGCCGGAGCCGCAAAACTTCTCGAATGTGGCGGAGGCCACCCGTTCCAATTAGGACGCTGCACCTAATGCCTGCTGTGCCAGCGCCAGCAATTGCTGTGTCGTAACGGCGGAGAGATCAACCCCGATCTCACGCACGATGCGCTGATAAGTTTCGCGGTGGTGAGTGCGCAGGTATTCCGTAAGATGCGTGGCCGCGTTGCTCTTTCCCGTTCCATGGCCGACTACGACAATCCTGCCGCCGGCAGCGACGGCATCGCCGATTCGTCTGTAGAAGTCAGCCTCCTCCGGAGCTCGCTGGCCCTGCTCCCGCGATTGCTCCTTGTGCGTCAGGTGATGCAGGAAATGATGCGGATCGTAGGGTGTGATTTGCTGCTCCGAAGCGTCGCCCGACCCCGTACTGATGCGGTAGATCTTCGCGCCATGATGATCCACCACGACCATCAGGCTCGGCGCCGCCGGTTCGGGACGGGCCGCCGCCTGGGACGGCACCTCAGGCGACCAACCAGCGCGTTGTAAAAAATGCCGCAAGTCGAGCACCTCAGAACTGGTGAGGTCCTTGGTGTGTGGCTTGTGCGTCAGATGCTCTTCTCCGCCAACCTCGAAAGTGAACTTGTTGTCGCCCTTCTGGCGCACAGCCCCTATTTTCTCGATCAACGCAACCACATCCATCCACTCGAGATTGTGCGCCGGCGGATGCCGGAAGAGCGCTTCGAGTGTTCTGAGGTGTGCGCCATGTATGGCCATGCGGACCTGCGACGGCGCCTTTTGTCCATTCTCACTTTCATCGGTTTTCATATGAGCCTCTATAGCGGATGAACGCACGAGAGCGTGCCATGACCTGATCGAACCGTGTGGCTGCAGGCGGGACCTGCGTAATTGTACTGACTCACATCGACTCAATCTAGAAATGGATGGCCTAGGAGCAAGCTTAGTGTTGGTAGTGGCGCCGGATTCCTACCGCCGCGGTGCGGGGGCCAACAATCCGCGGACGCGATAGAAGGCGTATCCAATGAGATTGGTCAAAAGAATCGTCGTGGTGATTTTGATGGCAAAGTGAAGGGGATTGGGGACATCGACAAAGGGATAGACGCTCGTGGCGCAGGTAAAAAGCGTCGCACAGAAGCCAATGACGCAGAGCATGGCGACCCACGTCGGGATGCGCACCCGGACGAGCTTCGCGCCGATTAAGGGGATGGCGAACATGGCCAGGTAAGCGAGGCCGTAGAGGATATTGGACGCATTGTTGAGGACCGCGAAGGCCTCGGCAGCCCGGACGCCGGCGGAGGCAAGAACCAGCAGCGCGGCGATAAGAATGGTGTTCATGAGGATGGAGTTTGTCGGCGTGCGGTAGCGCGGGTGCAGGCGCGAGAACCACGGTGGAATGAGGTGGTCCCATCCGGCGACCATCGGCAGCCGGGTAAC
>Ga0210388_10003838_pt1 | contig 11747 bp, 10 predicted proteins | sample IncBWC19OmetaG_FD_155485 | JGI IMG/M metagenome (GOLD analysis project Ga0210388, IMG submission 155485) | Forest soil microbial communities from Barre Woods Harvard Forest LTER site, Petersham, Massachusetts, United States - Inc-BW-C-19-O ... | reverse complement strand
CGCCGCCATAATGCCGTCCCAAGATTCACTCAAACCTAGTCCCTCTGATCAGCTGCGGACCAAAGTTCCAAGGTCAATAGCTAATTTGGTAGTTCTAATTCTAGCGTTTCTGCTGCTGCGACGATTCGTCCAAGTACACTTTGATTGGCAAGTTTCGACCCTTGAGGCCATCGGTCTCCCCGTCGCAGCGACCCTAGTTGGATTGTTTTTTAAGTATCTTCCTCTTGAAGCGCAAGAGTGGATAGGTTCCTCGGTTACTCGCTTTCTCGGGTCTCGACGCACCACGAGAATGGCCACAGGGTTTCTTGTGCTTACCATTGTAGTTGCCATATCCATAACATCAGTCGAAGTCTCGTGGGCAGGTCCTCCCGGTGTTCAAATCTTTAAAAATGGTGAGCGACTCACGCCAGTCGTCGATGATAATCGGCATACTCTTGTCATCTTCATTCCGTCTTTCCGATCCACGAACATCACTATAAAAGCGTATACGACAAGCCTCAAGCCACTTCCCCTCACGCGATCTCGCGTCACTATACCCTTCTACGTAACAGCATCCGATATTCCTGAACTCGGTAGCATTGAGAATGATCTCGACTTGGCACTACTACAGCAGACCCCAGCTCGGTATATTGATGAAGCGTCCTCAAGGCTTTCACATCTAAAACAAACCAACATAGGAATCAGTGCAGACGCAATAGAACGACTTGGAGATATTGTCAATATTCTTCATCAAGGTTTTGTCGAAGTGCGGCAGTCAGATATCAAGAGCCACCTGGTCGAGGCGTATCGCGAGAAGTACCCTTACGATGCGTGGCTGAAGCCATTACAGGCTACCGTCGCTTTTTCTGATTCTAAGTACGACGATGCAATCGTCATACTTAATTCCTTTAACAGTCCGGGCGCACGTTGGCCTCGACTCAGCACCATTGGGTTTTTCAAGGCCACGGCGTATCTTCGACTCGCTAACCAACATCGTGTTAATGAACTCAATAACGACGCTGCTGCTTCTAACCTTGCTGCCGCTGAACGAGAATATGACACGATAATTAATCAAATGCTTCGAAGCGAAGATCATGAGTATGTATCGACGATTCGTCCTGCAGCCTATATTTTTAGAGGCATAACCGCGTTCTATCAGCGTGACTACAATTCCGCACGAACAAATTTTGAAACTGTAGTACGCCTTGACGAGGCGGACTCAGTTCTAAAGGGCAGGGCAGAGAACGGCCTTGGGTACTTGGCGCTCTTGCGAGGCGACTTAAAAGACGCGTCGCGAGATTTCGAGCACGCACTCGACTATGACGGGTCGATTGCAATAGCCCGCGTAAATATCGGTTTGCTTCTCTTGATCAAGGGGCAGTACAAAGAGGCAACCGTACACTTCAATCGCTTATTGAACGATGAGCGAATTAAGCTTAAAAGCCCCAGGGACATTCTACTTGCTAAGCTGGCCCTAGCTCATGCATTGGATGAGGGAGGCGACAGGCAAAAGGCGTTGGGGCTTTATACGGATCTTCTGGCCAGCTTGAATCAGCACGACTATACGGAAGTAGAAGACGCTGAGTTGAGGTGGGCGTATATATACAATGCCATCGGGGCGAAAATATATCTCTTTAACCGAGATTATTATGGCTTGGAGCTGTTCGCACTCGCGATGTTCAATAAATCTTGTGTTCATCTCTGCGCAGTCAAGCCAGGACAACGCAGTTCGGAATCCACCGACACGGATTCGGCACTTAAAGAAGAATTGAGCAAAAACATTGTCAGAACGCAGTCGCTAGCTCGTCCTGAATGGAGCGAGAGTTTCGCTGTGCCACATGGGTTGTTAGAAGGCGCTGCCGTCCTTCTCAAAGTGGGTTGCCCATGTGCGCCTGAGGCGAATCGAGCGGAGCACTGATGACAGAACAAGTTCACTTGTGCTTTCTCGACTGCTCGCTGCCTAGCCACTTCGTAAATTCAGAGTTCTCTTGCTGGCAGTAGGTTTGTAGCCAGAGCGAAACGAGAGACTTGCGTTCGTCTGGATGTTCAATAGCCAACTTTGCGAACGTGATTCTGTCATCAAAAGCGGGCATGCAGTACGTCTTCGGATTGAAGCGCTCAATCCATTCAGGTGAAAAGCGGCCGGGAAATAACTCACTAAGTACTTTTGCTTTTGAATATGCAAGATCTGGGTCATTGTTGTTGACTACGATTTGAGCAGCAGTCATATCAAACTGATTTCGGGCTTGCTCACGTTGCAACGCTGCCTCTTTTGTAAAAGCGCGCAAACTGATCGCGATACTACCCATTGCCACAAGCAAAGGGACGAAGATTGCGAAGGCTGTCAAACGTGACTGACGAAGATCGAGTTGACTTTTCCTGCGTTCAAGTTCCAACCGCTCACGCTCAAGATCAAGTTTTTGCTGGTCGAGCCTAAGCCGTTCCCTATCGAGGTCGAATTTGCTTTTTTCACCGTCGATGTGCATCACTCCCTCCATCGCGCCCACTCAAATTGAGAGGGCATGAATTCTAACTCCCAGCAGCCTTTTCGGATACATTCGACGCCAGCGCTTACCGATTCTCTCAAGGATTAGCTCGGCGTTGCGGAAAGGTAGTTAACAGGTTCGGGCCACACTTCGTCAATCAACTTTAGGGTAGCATCTGTTTGCAAGGCGACTAAGAATTTGCACTTGGGGGTCCACCAGCCATTGAGGAGGCATAAAATTGTTCGTGACGATACTAGGAGTTGACCATGAATTACAACAACAAGACGCAACAGGCGATTTCAGAAAGATGTTGGAAGGAATTATCGACGAACATCCTGTTCACCTCATAGCCGAGGAAGCGAAGCAGAACTATTCTACAATTCCGCGCCAAGTGGCTGAATCCAGATCAATCGATTGGTTGGGAGTCGATACTACTCCCGAAGATAAAATCCGTTTAGGAATCGCCGACGAGCTAACAAATCGACCAGGCGATTTACTGTTTGATGAGAACACAAATTATGGAGTAACAGGAATGTATCTGCCGAACGCGGATGGAATTCGAGAGGCGCTTTGGGTGTCGCGCACTCTGGAAAGCCGAGCAGAGGCGGCAATTTTTGTCTGCGGGATGCTGCACCTCCAAAAAATGGCAGACAGATTCGTTTCAGCAGGCTGCGAGGTGATTCAAACAAATGTTTGCGAAACGGAGTGGTACAAGCAGAACTATGCGACATTAAGACTAGTCACGGACGAGCGTGGCAATGTGTGGTATGAGGCGAAGTTTGTGACGCCGAAGCCCATTTATTAATCTCGTCGATTCGTTGATTGCTGGTCAGTCCTGTAGACTCGAACCATATACCCAACCCTGCCGTAGCAACGATTTCTGACTTGGATGCACTATATGTCGGGCACTCCGGGACTATTGTTTAAACAACTCCCGATTCTACGAATATTAACTAGGAGGAGGTATATGGCCGACCCGCGTCCGCCGTATAAAATAGTCTTCACCGCCGATCAGGTTCCGACCCAGATTGACCAGTCGTCCCGATTTCCAGGACCTAACGGTCCAGCAGCGAATCGCGCCGGATACACGACTGTAAGGTTTGATGGGAAGGGAATGCTGTCGTTTGAATCGGACGTCGGACCTCCCCGTAGTGACAAACTGGTTCCGTTTTATTTCAATTCCGTCAACGTATGTTTCCGGTTGACAGACTTCGCGGTCAAAGTCAGTTCGGACTATCCGGTCGGCTCCTGCGCTTATAAAGCCACCGTGCAACACGAATTGGATGCACACATTCGAGCGCCTATTGCCATCATGAACGCGTACCGAGATCCGTTGATCGTAAAGTTAAATTCGGTTGTGTTGCCAACGAAATCTGTGCCGCGATGGATTCGTGCTTCAGAGCGGGATTCAATGGAGAAGCCTTATCAGACACAGATCTACGGCATCGTTGCCGATATCAGGACTCAAGTATCCGCCGCACTCAAGAGAGATCGTGCCGATCAAGATAGCCCCGGCAATTACAAAACTATTTATGATAAGTGCCCCGCTGTCGAGTGGAGTCGGAGCCGATAAGCACCTGAAGAGTAAGACTCGAAGAGTATAAGTCTGTCCCAGAAAGGCCAACAACTAGGCTTAGGAAAAAGTGCCTCGTCGCATTTTTAGGTATCGCTTGTACAATGTTAAATAAACGGTACGTAGCTTAACGCAGAATTTTATTGACAGTGACGTTCGTCTAAATATATAAGGCTCGCACTTTGCCCTGTGGAGGTCCCCATGCGAAGCGTACGCTTTGTATCTCTGCTCGTCCTAATTAGTTTGGCAAGATCCGCGGCGGCTCAACAAGCTACCGCGTCGCAAGCCCCAGTATCTGCCGCTCAAGCTACCGCTTTGCTTCAGCAAGCATTGGCTGCGCTCAGTGGCGGACATCCGATCAATGACGTAACCCTTTCGGGGATCGCCCGTCGTATCGCCGGTTCCGACGACGAATCTGGCACTGTTGTTGTCAAAGCCTTGGCAGCGACAGGCACGCGCCTTGACTTGACTCTCCCCTCTGGCACACGCAGCGAAATTCGAAATACGACCGGGGCCCCAATCGTCGGCTCGTGGTCCGGTCCTGATGGAATCGTCCACCCGATTGTGGACTTCAATCTCGTCATGGACCCGTGTTGGTTTCCGGCTCATGCACTTGCAAGTTTTGCAGCCTCACCGAACTCAACCTTGACCAATCTTGGGCCAGAAACGAAGAACGGCGACGCGGTCATCCACATTGCCGCCTCTTTCCAATTTCCTGAGTACAACGCTAAAGGCGCTGCTTTTCTAAATCACTTGAGCGAAACACAAATCTACCTCGACGCTACGACTTTTCTCCCCGTATCTATTTACTTCAACATTCATCCTGACGGGAACTCCCTAATAGACATACCTATAGAGTTGGACTACTCCAACTATCAGTTAGTGAATGGCGCGCAAATTCCTTTTCATGTCCAGAGGTTCATCAACAACACTCTCGTGCTTGATCTTCAATTCAATTCTGCGGTCTTGAACTCGGGTCTCTCTGCCAGCACCTTCGCTGTGGGAGCCGGACTTTAGTCCGGTTGAGGAGCCGCAATGACGACTGCATATCGCATACTGCTCGCACTCGTGATCGCTTCCGCCTTAGCCATTCCTGTCTCCGCCCAGGTTGCTACTGGCACCCCAGCGTTTGGCTCGTATAGCGGGGGGCCCGACGTAATCAATCTTGCGAATCTCAACGCACATATCGATGTACCGATGGTAAACAAGCCTGGGCGCGGGATGGCGTTTACGTACGATATGGTCAACGATTCATCCGTTTGGTACCCGGTTGGAGTAAGCGGAAGCAAAACCTGGCAGTACGTGCCGAACTGGAACTGGGCTGGGCAGACCCAGATTACGACAGGCTACGCGACTTATTCACACACAGTGAGTGGCTGTAATCTGGGGACGACTAGAGATCCTGAAAACGTATATTATAATATCTATACATTTATAAACTATTATGATCAATTCGGGAGAAGCCACAGCCTTGGGAACGCGGAGGTGAGCGACGATAACTATGGATGCCCGAATGACCATCTTCCGATCAGCGTCACAACTACACTCCAGGACGGATCGGGATTAAAGTTCTATTTGTTTTGCGCGCCTTCCGTGACGGTGTATCCCCCCACTGGTGGCGTGCTGACACCGCCCCTGCTGGCTGGCGCAGGCGCTGGCACCGCCATAGACCGCAACGGCAATGAAATCTCCGTAAGCGGAGGCGTGTTCACCGATACCCTGGGCACAACAGCTCTTACAGTCGCAGGCTCAGGAACGCCATCAAGCCCTATGACCTTTAGCTATGCGGCTCCGTCTGGCGCGAGCGCCGCCTACACGATGAAGTACACCGCCTACACCGTCCAAACAAAATTCAACTGTTCCGGTATTAGCGAGTACGGACCCATAAGCAACAATCTAGTCAGTGAGATCGATCTCCCCGACATCGCTGTCAACACGAGCGACAAATACACGTTTACTTACGAGGTCACGCCGGGCGATGCCCATACGCCTCATTACGTCACCGGGCGCATTGCGTCCGTCACACTCCCTACTGGCGGCACGATATCCTACGTCTATTCGGGCGGCGGCTCTGGGGTAAATGGAATTTCCTGCGGCGATGGTTCGGGGGCAATGATTGCGCGTACGACGCCAGATGGCATATGGACTTACTCTCAGGTTAAGGGTACCGCAGCTGCTTCGACCACCACGGTCACTGACCCACAGGGCAATCAAACCGTCATCCAATTCCAAGGCATCTATGAAACCCAACGCCAAGCCTATCAAGGGACAACTTCTGGCACTCTCCTGGAGACTGTGAACACTTGTTATAACGCCAGCAGTTCACCTTGTACGGCTACGGTCATCGCCGCACCCATAACTCAGCGCAACGTAATCGGGATCCTGCCAGGTGCTAGCAATTTAGAGAGCGAACACATTTACAAGTACAACTCCAACGGATCATTGACTGAGCAAGACGACTACGATTATGGCTCGGGCGCGCCTGGAGCCCTGTTGAAGAAAACGGCGATAACCCTCGCCGCCTTGGTGAATCTCTCGGCGTTCCGGCAACAAGTTACCGTCACCAATGGTACGGGGACCATCGTTTCTCAGACAATTTACAATTACGATCAGACCTCTGCGGTTGTCACCTCCGGAACACCTCAACATGTATCTCCATCCGGGGCACGGGGCAATCTCACCAGCGTCAACAACTACACACAAGGCTCGACATATCTCACCAAGACGATGACTTATTTCGACACCGGCAATGTCCAGACAGTGACGGATATAAATGGCGCACAAACAACTTACACCTACGGAGCATGCGGAAACGGATTTCCCACTACGGTTGCTGAACCATTGAGCCTATCTCGCTCAATGACTTGGAACTGCACGGGCGGTGTTCAACTCACTGCGAAAGACGAGAACAGCCAGGTCACGTCGATCACTTACAGCGACCCATATTTCTGGCGACCGGCGAGCAAAAGCGACCAAGAGAGCAACATAACGTCTTTATACTACGGGGCTGACCCAATGTGGATCGCGCAAGAATTATTCTTCAATGGCAATCAATCCCTAACGGATACAAACGTGGGATATGACGGGCTTGGCAGGCTCATTGTAACAAATCACGCACAGACGCCCTCCCAGACCGCATACGACCAAGTAGTGCAATCCTATGACTCCAATGGAAGACCGTGGAAAACTAGTGCTCCGTGTGTGACCACGGGAGCTTGGACATGCCCCACGACTGCCCAAACTACTACTTACGACCCGCTGAACCGAATAAGTCAGATCACCGATGCGGGGGGCGGAACGCTGACGAAGTCATACACGCAAAACGATGTGCTTGTGACGCGAGGACCAGCGCCAACGGGAGAAAATACTAAGCGCCGACAACTTGAGTACGATGGCCTCGGTCGTCTTACATCCGTCTGCGAGATCACCGCAGGCACTAGCGCATGGCCCGGCGGAACTTGTGCACAAAACACTACACAAACTGGATATTGGACGAAGTACACCTACGATCCTTTAGGCCATCTGGAATGACGCAGAACGCGCAGGCGAGTTCAACACAAACTCGGTCCTACTCGTATGACTTGCTAGGTAGATTAATTTCGGAGACGAACCCGGAGAGTGGAACAAAGACCTATGTGTATGATGCCGATTCTACGATGTGCGGGAATGGCGCATATACGTCGGCTGGCAATTTATTAAAGACCGTCGATGCTGTAGGTAACTGCGTGATGCGCTATTATGACGCACTCCATCGTCTTACAGATGTGGGAGCCGTCCAATACTGCACACGCTTCCGTTACGACAATACGGCTGGCGTACTCGGGACCATTCCATCTGGCATTGCTGTCAGCAACGTCTTAGGGCGATTAGTAGAAGCGGAAACTGACACCTGCGCTTACCCCATAACTCAGTCTTCGATTCTCACGGATGAGTGGACAAGTTACACAGTCCGTGGCGAACCCTCAGACTTCTACGAGGCGACCCCACATTCCAGTATCTACTATCATGTCAACGAACTGTATTGGGCCAACGGATCGCTTGAACAGCTCAGTGGGCTCACGGCCCTTCCTACGTTCACCTTTACCCCGGACGGAGAAGGGCGACTCTACAAGGCCTCTGTTTCCTCCGGTCAGAATCCCGTGACGAGCGTCTCTTTCAACTCGGCCAGTTTACCCACGGCGATAACCTACGGCTCAAGCGACGCCGATGCATATTCCTACGATCCGAACACCTATCGGCTTACTCAATACCAATTCAGCGTGAACAGCCAGTCCTTAACTGGAGCGTTGACTTGGAACGCGAACCACACCTTGAGCGCCTTGAACATCACGGATGCCCTCAACAGCGCCGACACTCAGTCTTGTTCCTATTCCCACGACGATTTGACTCGTCTGGTAAATGCGAATTGCGGGTCGGTCTGGTCGCAGACGTTTAGCTACGACCCATTTGGCAACCTCAGTTCGAGTGGGAGCATGTCCTTCCAACCGACTTACTCCGCATCCACAAACCACATGACCTCCGTTGGCAGTTTTACTCCCACTTACGACGCAAATGGAAACACCACAGCTGACCCGTCCAACACCTACAGCTGGAGTGCTCTCGGCAAACCGCTTTCTATAAACGGCGTAAACCTCAGTTACGACGCGCTCGGTCGCATGGTGGAACAAAATCGATCTGGCGCATACACCCAAATAGTGTACGGGCCCCACGGGGGGAAGTTCGCACTGATGAACGGAGCAACTCTGCAAAAAGCTTTTGTGCCTTTGCCGGGCGGCGGACAGGCCGTATACAATTCTAGCGGATTGATTTATTACGGTCATTCGGATCATCTCGGGAATATTCGTGTGGGTTCCAGCTCATCACGCGCTGTCGTTTCTGACATGGCCTATGCGCCATTCGGCGAAACTTATGCAACCTTCGGCTCGGCCGACCCTGCCTTTACAACGCAGAGGCAGGATACCGTGGCAAACGTGTACGATTTCCCGGCGCGAGAATATAACAATTTTGGCCGCTGGCCCTCACCTGACCCGTCAGGGCTCGCCGCGGCACATCCTCGCGATCCCCAAACGCTCAATCGTTACGCATACGTCCGGGGCAACCCACTGGCCATAACGGACCCGCAGGGCCTCGACGATTCTACTTACGACAACGCTGGCGACCCTCCGAGCGGCTGCACCTATTCGGCTATAACGTTTGCCGGTTCCTCACACAGACATTCCCACGCAGATGATTGCGGCGTAGGCGGAGGCGGCAATATTTCCTCAGACCCCACTTCTGGCGGCGACCCGAGCAACTCGGGCGGGGACGTGCCTCTCGACCCCCTTGGGGGAGACTGTGACATATGTCAAGCGGTTCTTGAGCCCGGCCTCAATTCCTCTGGGGACTCCACCAATATCTGGCAAGACCCAAGTGGACTTCCTCCACAGCCATCCGATGATACTCAGCCGTCGTACTACGCCGATGATGTAATAAATGGCTTGGCACCTGGCGTTGTGCGGGGTGCAGGGGTGGTCGGTAGCCCTGGTTATGTTGGAGGCTTTTTGGTTGTGTCTGCAGCGGCGGGCGCGACTGCCAGCGTCGGCGCTCTTACTGAGTTAGGTACGGCACTATATGAGGAGGGGATGGCTGATCTCATTATGTGGCAAGCCGGTGATTTAGATGGATATGTTAATACGATAGAGATGATCTACAATATATGGAACGCAGAATTAGTTCCCGAGGGAGTTTCAGCGGGAGCCGGATTCGGCGCACTAGTGGGATGCCTTTTGAAAGGGGAGGACCCATGTCCGGGAATCCTTAAACCATAGCGGAAGCGCAGTCTTCAGAACAACACTCTGTTTGAGGCTTTATGTTGTGGGAAGAGGGCAAACAGGTTAGTTTGAAAACGGGTTGCTCTGGGCTGCGGACCTCCTTTTCTAATGGCGCGCCGTAGGAAAAAGGAGAATTACAAAAATGCAGGTTGTAAGTTACACCTGTCCGGAATGCGGGCAACAAATCGAGATCGCCAGTCTTCAACGTCTGGGCGGCACCGGGGGCGGCTTATATTGCCCCCACTGCCAGGCGCGGGTTCACATCTCATTTGCTTACGGTCGCATAGTCGCCGTTGTATCCCTCCTGCTGGCCTTAGCAATTCTAAGATTGCTACACATTACATTCGGAGTAGAGTTCATTATCGGCACCGTCCTCATATGGATACCTCTATCCATGTTTATGAACCTATGGACTACCAGCCTCCGGCCACCTACGCTTAAGAAGTGGAAACCCCGGCGGAGGACTTTCTTTGAGTGGTTCTATGATCGGGACGCGCCTCAAGACATATTCGGCAAGCGGCCCTGACAGAGAGCGTTATAGAAGCAAATCCATCCTTTTCGAACCTCTGGCTGTCCGCTGCGGTAGAGGCGCTTCTTGCGCTGGTCCAAGATTTTCGGGCGGATCACCGAGGCAGGCAAGATCGAGATGCACATCGCGGGTCATCAGCAGCCCAACCTGCCACTCAAACACTCATCTGCCGGATATACGATTTGCGTGCCAGTCAGGCTCGCTACGATCCTTTAAGACGACTGCTGGACTCGGTTTCCTCGACTTACGATTGACCATGTTCAACTAGCGCGATAGCCTGATCCCATGCGCAAAGTTAAAACGGCACTTTATCTCTCTCCTAAGCAAATCGCAGCATTAAAGAAAATCTCCAAACGTTTGGATATTCCGATGTCACAGATCATCCGACAAGGCATCGATCTGGCAATCGAAAAACTTAAGTAGGTTGACATTAGGTAGACATTAGGGGTACATTAAAAGAAGCGATGCTGTTCAGCCTTCTCTCGATGAAACGAGGATAAATCAGTGAATTCAGAACCTGCGGCTGTTATGAACGGAATTGTGGAGGCGGAGCTAAGGGACATCAAGCGTTGGAACAAGTTCGCCAAGCGGTTCGGCATGCCGTGGATGACCGAGCAACAAATGGTCGAGAAGGCAATGAGGATGAGTACTTCTGACGGCGTTCACGAGGAATATGAGCGCCTGCGGGAATCCGCACGCCGGTCCTCGAAAACAGGCTCGCAGACCGAAGAGCAACTCAGGTGTCAGAAGCTCGAAGAATTGTTTAGGCGGATCTGAGTGCTCGTGTTTTCTGACAAGAAGCTCGCAGGAGGAGGCCTATGCCGAACGACGTAGTTTTCGCAACGATGCTTGAATTGGGCGGGCCCATCACACAAAAGCGGTATCTTGCACTAGCGTATTGGGACAACCGCGCGTTGGAAGACTTGGGACCGGAAGAGCGTGCCGAACTGCCGGAAGGATTCGAGGACTGGCCTGCTGAGACCGCCGACATCCAATGATCATTGTTGAAGTCATACTCCCGGACAGTTTCGAGATACACAACATTCCGTCTGTTCCGGGTCTTGATTGGTCAGACGACAATCTTCGAGCGATGCAAATCGTGTACGATGATTTAATTCGGCGTGGATTGCAGCTGGATCACCGCCAGGAATTTAGATTTTAACCAGGAGTCAACATGAACCTGAATGATTTCCTAGAGCATTTCAGTTTGTCACGGCAGCGGTTTGCCGAACTTGCCGGGGTTGACACAGTGTGGATTGACAAATTTGAAGCGGGAGAACTGTCACCTGGTCCCGGCGTGCGACTTTCGTTTGATCAAGTAGCAGCGCACGACAAAATATTTCATACGATGTTAAGACTTATTGTTCAGC
>Ga0210388_10003835_pt1 | contig 11751 bp, 9 predicted proteins | sample IncBWC19OmetaG_FD_155485 | JGI IMG/M metagenome (GOLD analysis project Ga0210388, IMG submission 155485) | Forest soil microbial communities from Barre Woods Harvard Forest LTER site, Petersham, Massachusetts, United States - Inc-BW-C-19-O ... | reverse complement strand
CCGGGGTCGCCGCCAGAGCCAGGAGAACAACGACCATGCGTGAGCGGCTGGGAGGGAATATCGAGTCTCTCCGACCTGCCCCTCAATCGCCCGCCGGACGCCAGATCGCAGGGACCGCGCTCAGTGGTACGCCGCGGTGGTGCCGTGGCCGAGCATCGGCTCATCGAACGGGCGTTTCTGCGAGGCGCTCTCGATGATGCGCGCGGTGAGGATCAGCGCCAGGTGGGAGAACGCCTGCGGGAAGTTGCTGATCAGGCGCTGCAGCTTCGGATCGTACTCCTCGGAGAGGAGCCCCAGGTGATTGCGCAGGGCCAGCAGCCGCTCGAACAGCTCCTCTGCCTCGGCGATCCGCCCCGCGAAGGCGTAGTTGTCGGCCAGCCAAAAGGAGCAAGCCAGGAAGGCGCCCTCCGAGCCGGGCAGTCCGTCGGTGCCATGCTCCGTGCCGTAACGGAGCACGAACCCGTCCCGGACCAGCTCCTTCTCGATCGCGGCGACGGTCCCGCGCATGCGCGGGTCGGTGCCCGGGAGAAAGCCGTAGTGCGGAATCACCATCACGCTGGCGTCGAGCGCGTCGGCCCCGTACGACTGCGTGAAGGCACCGATCCGCGGGTTGAAACCGCGATCGCAGACCTCTGCGTGGATCCGCTCCCGCAGCGCGCCGAGGTGGGCCCGCATCGCCTTACCCTCGTCGCCGCCCAACCCGAACTCGTCAATGGCCCTGACCAGGCGATCGAAGGCGACCCAGGCCATGACCTTGGAGTGGGTGAAGTGGCGGCGCCCGCCGCGCACCTCCCAGATCCCGTCGTCGGGCTTCTGCCAGGCCGTCTCGAGGAAGGTGACCAGGTCCCTGATGGCGCGCCAGCCGGCGTCCGTTCCCTTGAGCCCCATCCGTCGCGCGGCGTAGATGGCCGCCATCACCTCGCCGTAGACGTCGAGCTGGAACTGGCCCGAGGCGGCGTTGCCGACGCGCACCGGTTTCGAGCCTTCGTACCCCGGTAGCCAGTCGAGCTCGAACTCGGTGAGGCGCCGGGCGCCGGCGATGTTGTACATGATCTGAAGGTCGGCGGGATCGCCTGCGATCGCGCGCAGCAGCCAGTCGCGGAATGCCCGCGCCTCCTCGACGTAGCCTCCGATCATGAAGGCGTCGAGGGTGAGGCTGGCGTCGCGGAGCCAGCAGAAGCGGTAGTCCCAGTTGCGCACGCCGCCGATGCACTCTGGCAGCGAGCTGGTCGGGGCGGCCACGATGCCGCCGGTCGGCGCGTAGGTCATCGCCTTGAGCGTGATCAGCGAGCGCAGCACGGCGTCGCGCCAGCGTCCCTCGTACGTGCAACGCGCCGCCCAGGTGCGCCAGTACGACTCCGTCGCCGCCAGCGCCTTGTCGATGTCGAGCCTCGGAGGCGGGCTCTCGTGTGAGGGGAACCAGGTGAGCTCCAGCGGGATCCGATCCCCCTTCCTCACGTTCAGGTAGGCCGAGACGCGCTTGCCATCCGACTGCAAGGCTGCGGCGCTGCGCAAGACGAGAGCATCCGGACCCGCCAGGAAACAGAGCCCGTCGGCGGTCTTCTCGATGAGGGGCGCGTCGGCCCCGAAGCCGAAACGAACGTCGAGCAGCATCTCCAACGGGACCTCACCGTCGATTCCTTCGATGATCCGGACCACGTCACAGCGGCCGTCCCCCGCCGGCATGAAGTCGACGACGCGGGCCGCGCCACCGTCGCAGACGAACTCGGTCTCGAGGACCAAGGTGTCGTCCCGGTATCGCTGGCGCTTTTCGCGGACGCGCACCGTCGGCGCAATGCCCCAGCGGCCGTGCTCGTCGTAGCCAATGAGCGCGGTGAAGCAGGCGTCCGAGTCGAAGCGCGGCGCGCACAACCAGTCGATCGATCCGCTGCGCGACACCAGCGCGGCGGTCAGGGTGTTTCCGATCATCCCGTAGTCTTCAATCTTCGACGCCACGACGCCCTCCTTTGCACGGGTGCAACCAGACGAAGCTCGCGCGGACGGACGAGCGACAACCTCAGCGCCTCGCCCTCACCGTCAAAGTTAGTCACGCGCCGAACGGGGCAATCGGACCCGAGCGCTGCTCGCGTCAAGGTAGGCCGCGGCGATTTCGATCCTGGTCGCCGGCTATGACGCGCTCAAAGTGGGGGATACAATGCCCCGGTGCAAACCATGAAGAGAGCTCGAGGTGTGGGAATCCGGGTTGGAATCCTGTGCCTGGGGGTGGCGGCCCTGGCCGGCGGATGTGGCGGCAGCGGCGGTGGCTCGACCACCATCTCCAGCCAGCCTCTGTCCGGGATGATCGACGGCCAACCATGGACGTTCATGACCGGGGAGACCAACTCTTCATTGTCGACCGCCAGCCAATACTGGGTCGACGCCTACGCGGAGAGCTTCACGCCCTGTACGGGCTACCCTTCCTCGACCGCTGACGAGCTCCTGTTGAGCCTTCCGACGGCGGTCGGAAGCTATCCGCTCTCCCCGGAATTCACCCAAACCTTCTACATCGCCGCCACGAACGACAACCTCGGCGCCAGCAGCGGCCAGATCGACGTCACCGCGGTCACTGCCACCACGATCACCGGCGGTGCGCGCTTCGCCTACGACGCGAACAACAGCGTCGACGGACAGTTCGAGGTGACCATCTGCCCGTAGAAGGGCTTCGCGCTCCGCGCTAGGCGCGCTTGACCGACAGCAGGTGTGCCGAGCAGGTCGTCAGGTCGTCGTCCGTGATCTGGCGAAAGCGCGGCGCCAGATCGTCTTTCGCGAGACGTGATTCGAGCTTGTCCTTGCGAGCTTCCGCCAGGTCGAACCCGTTGTCCGCCATGAGCTGCAGGTGACGGGAGTAGGGCTGGCGGTTGAGCAGGTAGGAGCGCTTCCCGCGGATCAACGTCCAGATCCGGTCGGAGTACTTCCAGTGGCCGTTCCAGTCGCGAGCGGTGTTGTGACAGCGGAAATCGATCTCGTGCGAGAGCACGCCGCCCGGTTTGAGCCAGAGGCGCATGGCGCGGTAGGCGCCGAGCAGATCGTCGACGTGCTCGAGCACCGCCTGCGAAAACAGCAGATCGATGGAGTCGCGCTCGATGGCGCCCTCGTCGAAGTAGCGCGTGCGATAGGCGATCATCGAGCCGGGAACGTTCGGGCGCCGGACCGACTCGCGAATCCGCGCGAGACGCGACGCCTCCAGGGCGGCGGTGAGGATGGTCTCGGTCAGGATGTGGCTCGGGAAGGCGTAGCTGGCCAGGTTGGGCTTCACCTCGGGGAATTCGTCCTCGCCGGGGATCGCCGCTCGCTGCCGAAAGAGCGCGATGATCTCGTCCAGCGTGGCTTCGTTCCGTTTGACCTGCGCGTGCTTGACCACGTCGAAGGCGTCGTACTTCTCGACCCCCGAGACGAGCGCAGCCAGCCCCACGCCCAGCGAGTCGCCGGGCCCGAGCTCGGCGACCGCCTTGGGGCTGGTCCAAAGACCGCTCTCGAACGCCGCCACCAGATGGCGCATCCAGACTGAGTAACAGTAACGGGCCGACTTGGTGCCGCCGCCGCCGCGACCGAAGATCGGGACGACACCGGGAATGAACGTCGCCAAGCCGTAGAGAACTTGCGTGACTTTCATGGGTCGCTGGACGGCAGACTAACCTGCCCGCATGTCTCCAGGTAGAGCGCCTCCAGCCGGCCCAGGTAAGCCTTGATGTCGTACTCGGCCGTCGCCGCCCGCTGGGCCCGCTTCGGCATCTCGCGATCGTAGTCGCCCCGGAAGACGCGCGCGATCGCCGCCGCCAGCTCGTCGACGTCGCCGACCTTCACCAGGAGGCCGTTCTTGCCGTCTTCGATCACGTCGGTGATGCCGGGGGCGCGCGCGCCCACGGCCACCCTCTCACAGACCAGGGCCTCGACCAGGACCAGCGGCAGCCCCTCGAAGAGCGACGGCATGGCCAGCAGATCCATGGTCGCGTAGAGGGTGCCCATGTCGGGGCGAAAGCCGACGAACGAGACCCTCTCCGCGATCCCCAGCGCGCGCGCCAGCCGCTCGAGGCGTCCCTTCAGCTGCCCTTCGCCGACGACCAGCAGGCGAAGGTTGGGGATCTCGCTGACCAGGGTCGCCGCCGCCTCGAACAGGTAGTGGTGCCCCTTTTGCGGGGAGAGCCGGCCGACGATCCCGACCACGAAATCTCCCGACGGCAGCGCGAGCGTCGCCCGCGCCTCGTCGCGCGATGGACGCTCGGCGAACCGGCTCAGATCGATGCCGTTGCGGACCACCACCAGCTTCGCCGGCGGGATGCGCTCGTGCGCGGCGACGAAGTCCCGCACCGCGTCCGACACCGCAATCACCCGCTCTGTCCGGCGCGAGATCGAGGCGTTGATCGCCCGCCAGAACGCCCTCGTCCGGAAGGCGTCGGTGTTGTGCCGGGTCGAGATCCAGTGAAGGCGCGGGTTGAGCCTCTTCAACCAGAAGCCGTAGAAGTCGGCCTCCTGGAGGTGCGTGTGGAGGAGCTCGATCCCGCGCGCCTGAATCAAGCGGTGGATCCTGCGAAGCACGAACGGACTGAACCGCAGTCCCGCCTTCATCGACGAGTAACAGGGGAAGGCGGCGAACTGCTGGTGGAGCTTCCCCTTGCGAAGCGCGATGGCGGCGTAGTCGTAGCGGCCCCCGTCGTGGAACCGCATCTGTTCGAACACCAGCCGCTCGGCGCCGCCGCCAACGGCGCTCGGGAACAGCGTCAGGACGCGAGGCCGCATTCAGAGCTGTGCGTCTACCACGCCGCCGCCGGCTTCACATCTCCGGCGGGACTGGTCGAGCACCTGCGGCCGCTGTCGCGAAGCTCGACAGGTATCCCGATCGCTCGACGGCTTGCCCACCGGTCCGGAGAGTCCCATCTTCGAGGACGAAGAGGGAGGAGACTCCGATGGCACCTGAAACAGCCGATCTCAAGCAAAAGATCTCGGAGCAGATTGATGCGGCCCGCGCCAAGCTCGAGGCGCTCAAGCGCGACCTCTCGAGCGTGCACGAGGAGGACATGGCCGCGCTTCAGGAGCATCAGAACGACATCCGGGCGCGGATCGACCAGCAGAAGGAACGCGCGCGGCAACGGCAGTCCGACATCGCGCGCTGGAAATCTGAGAAGGTGGCGCACACGAAAGAGGCGATCGCTTCTTGGAAGGAGCGGCGCGAGATCGACAAGCTCGAGGCGCGCGCCGAACGCGCGAAAGACTATGCGCTCGATATGGTGAGCGCGGTCGTCTACGACTTCGAGGAGGCGGAGCAGGCCGTTTACGACGCGGTGGCGGCGCGGCTCGAGGCTGAATCGGCCCTGTCCGCAGCGACGCACATCCGTTGACGACAGGCGAGAAGCACTGTCCGGCGTGAGCACACAGGAGGGTCCATGCAGATCTGCATTCTCGGGTTCAAGGGGAGTCAGGCCGCCGATGATGCTTACACGGAGGTGCTCGAGCTAGAAGGAGAGAACAATCGCTGGCTGCTCGAGGTCGGAGTGATTGCGCGGCCACGCGTGGGACGCGTGAGGGTGGGGGTCACGTTCCCCGATGGGGAAGCGACGACCTTTCACGAAGGGGATCTCGCCAAGGTCGCCCCGGATCTCGGCGGGCTGACCGGTTACTACGTGTCGGCACTGGCCGGCCCGTTCGGCGCGATGTTCGCGGCGGCCGATGGGGAGACGGCGGGGCGCTCGTTGGGGAGCGACGCCGAGCAACGGGTGTTTCACCTGGACGACGTCAAGAAGGCGTTGCCCCGCGACAGCTCCGCGCTGGTGCTGATCGCCAACGACAAGACCTGCGATGCCCTGGTCGCGATGTTCGATTCGTACGACCCCTTGGTCATCCGGGCCACGGTCGAGCCAGAGCTGCGGGCGCGCCTCGAGGCTCTCGAGCGCCGTTTGCAGAAGGTGACACCCGCGGAGCGTGTGCCTATGGGTCTTTGAAAGGAGCCCCGTCCGGGGTCGGGTCCACGCGAAAAAGGCCGAGGCAGCGAGCTGCCCGGCCTTTTTCCGTCTGTTTGTGTCCTGTCTTCGTCCGGCGTTTCTCGCCGCGCTCCGTTCTTGCGTGGCTATCGCTGCGCGGTGGTCGGGCTCTTGGCGGAGGCCTTCTGGGCGGCCGCCTTGGCGCCCTTGACGAGGTGGTCGATGTCGCGCCGGAACTGCGGCTCGTCGACCTGCATGCCGTTGAGCATGGTGCTCAGATCCCGGGTGAGCGCGGCCATGGCGATCGCCTCGTGAATCTCCGCGTCGGTGGCGCCGTTCAGCTTGGCGAACTCGGTGTGGGCGATGATGCAGAACCTGCAGGGGATCTGCGAAGCGACCGCCAGGCCGACGAGCTCCTTGTTCTTGCCGGCCAACGCCGTTCCCGGATTGAGCTGCACGTCGCGGAACTGCTTCCAGGCGCCGGCCCGCGCCTCGTCGGGGAAGGTCCGCAGGAAGTCGGGCACGTAGCCGAGCATCTGGGCGGCCTCCTTGAGCGCGCTGGCGCCGTCGACCACGTTCACCGGAGGCGGCGCGGCGGTCTTGGCGGCGCTGGCGTGCTTGATGTTCTCGACGATCTTGGCGATCTCGCCCCGGAACCTCCCTTCGTCGGTCTGGATGCCGTTCAGGTAGGTGCTCCAGTGACGGGTCATGGCCGCCATCGCCACCGCCTCGCCGATCTCCGTGTCGCTGGCGCCGTTCAGCCGTGCGAAAGACGTATGTGCGTAGATGCAGTAGTGGCAGGGGATCTGCGCCGCCACGCCCAGCCCGATCAGCTCCTTGGTTCGCCCGGCCAGCGCCGTGTGGGGATTCAGCTGGAGCGTCTTCATCTCTTCCCAGGCCCCCGCCAGCATCCCCTCGGGAAACTTCAGGAAGAACTGCGGCACGAAGCCGAGCGTCTTCTGAATGTCCGCCTTCGCCGCTGCCGCGGGCGACTCCGCCGCCCGGGCCGTCTGGCCGAACGCCATCATCGCCACACCCATCACCAGAGCCTTCGTCATCCTGTTCGTTTTCATGGTCGTCTCCTTTTTTGGTGTCTGTTCCGGCGTTGCCGCCGTCTCTGTTCAATCAAGAGGCGTGACCTTCGACGGAACAGGGCGTTCCGTCGGCGCCGCGCCGGCTTTCGGGCTGACCGTCAGGCGATGGACGCGCGCGATCTCCGCCGACAGGTTCGCCAGCATCGGGCTCAAACGGTCGGCGGTCTCGACCACCCGTCGCACCTCCGCTTCCGAGGCGCCGCTTCGGATCCGCACGTCGATCAGGATCCGCTGCCAGCCCGCCGGCACCCCCTCCGCGATTCCCAGCTGTCCGCGCGTATCCGACTCGCAGACGACGTCGATCTCGATCGCTTCCAGTTCGACGCCCAGCCGTGCGCCCCAGAGGCGATATCCGATCGCCAACGAGCCGCCGAGACCGGCCCGCACCAGCTGATCCGGTGGCGGTCCGCCGGCCCCGCCACCCTCCTCGATCGGCAGGTCGACGACCGTGCGCAACTCCCCCTGCTCGACGCTGCAGGCAAGCTCCCCGATCATCCGCACGCGCGCCTGTCCGCTCGCGCGGCCGAAGGAGGGACGCCGGAGCATGGCGCGCCGCTGGCGGTCGAACAGATCCTTGAGGCGTGCGGCGCTCACGATAAGGAGGCGTGACGTCGGATGGAACGAACCGTTCCCCGGACGGCAGAGGCGGAGGCCTCGGGCGGCGTTCAGACGCGGTCGGGGCGAAAAACGCAGGCGTTTCCGGTCTTTACCGTTCGCCCCAGGTAGGCGGCCAGCGCTGGCGCATGCTCGTCGATTCGTTCCAGCGCGTTCTTGATCCGCCGCTGGACCGCGCTGCGGGCGCGTTCGGCCGCTCCCCCGGCACGCCGGACGCGTCCCCCCAGCCCAACCGCGCGCCCGAGCTCCGCCGCCAGCATCTCGATCTCGGCTCGGGCCCGCCCGGCGCGCGCGCCGTCCCCGAAGGACTCGGCCTCTGCCAGCGTCTCGCGAAGATCTTCGAGTCGGTCTTGGTAGCTCCGACGAGCCTCTTCATCGAGCAACTCGCCGGCGTCTCCGGTGTCGACCGCCTCGTTGGCCGCGACACCTGCGCGCTCGCCCACCAGATCGAGAACGTGAATCTCGCGTCCAGGATCTCCGAACAGACGGACCAGATATTGGAGCCCCAGGCTGTCTTTCAGCCGGAAGGTGGTCTCCGCGCAGGAGACCGTCCAGTACTCGCCCTCGAGCGTGAACGAAAAGGGCAGCTCCGGCGCCGGTGGGGCTCCTGGCGCCGCCCCCAGCGAGCCGGGCGGCAGGTCTGCCGGCGCCAGCCCGGCGAGCCGCGCATCGGCCAACCGAACCAACCCCGGCATGCCCAGCTCCCCCGCCGCCGCCCGCGCCGAGGTGAGCAGCGCTCGTGCGCGCTCGCGATCGCCGGTCGCGTCGCGCGAGAGCAAGGCCCGTCCGAATTCATACTCCGTTCGCGCCAGATAGGGCCGCGCCCTCAGGCGGCGGCAGACCGCGCGCGCCTCTTCGAAATGCGCCCACGCCTCGTCCCAGCGTTGAAGAGATGCGGCGAGAAGGCCGAGGAGCCGAGCCCAGGGCCCCTCCCAGGACATGTAGCTCATCCCCAGCACGGAGCATTCGCCGGAGAAACCTCCGACCCGATCGTGGAGTCCCTCGTAGAGTTTCTCGGCGAGATCGCGCGGCCCGATCAACGCCGCGCCCTCCGCGGCAAACAGGGTTGGGAACAGGTTGTCGAGCGCCGACAGCGATCCCTCCGGCAGCAGATCCATTTGAAGGCGCACCTGCTCCTCCTGCTCGAGCCGGACGCGGATCAGAATCGATTGCAGCGATTGCCAGAACGGCGCCAGGTGAAGCGCGGCGCGCGCCCGGCAGACCTCGGGCTCGAACGCGGCCAGCTCGTCGTGTCGCTCGGCGGCGCGCAGCAACCCCTCGCGGTTGGTCGTCCAGATCGTGTCGACGACCGGATCGCCGGCGGCCTTTCCTGACCGCCGCGCCTCGGCGGCCAGCTGCTCGGCCTCTTCGAACCGTCCCTCCATCGTGGCCCGGACCGCGCGGAGCATCCCGCCCCGCCAGCCCATCCAGGGGGCCTTGAGCTCGGACGCCAGCGCCTCGAAGGCGGCGATCCGCGCGTCCGCGGCCTCGACGGCGCCGAGCGCGAGGTGCGCCACCGCCAGGCGACCGTGCGTCCGCAGCAGGCGCTCCCGATCTCCGAGCTCGATCGCCAGTCGCTCGGCCTCCAGGTTCAACGCCCGCGGCTCCGCCGCCGGGACGATGTCCATCAGCGCCGAGATTCCGTCGTGCAGGGTCTCCAGCAGCGTCGCCTTGTCGCCGAGGCGCCGCGCGATCTCGATCGCCTCTCGCGCCACCCGCACCGGCTCCTCCGCCTTGAGGCTCGGTTGCAACGCGCCGGCGAGACGGGCCAGCAGGCGCGCGCGCCAGCTGCTGTCCCCGGGCGGAAGCGCCGCCAGCGAGGTCTCGATCATGTCGACCAGGACCGGATCCACCAACCCAAAGGTAAAAACCCGGCCGTAGGTGAGGGCCGCCCGCGCCGCCAGCTCGGCGTCGTCGCGCGCGCGTGCGATGGCGGCTGCCTCGCGACAGTCTGCCTTTCCCGCCTCGACCTCGCCGCGCCGGATGCGCGCCTCGCCGGTCGCCAGCAGCACGCGGGCGCAGAGATCCGGCGGGTTCCCGGCCGCGGCGACCGCGTCGCGCGCGCGCGTCAGCGTCCGGATCGCCTCGTCGTAGGCCAGCAGCTCCTGCGCGCGATTCGCCGCGCGCAGCGCATGGTCCACCGCACGCGGCAACATCTCCGCCGGCCCCTCGAGCGCGTGGTGGGCGATCTCGGCGTGCGGCGGAAACGGCCCCGGCGTCCGTTCGAGCGCCTCCGCCATCCGGCCGTGCAGGGCACGGCGGGTCTCCTCGGCGAGCTCGCGATAGAGCACCTCGCGAAACAGCGCGTGGGCGAAGCGCCGCCGCTCGCCTTGCAGGCCCACCACCCCGGCGCGCGCCGCCTCGGCGAGGCGCCCGGAGATCCAGGCGGCGTCACGCGCGGAGGCAGCCACCAACAGGGGAAGATCGATGACGTCGCCCGCCACCGCCGCCAGATCCAGCAGCGAGCGCGCGTCCCCCGCCAACCGATCGAGCCGCTGTCGAATGACCTCCCGAACCCCGTGTGGCACCTCGCCCGCCACGATGGCGGCCGAGCCCTGCTCGTCGCGCAGGTTGATCATCTCGTTGAGAAAGAGCGGGTTCCCCTGGGCGCTGTCGAGGATCCGCGCCTCGACGTCCGCCTCGACGTCGCCGGCGCGCCCGCGCACGAACCGCGCCGCCGCGCCCCGATCGAGCCGCGCCATCGGGAGCGTCGACCCTTCCCGGCAGACGCGCGACAGAAGCTCGCTCGCCTCCGCGTCCATCCGCGCCTCGACGTCCCGGTAGGTCCCGATCAGCATGATTCGCATGGGCCGCAGCTGGTGGGCCACGAAGTGGAGCAGCGCCAGCGACGACCGATCCGCCGCGTGGAGATCGTCCAGCACCAGGGCCAGCGGCTGGAGCTTGGCCACCTGATTGAGGAGCGCGCTGGTCGCCCGCCAGAGCCGGAACCGCCCCTCGTCGGGCGGCGGCGCCGCTTGGGCCCCGAGGTCGGGCACCCGCGACCGGACCTCGGGCACCAGCTCGCCGAACAGGCTGGCGCCGTCGCCCAGCGTCTGCCGGAGCTCGCTGTCGCCGAGCATCCCGGTCAGCTCCGACAGAAGATCGAGCCAGGGCCAGTAGGCCGGCGCGCCGCCCGACTCCCAGCAGCGCCCCCAGAGGACCTTGAAGCCCCGGCCCGCGGCCGTCGCCGCGATGCTGTCGGCGAGGCTGGTTTTTCCGATGCCAGGCTCGCCCACCAACATCAAGAGCCGCCCGCGTCCACTCGCGGCCCCCTCCAGCGCGGAGGTGGCCTCGCCGAGCTCCCGTTCCCGTCCGACGAGCGGTCCCCGTCCCTCCGTCATGGCCCGAACACCAGCGGCGAGCTTACCAGGACTTCCCCGCTCCCCTGGCAGTGCCGATCCTGAATGCGTCGAGATTCGGGGCGCACGCACTTTCGGCCACCGGCACGTGGCGATCGGCCGCCGGACAGAACATGCTCGCCTCGTGAAGTTCGACGACTCGGACAGGGCGGATCCGTCGGAGGTCGACGACCGGCGCGGCTCGCGCTTTCCGGGCGGGCGCGCCGGCGCTGGCGTGGGCGGCCTCGGCCTCATCGGCGGCGTCATCTATCTGGTGTTGCGGGTGATGGCCGACAACGGAAGCCCGACGGCGGGCCAGCTCAGTCGCGCCATCGAGGAGGCGCAGCAGAATCCGGGCGCGCGGACCGAGCCGGGCACCGAAGAGCACTCCGCCAACCTTTCTGGAAGCTGCCGCGGCGTCGACGCCCGCAACGATCCGGCCAAGTTCATCGTCTGCGTCGAGGGCAGCGTGCAGAAGTTCTGGCGGCGGAAGCTGTCGTCGTCGGGCCGCATCAACTACGAGCCGGCGAAGCTGGTGCTGTTCACCGAGGCGACGCGCAGCGGTTGCGGCGTGGCCAGCGCCGAGACCGGCCCCTTCTATTGTCCCCTCGACCAGCGCGTCTATCTCGATCTCGGCTTCTTTCGCGAGCTCACGCAGCGGTTCGGCGCCCGCGGCGGGGACTTCGCCGAGGCCTACGTGGTGGCGCACGAGTATGGCCATCACGTCCAAGATCTGGACGGCACCGAGCGGCGCGTACGGGCGCTGCAGCAGCGGAACCCCAGCGCACA